>Ga0209780_1000131_pt1 | contig 34237 bp, 26 predicted proteins | sample WorMetexBAHAMAS2_FD_187384 | JGI IMG/M metagenome (GOLD analysis project Ga0209780, IMG submission 187384) | Marine gutless worms symbiont microbial communities from Max Planck institute for Marine Microbiology, Germany - Inanidrilus exumae... | ecosystem: Host-associated > Annelida > Digestive...
TTCTGCATTCTCTTAATAATTTTGTGGCTTTTCTTTGAACTTTTTCTAGTTCCTCAATCTGGCCAATATACGATGGATTCCATACCGAACTATTGTACTCCACAATACTTCTTACCAAAGACTTATAGGCTACAGACACAGGAAAGATGCCTTGTCCATATACCTAAAGGTTCTTTTTATTATTCCTAGACAGCAGCAGTGTGAATATGAGCTGCGAGTCATCAAGGTTGAAGAATGCAAGCAGCGACTGGGTGAAATCTAAAGCCAAAACATACAATGCATCATTTGAGTGAAACATGTATTTTCTGTTTTCGTGCTTTTAGCGAACGTGAACTTATGTTCAGGTTCGCTATATGCTATCGCAATTCCGTCTGTCGTCTGTCTTCTGTAACGTTGGTGCGCCCTACTCAGCCGGTTAGAATTTTCGGCAATTTTTCTACGCCATACGATAGCCCAGGTAATCTAGTTTTCTCAAGCCAAAATTCGTGGGTAGGGGACGCCCCTTTCCTCCTGAAATTTGCGTTCAAAGTGACCCACCCCACTTTCGAGCACAACGATTTCGATCAATATCGGCTCATAGCGCCTCAACCGTGATAGCTTGCGAAAAAAGTTCAATTAGCACTTATAGGAAGTCGACCACGCGCTTTCCAACGAGCCATAGATGAACCGTGTACGTTACCCTTAAGTCCCCCAAAGGTTGGCACAAGTGACAAAAACGCAATATCTGTCAAAAAAAGTCTGCTACAAAGTTTCTTTGTGTGCAAACTTCCGGCAGCAAAGTTGTAGCTACATCATTCCCCTACCTATCCAACGGTCCATAGATCGATTGCGGGCGACGTCCCCATCTACCTGAAATTGGCGTTCATAATGATGCACCCCCTTCAGAAAACGCCGATTTCGAAAGCTTTCGTTTGATAGTTCTTCAGTCGTGAAAGCTAGCATGGATACTTTCTGCGACAAAAATTTAGCCCAAAGAATCTAGTTTTTAGCAATATATCACTTATGGCGATATTCGCTCGCAGGGAATCACCGCCAGCGAGGGCGTTACAATGACGAACTCCCGATTGCGAGGTTGTATTCGCCCAGAAATCTTGCTTCCTGACTGATATGGGGGCGACGCCCCTGTCTGCACCACAGCAGCTGTTAGCTCACGAATATATGGCCGCCACAAAAATTTTGCATTATTTCATCGAATTCGCGTAGGATGTCGTCGTAAAACAAATTGTTAGGCTTACCTCGGTTTCAAATCTACTTTTGATAGTTTATGACCATATTAATAACATATGCGCAATTAGTCAGCGATTATTTAAGCAAAACAAACTGTGATAACTCGGTGTGATGGGCGTAGGTGCATAGATGATTGGGTGCATAGATTATCATTGAGGCGTAGTTAATAGTTATAGTAGAAACTAGAGTGTTGGCAATTAACGTGTCAATAATATTTTTTCCCAACCCGAAGATCGCTTGTCTTGTGCAGTTTCGACCGTGACAATTCGATGTATGAACAACAAACATGACAGCTCACACTTGGCTTACTGAATAGGAACACCGGCTGTCAATGCTGCTCAGTCAGGTGTTCATCTATGTCAAATTCTCCTATGCATATCAGTTCAAAAAATCGCAAAATTTTCCCACCCCCGCATAATCTACCGCGTTGATCTCCGTCACCATTTAACCGACCCGTACCAAATTTGGTGAACATATAGGCTATTAATCACTGATGAACACTATTGTTTTTATTTTTTATTTTCCTTCCAAATTACGAGTGACGGCGCGTAATATGCTGCAATTAGACGCGAGTTAGGGCGAAATTTGGGGTTTTTCGCCCCTCATTTTTGTTAGGGGGCACTTTTATGAAATAGACATAGCAGCGAGTAAAGCCACGTCATGTGGAAAAGTTTCGAAAATTTCGGTTTGCAGACGTCGGAAAAAGTGAGTTGGGAAAAAAGAAACATGCGCAAAACATAAGATCGACCGTTCACAGAACGAGGAACGGGCGATCTAATTAAGAACTCAGTTTAATGGGCGTAGGCTCTGTACGATGTCGTCGTTAAACGTTCACGTTCGCTATCTTATCTTCTGGTGAGTTCCTGTTATATTTTTCTTATCATTCTTGTGTACACATGTACGAATACGATGTCATTATAAATAAATAAATAAATATTTGTGGTGGCACGGGCCCCTGCAGGCCCTCCTGTAGAGCCGCCACTGGCACGTAAATATATCGTATCTTATATCGTATCACGTGTCTTACTTGAATGTGTATTGGCTGACTCGTTGACCAGTCACCCCGTCCTACCATTAATGAAGCTCCGCCCACCGCTGGGTCTGACACGTGCACCGCCCACGCCTCACTTCAGTAGCGTCCGACAACCCTGCGGGATGGCCCCGCCCAGTTCATTCGGCCGTGCCAGTTGTAGGGCGTCATCGGTGTGTAGTTGTATTGTCCCGTAGAATGTATATAAAGTTGTGAGCTGACGGCTGTATACTATACATCTCGGTGCAAGATGACTACTCATCCTCGCCTGTGGCTGGTGCTCGGTCTGCTTCTCAGCGTCGATGTCTTCATCCGCGTCAACGGCGAAGTCGACGATGGCGGTACGACTGTCGATATGACAAGAAGCTCAGCTATCGCAGAGGGACCGCGCGACGCACTATATCAATTGAAATGTTGTCATCTGCTGCAGAGCTGTATACAAATAATCGCATTTGAAAAGGCTTGCAGTAGCGGAACGACGTTGAAGGTCACTCAAGGTCATTGCAATTTCCGCTATTCGTTAAGGCATATGTCACGCTTCCTATCAGTGGTCTATAGTAACAACGACTCCATCTGGCACCGTTTCTACATTTACGTGGCTGCCTGTAACCTTGAAAAGTCCTTCGTTTTCGAGAAGACAGTTGAAAGTCACTGTCTCCACTCATATACGTAGATATGAAAAGCGATACAAGAATGCGGAAAATGGGGTGGTTTGGGATAGTTAGAGGTTAGTCAAGGACTCAAGGTCACTGGAAATAGCACCCCCTATACGATTTCCTATTAGCGTTCCATAGTAATTGTGTCCCTCGTGCACCGTTTCCGACAGCGAGATATTGGTCGAAAATCGCCGATTTTAACATGCCCCGCCTGTATTTTGCGCCCCGTTGGGGGTGACGCCATTGGAGATTCACTAAGATTTTTGACAACACAGAACAAGAGTCCCTGAGCTATATGGCGTTGTTTTGATGATTCTATAGATCGGGGACGCTGAAAATGTCAGACATCATGAAACTGCGAGCTATATGTAACTGCGGTACAATAGCCTAATGCAGCTGTGAAAAATGCGAAGCATGAAAATGCATGAAATACAGAGTAAGGAAATCCGAGACTGTATAAGCACGTGAAAATGTATATACGTGGTTTGTATTATTGGTTTAGTTTGCAATCGACTGCGCCTACATTAAGCAATTAATAATCCCAATTACCACGGTGGTCTGTTCTGACACCACTCATAAACCAATCGGTTGCTGACGTTTAATAAGCAGCTTAACCATCGACAGATTATAATATGTGAAGCATTGTAGTCAAGTATTGTGTGAAGGCGTTAGTGAGTTTTGCCTGCGACAACGCAGTGCCCTCGATAAGCGTTTGCTGATCGTTCATATTCAGCTAGGACTACTTCAGCGTTATATAGTTAGTTAACTTTATGAGGACGTCACATATATTGTTTCATCTGTTTGATTTCATGATTTTTGTTCTGCCTTCAGATAGACGTATAGCAGCCTACTTTTCCGTTGTTTATGTGAACGATTAACATAAACGTTCTTACGGCAACATTATATGTATAGGCCCGCGACGTTTTGTGATTCTTGAAAATTACATTTTCCAGCACTGTAACACGTTTTCCATAACATCTTTTCCCATAATTTCCAGCACTGCAATATTGTGCCGCATTTTTATGCCTCGCATTTTAAGTCAACCCTATTCTACGTTTGGCTATTTTGATACAATACCGGCTTGTGACAGACAGACGGACAGATAGACGGACACATGATGACAACATATACCGCGCTAGCATGGCGTCGGACCAAATTTTTCAAATAGGCCTAGCAGTCATAAGTGAATATGTGTACAAGTTAGGTTGAGGTTTTGGTGCTGATAGTTCAAGCCGTTTTCCTTTTAATGACCTCAGACATTAGGCGTTGAAAAAAAAATGAAAAAGAAAGAAGAAACCACATCGGTAAAATATAAGCCCTTCAGCATCGCGATGCCGTGCGGGCTGAACAGAAATGCTATACTATATTTGTACTCTAGTTTACACATTGATATATTGTATGATATATTGTATTGAAATAATATTTTGTGGTTTACTATGCTGCTTATTTTGTATTATATACATGTTGCATTTTCCCTTTTAACTATTTTAACCACTGTAATTTTATTGTGCGCATGTTGTAGATGTCAACCACGCCGGCTGTATATAGCCGCCGGTGTGGGGTAGGGCGTTCAGTCGCGTCTGTCTGTTTGCCCGCGCTCTAAACTCTAAATAGGAAAACGGCTTGAACTATCAGCACCAAAGTCGGCAGGACCTCGGCATGCACTGACCCTGAGGTCAATAGGTTAAAGGTCAAATTTTAACCCCGGTTTAGGGTTTTAACCTTTGCGATGGAGATGGCCCGGGATGCGGAGCAACGTGAGTGTACATGCACATTAAGTTAACTAGAGAAATATTCTCTAGTTAACTTATCGTTTTATTGTACCAATCTAGCCTTTGGATGCAAGAAATCAATGAACTCCTGCTACGGTCACATACGGAAACTACGCAATAATAAACGCAATGCTATGCAATGGATGTTGACTCTTAAGTCTTAAGAGTTCAAGCTTTCTTCAAGCAGTCTCATAAAAACACAAACATGTGAGAAAGTTAGGCTAGTCAGTATCGGCAGGAGTGACCTGCAAATGCCGGTATTTAGATTACTCGGAGGTCGGTTTTGGGTTCTTTTGCCCCGCAGCGACAACACGTTGTACCAATCAGCATGAAATTTCGCATGAAAGAGAACACCGCGTTCACAATATGTGCGCCAAATTTCACCCCGATCAATGAAAGAAGATATTCCCAAGTCGGTCAAATTCGAGGTTTATGGCCCAGATAGAGGTGAAATTTGATGTGGGAGAGCTCATGATATAAAAGGATACGATTATGATACGATGTATTTACGTGAGACCAAAAGCTTACGGCAATAGCCAGCTTAATCTATGCCACACGAGGCCAAAAACAGAAAAAAATAAGGAAAAGAACTGAAAACAGTAACCGAGTTGCTTATAAGAAACCGGCCCGTATAGGCAATCGTGAGGAGAAAAAGACTACGGTGGGAAAGATCAAAGATTTGTGAAACCGCAGTACGTTTTAAGCCGTGAGTGGAAGAGTAATAAAATTATGGATGCATTAGGGACGACGAGAATGAAGAATCAACAGAGAAAGAAGACGTGATAGGCACAGGAAGAGGTCAGCCAAAGATCAAGATAAAGTTGACGGAGAAATCGTCGCTTAATTTCCAAAAGTACCTATATGCTTTCGGAGTGATTTAGAGAAAAACGAAGTTAAAGTTTGATGAACAATAACAGTCAAACTTGATACTGTTACTGGCAAAAATCGTAACTTATATTCTCTTTAGGTTTCCCTTAAGCACCAATGCTTGCAGCTTTGTCATGTAAAGTCTCATTTCTTGCGTAAAATTATGTTATTTGATGGTCTCGCAGTCGAAACTGTCAAACATACGCATAAAGGTACTTCTTTCACAAATCGACAACGACGGTGCACGCCTGAAGTCAACAAAGGCACTATTGACGCAAACAGAAACGTAGACAGCCAATGCCGTGCAGCGTGTTTATCGACGACGGCATTTTCAAACAGCAGCAGTTGCCTTAGTGAAACAGATGTGCATAAATTCTCAACGCAACAGTGATGAGCGCCAAAAGTACCGTTGTAGACAACGGGCAAGTATTCGTTGTTTTGTTTACATGCGAAGTAGTTACACGCTCTGTCGTTTATTGTTAAAGGCATGCATTCGATATACGAGAGAACGAAATTCTTCTGCAGACTAGAAATGCCCATGTCGATATCTACTTATAGCTATAATATGCAAAGCTATGATTCAGATAACAGAGCGCTTATTGTCGACAAAGGAACTTGTAGTTCAGATAACCACTGCGTTTTTCGCTCCAGTTCCACTTTTTTAGGGGACAATTACTCCCTTTATTTTGTAAAAATTGCCACGGCCCTTGCATTTTCAAATAGCCTTGACTTTCATTTTTCCAAATATGTAAAAATGTCAAAATGGCCAAAAATTGCATAAAGGCACTTTTGGAAATTAAGCGACGATATATGAGTGGCTGAGGTCGTACTTGTCTGGACGAACCAGTTACGTGTCAGTTGGCGGTGCCCGCTCTGATACCACGAACTGTGTGACCGGTGTACCCCAAGGGTCCGTTCTCGGCCCTTTACTGTTTCCCTATTTACAACACCAGTTGGTCATTTGATTTCATCATACGGTGTGTCTTATCATCAGTACGCAGATGACACTCAACTATATACTGTTATTAACTTATCCTCAACCAATGACCTTCAACGACTGTCACACTGTGCTGATGCTGTGACGAATTGGCATCTTTTCAATGGTCTTCTTCTCAACCCAACAAAAGACTGAAGCCCTGGTGACTGGTACCAGACAGCAATTTGCTCGATTGGACTGCACCGCTGTTAAATTCGCTGACCCACTGTCAGTATCTCATCTGCTTTCCGTGTCCTTGGCGTAACCATCGACAGTCACCTAACTTTTGACAAGCATATTACTAAATTGGTTAGCTCATGCAACTACAACATTCGAAGTCTGTGCCATATTCGGCAAGTTATCGATCGTGATACAGCCATGACTTTAGCCTGCTTATCTGTCATGAAACGACTTGACTACTGCAATGCAATGATCAATGGTGTTACAACTTACTAACCAGAACATTGTGCGAATACAGCGTGTACAGAACCGTTTGGCCAGAGTTGTTTGTTCTGCGCCATACCGCAGTCCTTCTGCTCCATTACTTCAATCATTACATGATTACACTGGTTGCCAATCAGTTACCGGATCACTTATAAGATAGTCATGCTCACTTTCAAAACAAAACTGCACCACCAACCTATTTACCTGTCTGCCATGCTACACAACTACACACCAACTCGTCAGTTGCAGTCGTCAAGTGCTGGCTTGTTAAAGAGACAAACTACATCTACCAAGACAAGTGATCGTGCTTTCTCTGCTGCAGCAGTTAAGATTTGGAACGATCTCCCAGTGACTATACGTTCACGTTCTGCGACATCATCTCTCGTTCTCTACAGTTTGCTCGGCGTCTCGAGACTCATCTGTTTGCGGTTTCGTGTGACTGATGACTACCATACTCCGGAGCCTCTGACTCAATGCAGCATAGCTTTGAATTACTGCACCGTTAACAAATGATTGATTGATTGATTGATCGATGGGTTTGCGTCACTGCCAGCGCCACCGCGCCACATTAAATATTCTAGGCGTAGAATATTTAATGCCTTTTTTGTAAATCTCGTTTATGCGAGATTTTGGACGTTGAGGAGCATGTGTTTTTGTTTTGCATATGAAAATAGGAGATAATTATTTAGCGAATTTCGGATTTGCGTTACGAGCTTTTCATTTTGTTAGATACATTAATAATAATTAAATACCACTAAAGGTCCGTATATTATCAAGCGAAGATAATGTTATTCAAGCATCTTAACAGTGATTGTGCATGTACACTAGTGTGCACGTGTTTTAGTGATGGTCGGTAGTCAATTTGTCGTTTATGGTAAATACCGTGAAAACATTACGGTACCGGGTATACCGCGGTACTTATACCTTGGCTTGTATTGTAGTACAAGCTGTTTTGGGCCCACGTAGCCCCGAAGCCGTTCAGGGCCTCGCTCGTCGTTGTTTCTTCGGCAGTTACAATCTGCTGACAATAGACTCAGCCAAGGCTGGTGCACGCACTGATAGCCAGTTGTTTTGACTACTGCAACAGTGTGTTATGTCAGATAAACACCACTGCCACAAAGACTAGAGAGTGAATGTTGGATTCCATGTGATATAATGCATGGAATTTTCATGCCACATGGGTAAAACAGGAAAACTACATGGAGACTCACCGAATTCACCAAAACCACCACAGTCAACGAGCATGATAGTATAAGTAAGCACAGGCTATGCCTATATCGTTTTCTCTGTACAATATCACACTTATTATCGATGATGACTGGATTCCGGCTCCAGATGAACTGAACAATGCTTCTTAAAAGTGTTAATGGTGCAGCTGTTAACATACTGTGCAGATAGTGGAATGTCACGGAGATACCATGGAAATCATGTGGAATACTTCATGGAATTACCAATGAAAGCGTAATGATCCATAAAATTTCTATGGAGTATTTCACATGGAATCTCACAGTCTCCTTGGAAAATTTCATGTTTTTCCCCCTCGGAATTCCATGACGTATAAACCAGGACCGCCGTTCTGCAGGATTGCCAAAAATTCACATACTTATACATGTATAGCCGCAAAGTCACAAAGTGCCCCTAGCAACCCGATGGCTAGGCTGCAGTTTTTCGTAAATACAATGTTAGTGTAATTATTATCACATTGATCGAAGGTGTACAATACTTGCTTATTGCATCGCGTTAGGGCAGTTATTTGAAATGTGACTACTAATACCTTATAGGGGTGACAGTTTCTAAGGGCAGACTAGCTTGTTTTAGCTTTCACTAATTTTTGTTCTTTGATCGTCATGCTTGGGCTGCAGTGTAATAACGTTGTCCTACAGTTTGCAGCGAGAAAGGTGAAATTTATACACTTGTATCGCTGATTTGTTATAAATGCAAATGTCGATCTTCTGATGAACTACAGCTGTATACTGCAGAGGCCAAGAGCAGTACATCGGTATATTTGCAAATGTAAGCATTCAGCGGTTGTTTCATAGCTAACTACTACTGTGCTTTTCAGTGGGGCAGACAACCCCCGAAAATTGCTTTTTCCCTTGGGGGATTGTGACCCTTATCTAATGCACGGTTCATTGGGCCCCACCCGAGTCTTTATCCCAAACAGCATCCCGATCGGTTCAGGCGTTTTTGCACAGCTCACGGTAGAGTCTCTATACTTTATAATGGGTCACCACTTGTTGTATGTTTGTGTTGTGTAGGTGTCAGTATGTTATTTTCTGTTGCAGAGTACCTCCAAGATGGTTGGTAGGCTACAAGTCATATTGTTGAGCATATTACCGACTGGTGCCGCTTTAGTCTACTGCCTTTGGATGTTTGGATGGAAGAAAACAAAAGGCACAAGAGGCCGTCATTGCCAGAAGACACCAGCAGTAGAAGTAACACTTGAGAAAAGTCATGACAATATTGACATCACTTTGCCATCGAGCAGTGTACAGTGTTTGTTGCCTGTGAACAATGAAGTGGCCAGTCCATCTGAAAATGATGTTTCCAATGATATGTCTGTGTCACATGATCTCAAGATGTCACATGGATTAGTTTACACTGATGTAACAAGTCCATGTGGAGATGAATCAGTATCAGCAAACACAGTTGCTTGTGAGCAGAGCAGTGAATCTGCTGCAGATGTCAGCAGCACCATCTCGGATCATGGCCCTGCTCACAAGCCAGACAAAGGTCACCATGAAAACATCAGTGTTAATGATGAAGCAGATAATATTGCCAGTGAGGATGAGATACTGAAATGTGCAGTAATTGATTCTCAGGAAAATAACACAGTGGCATTCTTGGAAGATGAGAATTACGGTACCAGTAACAGTTGCATTTCCAATGGAAATGCGGATGATGGAAACGAGGCTACGTCAGACAGTGGATTTGTTGTAAGTAGTCTACCAAGTGAGAGATGTGAAAATGGCAGAAGAGATAGCATGGGATCGGTGAGGATGTTTTTATCATGGTAATTCAGTTGGCTGAGTTTGCTTGGTGTGGTTTGATTATTATGATATTGTTAATTGTAAATTGTAAGCTTGCCGCCCTTTACTTTTGACAGTGCACTGCATGCATGTATGCATGCATGCATGTTACAAGGAGATGCCTGTAGTTATTTTAGATGTTGTATGTAACATTTTTGCTTGTACCATCTGTACACGAGCACAGAATTTGCTGGAATGTTTTGTGGTCAGACGTCTGATGGTAACTCCTGCGACAGTCGTGACACAAATGCAAATAAGTGCATGGAAGACAACAATCATGTTGCAGTGAATGATGAGGCAGCTGTCACTACGCACATATTTGACTTTCCCACTGAAATGTGTGGTCGACTGATAGGACAACGAGGGCGCAATGTTGCTGTGATCAAGGAGAAATCTGGAGCAGAGATATTTATTCGGGGAAAGCGTTATGACACAACTTGGCAGACTGTCACTCTTGAAGGTGATGTTGTGACCATTTTTAGGTCAACTCTTCTGAGTCAACCTAGTAAAGCCGATCTTAAATGTCCGATTGTCCGTACGTTTGTCCGTCCACAACAAGTTTCTTCGATTTCAAATTTTCAATGAAATTTGATGTGTAGGTAGAGGTCAGTGAGTGATGCATGACGGTATGCAGGGTGACCCGATCCAAGGTCAAGGTGACGAGCCCTTGAAAGTTGGAAATCTTTCCATTTTCGGAAAGCTATCTCCTCTGCCATTTACAATGGGAGCTAGCAACTGACCACTGATTCTTAAACTGTGGCAAAATATCTAAATGTGATCAGGCCTGATTTTTGATATCAGGGTATTTGTCCTAGTTTTTGTGTCACGTGACTTTGAACTTGGCAGAAACGTTAGTTGTGAAGAGTCGACCGTCAGTCCTGCACGGGGCTAATTTATTCTTGCTGGTGTTTTGTGTTGCAGTGTAAGTGTAAGTTACAAACTGGGTAATGAAATGCTAAACAGTGATAATAAAGGCATGAAATATAATGAAATATACTTCTTGTAATAGCCAGTAGGTTGCTTGCAGAAGTGCTTTCATTCTGATGTTCTATGATAACTTGATGTTGTTGTATGCACAATGCCCATGGTAGCTGTAGCTACAAAGTTCTTTATGCTTGTTGGTAATTTATATGCTCGTTGGTAACATTCAGGCTGAGGCTACTTTGTCCTGGAACCGAACCACATGCAGATCAGCACCGCATCCACCCTCCGGCATACACACGGATTTAATCGGATGCGCGCATCTGACTGCGTGTTCCCTCACGCCTCCCAGTGTCCACCACTTCCACTAAGGATCGTCGCTATCAGCACGCCATTTACCTGGTCCTGTATGGCAAGCGTGGGAAAACTGTACTGCCCTGATAGTGACTGCAGCCGTGTATGGGCGGTGGCGACGTCTGTTGTTTACTCACAGCAGGAGACCACCAAAGGGTGGCGATAGAAGCTAATTAGCTTCACACAGCGGCTTCGCCTGCGCACATATGCTAGCGTGAGTGAAGATAGTAAGTTGGGGAACCGGGCAATTAGTGTCACTTTACACGTTTGGCTTGGGCGGTCTCACTAAGAACAGAGAAAATGCTTAGCATGTTCTGCCTCCGGAACAAAAAATGTTTCGAGATCAGACCGAACCAGCATTGTTCCGGGCGGAACAGTACAATAAACGGTTCCGGTATAATCTCTAATTTCTATCTGCCTGTAAGATTCAAGGGCTGCATCACAGTGGCTGAAAATATCCAACATGTTATGTCCATCAGCAGTAGCTGAACCTCATATTGTCAGCTGTTTGTGTGCGATGCTACAGGTACATGTCAGCAGGTAAACAAGGCGCTAGAGATGATAAAGAGAAAATTTCCAGTAAAGCGTTTTCCAGGAATTGATTATGATAGAAGCGTACCAGATGCACCAGTACTACCTGCAGATGTCATGCAGGTAATGACTTGTTTCGCGTTGAGCATTCCTACAGAAAAGTGAAGTGATCCATTTTAGTTTTTTTTCTGCCCTGTGTGGCCCGGGGCAATCCTCCTTTCCTCTTATCCCTTTACTTCCCCACCTACTTTATCTTTCAGTGTCTTTTACTTTTCCCCTTTCTCTTTCTTACTCCGTGCATTTTTAGGTCAACTCTTCGCACAGAGTCGACCTAACAAAGCCGGTCTCGCGTGTTCGTATGTACATTCGTCCGTTCGTCCACAAAACAAAATTTGGCATGTAGGTGGAGGTCAATGAGTGATACACGACGGTATGCAGTATGACCTGATCTAAGGTCAAGGTCAAGGTCACGAGCTTTTCAAAGTTGGAAATCTGCCGTTATCAAAAGCTATCCTCTCCGCCATTTACAATAGGGAGCTGGCCAAGGATTCTTAAACTAGGGCACAATATCTAAATTTGATCGGTCGTATTTTTATATTTGGCCTAGTTTTTGTGTCATGTGACTTTGGAAGTTGGCAGAAATGTCAGTTGTGAAGAGTCGACTGTCAGTCCCATACGGGGCTAATTTATCTTAATTTCTGATCCCTTTTATTCTACCAGAATAGTCGCACTCTGTTTCCAGGCCGAATGTCGTAGGAGGCGACTAAACCTGGCTTTAGTTTCTAGGTCGACTCTTCAACGGAATCGAATAAAGCTGGTCCGTTTGTTCGTGCGTATGTACCTACCTCCGTCCGTCCGCAAAACGTTTCTTTGATTTCAATGAAATTTGGCTTGTAGGTGGAGGTCCATGAGTGATGCACGATGGTATGCAGTATGACCTGATCCAAGGTCAAGGTCACGAGCCCTTCAAAGTTGGAAATCTGGCCATTGTCAGACGCTATCTCCTGCTATTTACAATGCGAGCTGGTGACTGACCACAGATGCTTAAACTAGGGTACAATATCTACATTTGATCGGGCCGGATTTTTAAATTTATCCCATTTTTTGTGTTATGTGACTTTGAACTTGGCACCGTCCATCCGTGTGTATGTCCTTCTGTCCAAAAACCGTTCTTCGATTTTAGTGTAATTTGGTATGTAGGAAAAGTCGATGAGTGATGCACGACGGTATGCAAGGTCATGAGTCCTTCAAAATTTGGAAATCCTGCCATTTTCAACAGATATCTCCTCCGCCATGTACAATGGGAGCTGGCAACTGACCATGGGTTCTTAAACTAGGGCACAATATCTAAATCTGTTATGGCTGGATTTTTATTGCTTGTCTTAGTGTCTGTGTCACGTGACTTTGAACTTGGCAGAAACATCAGTTGCGAAGATTTGACAGTCAGTCCCATACGGGGCTACTTTTGTAGTGTTGATTTGGTGTTATATGTATTCATTAGTTAGGATGCATGCTTTTTATTTGTATTTGATTTAGCTTTGTCTTGTAGTGTCATAGTTGTCTCTACTGTTGTAGGCACTAGCGTAATAATTTACATGAGCCTCTCAAACCGTTTCCCTTTTTGGGTGGCTGCTAAACAAAACGACGGCCAGGGTTGAGGTTAATATATCGCTGGCCTTCCTTCGCTGGGTAGGGATAGCTCTTCACCCCTGATCTTTTGTCTGTGATATAGCCATATTTGTGCTGAAAAGGGACGTTAAACTCCGACTAACTAACTTGTTTTATGTGTTATTTGATGCCATTGATTTCCAGTCATGTGGCAATTTATTGAATGGTGCGTGTGTAACTGGATAATCAAATGGTGTTACACTACTTGTAACCCAAATTACTTTACTCAACTGTGCACTTCATACAAGTTCACATGGTGCATTTTTGTGACACACTTGAGAAGTAGGTTTTCTTCCTTGCTAAATTGTCACTTAGCTATACGATACAGTACAGTATATTTACGTGCACTCAATAGCTGACGAGATGACCAGCCTAATCTAGTGCACGGCACAGAAATGGAAAAAATAAGGAAAAAAAGAAGAAATGGTCTGTGAAGGAGTGTCAAGCATGTCTATCATGACTTCGTACTTGTGTTTTTGTACCGGCTATATTCCCGCCTTCACTTAGCATATAATTTGCCATTTGGCGTTAGAGGTGCAAAATTGGGGGGGGGGGCTTGCCTGGAAAACTGGCAACTGATATTCATCTGGTTCTTGTGCCACATGGTCCCCAGATGGTGCAAAAGTGCTATGAGCTGGGTTTTTTGATATTTGCCCCCAACTCGCCAGGGGGCGCCCCCAAACGTGCCCTATATTTACTTCCTGTTTCGACCGACTTTGCACTTTCGAGTTCAGCCCCGTTTGGACTGCCACCGCTCGGACTGCCCCCGATCGGACTGTCCCCGCTCGACTCCAACCGCGCCAAGTTTGAAGGCAGTCTGGGAGGAAGAACTTATTGGAACTTATTGTTGACTGCAGGCCAGTGACTTGCTCTGGAGTCATTGTGAAGTTATATGTCATACATAACTGTATGTTTTTTAAATTGCATGATATTTTAAACAGTGTTAGTGAACCTTCTAGATACGAAGTGTTATTGGTGAGCAAGGAATAGTTGAGCTACCGATGTCTGGTTTTTGTGTGTGCAACAGTTGTGTCTACCAATGGGCGTTCCTGTGGAAGTAATTGTATGCAGTGTTGTTACACCAAACCATGTTTTCCTACAGCAGCCAACACATCCAACATTTCCGTCACTGGAGCGTCAGAATTACCACATGCGCATGTGTTACAGTGTTGAAAACGTGCCACATTTGCCACGCCCAATTGATGGTACTGTGTCTGCAGTCACATTTCCTGAGTAGAAGATTTCTGTTCTTTTCTGTTATCAGTACGAGAGCTGTTGATATAGATGTACCCGTACTTATGTTTAGACTCGTGTAGTTCCATCTTGAGTGGTGCCATTACGCTTGAGAGCATGTGAAAATGCCGTGATGCATTGCATGTTGCAGCGGGAGTGATCTGTTCAGCACCTGTGTTTAATGATTGGTGTCGTGCTCAAGTTGTTCAGTCGTATCCAGAATCTGACGAGTATGACTTAAAGCTTGTTGACTACGGAGGTTACTTGCATCTTCCTGGTACATCACTGCGCCAGATCCGGTATTCCTTTACATGTTACCTACCGTTAAAGCTGATGTTCTTTTTTATAATGCAGTTCTAAATTCTGTCGGATCTTGTAATAAGTCAACGTGAATGATATTTCCTACACTGTGAGAGATAAATGTGTGTGTGCGGATGAAATTTGGTGGGAATGTGACACAAATTTGTTACAGTTGTCATACAGTGAGATCTCACTCATTGCCTTGAGGGAAGTAAAAAGGTAAAGTTTCCCATACTGGTTACCGAGCGTTTGGCCCGGAGCTGATCCCGGTGTACAGTCAGTCAGCCCGCAGGTGACTGTAAGTCATCCACCCGGCGATAGGCTGCTATTACTTTCCGCCAGGCTAGCGGTTACCTTCACAGCCTCAGAGCATCACCGTCCTTAGGCCGGTACCAAGTTATACTGCATGGTGAAAGAGGCACATAGGTGTGAACGACTTACCCAAGGTTGTTACACAGCTTTACCCCTAGCAGGAATTGAACACACGACCTGTTGATCGCAAGTCTTAATGCTCTACCCGTTGCACCACCACAACAGTGTTTAAGTGGTCTAGTTTTGTGGAATTAATTCAGGTTAGGCTGAACTTTTGAGATTCGTGCAGCAGATTATTACAGGCGTGGATGCTCTTTCTGTGTACCATCCAACACTGAAAGGATGACTAGCATATGATAAGTGGAAATAATTTGGACATATTTGAAGAAAGGCTTAGAATGATTGACTAAAAAAGCATGGATTGTGAACTGGAGGTTGTGGAGAAAGACTGTCAGACCAGACAACTAAACGAGGATGCTATGGACAGTTGCAAATGGAGGACGTTAATGATAAGTGAATTTTTATCTGGTAGCTGCTCACCCGTGTTGTCCTGGATTAAAGGCCACGCCACTAAATGTGTTTTGTTGTTGTTATCAACCATAATTTACTTTATGTGGTTGTTTGATATAAAATAGTATAGTGTCCATAATCGAGGTGTTAACTGTTGTAGGAGTGATTTTATGTCTGTTCCGTTTCAAGCAATCGAATGCTACATGTCAAGTGTTATACCACTGAATGGTAATGAACTTCTGGTGATTCTGTGCAGTTCACATTAATTACATGTATGCTACAGTGTACCATTATGTGAGGCTGTGTGTAGGTAAATCAATTGCTAAATATCAGGACCAATTTAAACGATCAGGTGAACTAATTTTTTGCCCCTTTCCATGCATTGCTTCAGAATAACATAATAATAAATTTTAATATGCTAAATAATAATACTAACAGTAACATCAGTGCCAACCAGACTTCTTTCTACACCACAGTCAGTGTCAGTACTAATGTATCCCCGTAAAAGATGACATAGTCACTGAAAACTGAGCCAAGAATTAAAGTGGAAAATAATAAGTTTTCTTCCAGATTACACACATACAAAAATGGCCAGTCGTAAAAGAGAAATATATAAAATAGAGCCAAGAATTTTAGTACCCTTTATGCTGGAATTGGAATATGAATGCAGGCGGCAGAATCATTAAAAAACTATTAATGATTAACGAAATGTGTTCTTGGCTGCAAACTTTCCGTCCATCCGACCCAGGAGGCACTCAGGCGTGGATCACAGTTTTACCTGCAAATATACCATGCCTGTCTTTCCATCGTAACTGTTGACCAGATGGCGTTACCTCTAACTGAAGTATCAGACATCCAGTTGCAGCTTACTACTCATCTATTGACCCCAAGGGGATGAAAGGCTGAGGTGGCCTGCTTGGTTGATCTATAGCGGATAGTTTACCCACATAAGTGGTCGCCCATCAGCTACAGGTTGAGCGCTGGACACGGAAAGTTCGCCAGCCAAAGACCGACGTTCTACCACTGTGGTACAAAACCAACATCACATTACATTCCCAAGTTGACTGCTGGACTTTCGTAGTAAATTGTAACATAAACAGTTAGGGCAAAAATCTTAGATGTGGCAGTAGCATCTGTCATCCACTGTAAAGTTCAGTGAAACTATCTCCGTACAGTGGTTTACTTCCCAGTTTCATCATCACTGATCATTAGTGGCACACTGGCACACAACTAACACGTCATGCCGACCAGTCTAACGTCGTCACAGATTGCGAGTAACCAGTGCTGTAATACACATTCCTCTGCAGCAATATCTTCTCATCTCTCGGTACCATTTTAGGTCAGAGGTCACGGTCATGAGGTCAGCATATTGAATATCGGGCAGTTACGTGAATACACTAGCAGTCAGGCATGTGAACTTCCGACCTGGTATATGTGCTAATTTCATGCAGTAAAACACTGCAATGAGCTTAGGTAGTCATATTGAGACATCCACTGGATGAATGTGTTCTTGAGATTGCTGGAAGGCCACGTATCATGTTCGTCATCAGGACCGCACCCTCTTGTTTAAGTAACTTGGTTGTGTGCAACGTTGCACTTGTGTGTATAGATGACGATGATGAATTTTCTCCGGCAGCCAGCAAAGAGTTGGAGGAGCTGGTCAGTGGCTGTATACTTCATTGTCAAGTGACAGCCGTGGAAGAGGATGGTGTACCTTACGTTATGTTGACCAAAGTCTCTGGCACTGAGGTAACTGTTAGTAATAGTTAGGTTTGTATCATTAGGTGAAGGATGCCAAGTTTTTGTGTACATACGGCGAGCGTAGTCTGGTTATTGCCAGTAGCGCCCCATCTGGTCTCCGGGGCAGTAATGCGCCGTGATTTATGTGTTCATTTTGGAATTTTGTTTGTTTATGTGTTTACTTAACTTCCTGCCTCCCATTTTGTTTCCTTTACTTTCTTCTTTCCTTATTCTTTCGTTTATACTTATTTACTTATTACTTGTTTTTATCTGTCTACTCTTTCCAGAATAGATCCGTTCGTTTCCAGGCCGGAGGTTGTAGGAGGCGACCAAACCTGGCTTTAGTTTTTAGGTCGACTTCCAAACTTTGGAAGTCCACCTAATACTATGGGTGGCAAATTTCCGTCCGTCCACAAAAAGTTTCTTCGATTTCGATGACATTTGGTATACAGGTAGTACTCGATGAGAGATGAAAAAAAAGGTAATGACCATGCCCGGATCCAAGGTCAAGGTCAGGAGCCCATGAAAGTCGGAAATTCGACCATTTTGGACCATTTTCAAACTCTATCTCCTCCCCCATTTATAATGGGGGCTGACAAATGACCACGGATTCTTAAATTAGGGGGCAATATCTAAAATTTAACCGGTCAGATTTTTGAAATTCGTCCTCGTTTTCTGTCGCATAACCTCTGAACTTTGGTCCTAACCACGTCTGACGGCCCTAGTCTGCCCTAGCACAAGTCGACCGCCAGTCTCCGTACGGGACTAATTTTTTGAGGTTCATTGTATGTTGTAGTATATTTTGGTGTGGATGCATGTTTGCTTTTGTTTCATTTATTTCAGTTTTTCAGTACTAAGCCAAGAGATTGGCTAGGAAGAACGTCTCCGAAATGACATGTTCTGTGTCGGGTGGGACGTAAAACCTTAAGGCAGTTATTAACTCTGTTACCACGCGTGGGGCCGGGGTACCCCCTTCCGCCTTTGCTGCTCCCTTGTCTATGTTTTCTAGTTAGTACTGAGATGGGTGACTGTTCGCAGGAATAGTGTCTTTTTATGTAATATGTAACCAGCCATCAGGCCAACTTGGCCTCCTGCTCTCAGAGGGATGGGAAATGAAATAGGTACTGGCCAGAGTGCCGAGATGCTTTGCATATGGAAAGTAAATGTGTGGTGACCGTCTGTCACATGTTATCCCTCCGTAATACATACTGTACCTGAATGCCTTACTGATGCATATCATATATAAAGCACTATACAAGTCTACTGCTGTAGTTTACCCACACCGGCTGTATAGCCACTGGCTTGGGGTAGGGCATTCAGACGCATCTGTCTGTTTGTGCTCTAAAAGGAAAATGGCTTGAGATATCAGCACCAAAGTCGGTAGACATAGTTCATGGTAGGATCCGGCATGCTCTGAGCCTGAGGTCAAAAGGTCAAATCCTAACACTAACCTTACATTCGCCCAGCATGGGTCTGCATGTCGATACAACTGCACATTTTTCTAGTTATTCGGCTCGAAGCTAGGCTTCAGCCAAACGTTGGTCCACTTTACTGCATGTTGTGGCATTGTTCATGCGTTCGGCTATAATTCCGCCGAAATTGAGCACATTTGGATGAAATCTGCAGCATTCTGAGTACATTGTCGGAGGCTGGCCCTGGCAGATTTTGGGCACGATCTGCACATTAGCGACAGCTGGAGACCCAGGCGAAAATTTGTTCATTTTTTGTCAGATATGCAACGCACAATTTCACAGATTCCCGTCAGCCAAATTTCACGAAATTTGAACAAAATACGTCGATCGGTGTCGCGATGAAAACGTTCAGACCATAGTTTTGACAATTTTACAGTAACGGGTTGTTTTTCCCCAAATGAAGCTAAAAATCTCACATTTTTTAGCATCTTGCGACTTAAGGCCGCCATAACTCTGCAATCATTACAGATCGCCAGAAGTTCACTACCAATATAACCCTCTACAGCATATCTAGGTTTTTCATTTTTACTGTATGGTAGGAATCAATTCAAAGTCATTCCCCTGGCCTGTATACTCTGTACAAGAAACCTCCCCAAATTTTCTAGACATCTGACGCAGGTTGGCAACATGGCAGATAACGCTGACATCACTCAGTCGCAGGCAGCCGTTCAGCATTGACTAGCCATTTAGTAGTAATTAGAATTGTGCTGTGCATTGCACATAGTTTGCTCAGAGTTATTTAAGTGTACCGGTAGGCCTGCATTTTATGTTTTTACGGCAGTGTAGGAGGGTGCAGTGGTGCCGTGGCACAATGGGTAGAGCGTTGGGCTTGCGATCAACAGGTCATGGATTCAGATCCATGACGAGGCAAAGCTGCGTAACAATCTTGGGCAAGTTGTTGACACCTATGTGCCCTTGTCACCAAACAGTAGGACTTGGTACCGGTCAAGGGGTGATGATGCTTTGAAGCTGGGGAGGTAACCGCAGGCCTGGCAGAAGGGTGGATGGCTTATGGGCTGACTGCCTGTATGCCGGGATCATCTACAGGCCCAACGCTCGGTAACGAGTATGGGAATCCTTTACGTTTTTTAGGAGGATGCAGAGACAGTAGTTGATGCAGGAGTCCTTGTGATGTGAAAGTCTTGTCATTTGAGCCCCTTGCTCTCTGTTATAGTTATGCAGGTTATTACTTTGGCCACGTCCATAGTGGAAAGCATGATGTAACGATCTGGCGTGTCTGTCCCATTGGCATACTCACTGTGACTCGCTACAGGGGGCAGCACGAGACGCGGCCAGCGTACATTTTGGACCAACAGTAAGGAGGACTGATGTATGTTACTTGTTGTGGGAGTTGTTGTACGATCTGTATTGGGCGTTACTGTAAGCAGATTGTGACCCTGATCTTGATGGCAGAGTGTGCTGAGATTACCAGCTGTCTGATCGTTGCGTGGTGCTTGTTGTATGATGCGGCTGTGATGTGTTGTGCTAGGCGACCGTTGTCAATCGTGAGCTGGTGCATCGAGGTTTGGCTCGCTGGCTGGAAATGTGATCGAACGTATCTTCCCTTTTCCTTTTCCCGATGTCATGTTGGTCAGACTCCCGCCGCTGCCGTGATTTTAGTTTATTAACTGTTGATTTTAGTCTTAGACATAGTCGTTTTGTTTGCAGCTGTTGATGTAATAAACTGTTGAAGCTGGCGCTGATGTTAGTTGCCAGCTTGCTAAGCAACATTGTCTGTGTTCGTGTAGCTTGGGCTGTTTATGCCTGCCATTTTCAGTTTGCTGCTGCAGTGTTGGAAGCGTACTCAAGTCAGTCGACGTCTGTTCTGTTCTATTCTGCTCTGTGTGATTTGTCAGCAGTCAAGACAGTCTTATTTCTGTTAACCATGACATTTTGTTGTATTGTAAGTACTCTCATTGTCATAGGCGTTGGAAAGAAATGAAAAGTGGGACGGCTGAGGACATGGCAAGCACGTAGAACAAGCCTATAACAGGGGTCTGGAGCAAAGCCCTCAGCAGGGTCAAAGGGGTAGAGACATGGTGGAGGATCCGGCATAGCTCCCCCAAGAGCAAAGCCCTGTGATGCTGAAAACATTTTAGCTCACAGATACCCAAAGAAGGGGCAAATCTGCCATATTCTGGATATTTTGGACAAGAGGCTCCGCTGGTAAACGATGAGTGTGGTAACAGACGGTAGCATGCTATACTCGCTTCCTAGGTCTTGTTTGGTGCATACAGCTGATTCCTGTGAGAATGAAGGGCGGTTCAGCTGTGACCAAGCGATAATATGAATGTGTTCTGTGTCTGCTGGCAAAACAACTCTCAGCGTTTAAGTGAAAAGACGCAATTTTCGGCTTTCGGTTTCCCCAGGTAGTGCAGACACATTAGTTAGATGAGGTGGGAAAATAAGGTACCGTGTGACTGCCTACTTTCTTAGCAACATTTCTGCCAAAAATTATCAAAATCGGTTGATGTACGTCGAAGTTGTAGCAAGCCAAAGCAGTGTCGTATTTTTAGACGCACTGTCGACACTGCAGATGGTTCTTAACAGCAACAAACTTGTTACTTGCAATTGCAGATGTACTGCTGAAGTGCAGTTGTCTCTGTCAAAAATTACCGACATCTGTGCTTTTTTTGATGAAGCCTTGCCAGAATGTCATGGGCGTCCGGGTTTTTTTGATACACAGTGTAGTTTCAGTCTGATAGATAAGCCTACATGTAACATCTAAGACAACAACAACAAACTCCATACGATGACCATTTTCCAGGTGAAAATGTGTCAGCCAGTTCCCCCTCGGTTTTTGGGGTGGAGGGGCAGGTCTGGCACCGTGGGCGGGAGGTCTCCCAGATGCTTCTTTTGGATTTTACCTAAGAGAAGCATTCCACAGGCAGACCAACACAAAAAAGATAACTATTACGCACTGATGTTACAGGAACTGATGAACAGCAATTACACAAGACATCACATTGAACTGATAAACGGGTCTTTTGGTGGTTGGTTAGTTTCTAGCCTGTTGTAGGCGCTGGTGTAATAACCTAAATGAGCCTCCCTATCCTTTCCCATTTTGGGTTGTCGCTGAACGAAAATGCAACAAGGTCGGGAGGTTACTGTATCATTGGCCATCCTTAACCTGGCAGAACTAAATCTCCACCCAAGACCTTGTCCCTGATGTAGCCTATTTTTGTGCTGAAAGGAGACGTTAATCCCCCAACCAATCATCCCCGTCAGTTGTCTTCGTCCACTTGTTGTGGAAGAACCTTTGGGATTAATGTTGTATATGCCTGGACATCTTTACTGTTACCTATCTGACGGTGTCACTGCACTGAAGGAAACACGAAGCACTTACCCCAACCAGATGCCCAGCGTCATCCACAACCGGACTGCTGATGGTAGGGATGTCGCTTTCTTTAGACCGGCTGTCCAGTGTCAATGTCCAAAGACAGCTGAACAGTTAATTGGATTAGGGTTCAGCGTGTACTCGCAGACAAGAGCCTGAGTGCAGTCAACAGTCTACTGTTCTTAAATTACCGGTAATATTCTACTTAGTCGGTGTTACCGATAAGCACGTAACTTGCCGGTAACTAACCTGGCACTCATAACACTGCAACAGTCATGTCTTGTTCAGCGTTGATGCTGTTTGTAACTTCGCCGGCGTGAGCAGTGGGTGGCCAATTATTGTAATGAGCGCGTCTGTATGTCTGTCTGTGTGTGTTTGTTTGTCTGTATGCGAGCATATCTCGCGAAACACACTCACGATCTTTACTAAATGTTTTGTGCATATCACCTACGGCCGTGGCTCGGTCCTCCTCCGGTGGAGTGGCGCAATCCCAAATGGAAGGGACAATTTTGGGGGTTTTCTTCCCCGTTGACAATGCATTGTATGGGCCGTATAGCAGTACAAAGGACCAATTTGGCTTAAATTTAATTATTTTCCATTAAGTCAGACAGAATTCAATTTCCTATTATTATTAAAGGGCATAATTGTGACTACTAAGTGTATTTTGAAATTTCTTGCAAACTAAGCTAAAAGAGGAATGGAGAAATTTGACGATTAATGGGAAGAGTTATGGAAATGCATTACACCGTTGTCATTGTTACTATGGTAACGGTGTATGTTGCCGAAGAAACAAATTATATATTGTGGATGTAGGAAAGTGTAAATGGGACTTAGGTTAAAGAAGTATAGAGTTAACGCTGTTTACGATTACCTTGTGTTTAGTGCTGTGCGGTTCTGGATTTTCAGCAATCGGTTCGGTTTCGGTATGGTTTTGGATTAAAAGCGCGGTTTCGCTGTCAATTTCAAAACCGTCACAGCACTACTTTTAATAAAAAGCATAATCAGCCTTCAACTTGCCTATGCAGCGCAAATAAACCTACGTCCCTTCAGCAAAGCTCAACACGACACGGCAGGCGGGCAGCTAAGGCCAATTAGCGTTAATCAGCAGAACTGCTGGCACCTTGCATTGAACGCTGTTGCGCCTTTTAATTGTCACAGTAGATCTGCCTTAACACAACCGAATTTTAATCAGTGGAGTATCTGAAATAGAACCGTTAGTTATCCCGCAAAATTTGGAGATTTCGGTTTCCGTTCGGTTTTGGATTAAAACCGCGGTTTCGGTTTCAATTTCAAAACCGTCACAGCACTACTTGTGTTATTACTGGCCCGTCTACACGTAGTGTAGGGGGTCACACTAGTAGTGATCGTTGGTATCTGTCGTCGTCGTCTGTAACGCTGCCGGCGGGCGGGAAGTATGATAGCAAGGAATGAATGTACCTTGTGTGGAATATGCTTAAAAGATGTGCTTGTGTCTGCACAAAAACTTTTCTAGTGGGACAACTTTTTGTAGTGCTAGGAAGTTGTGGGTTGAATTTGCTAAGAACAGTTGGTCTTTGTGCTGATCACTGTTTTGTCATTTTGCAAACAACAACCATTGCTTGAAGGAAATCTGGCATGGCCCTAAAAACGATCAGGTCATAATAGTGGTGAAGACGTGAACTTGTAACAAGTGGAGGAAGAAATCATGAGCAGCCGGATGTCCCGAGTTCACCTGGAAAACGATCGTTATGGTGGAGGAGGACGAGGAACAAGAGAAATGGTAACACTCAACTTGAACAGCATTACCTTGACATTTCTGGCATTCCCTGTAATTAAAAGTTGACTATTTGCACGTTATACTGGTTTGTTTTGTCTACAGTGGCGATCAGTGACGTATTTTATACTGAGTTTTGGTTGAGATGTAGTTTTCGAAATTATGATCATTCTAGTGCAGCGGCTTACTGCTGAAGTTTGTTTTTTGCACTTTCGTATGATGTGATGGTAAATGTGAAATTGTTTAGAGTATTCAGTTTTGTTTTCATTTATGAACGAAAGTACGATTTGCATGTATGCCAGTGTGTGTCACAGTTTCCGGTATCAGTTTTTTGACTCTTGAGGTGTATAACATGGCGTAGTGTTCACATTGCGACATTTCCAGTAATTAAACGCGACTCACAGATCAGTGTCATAGTGAATAGTGAATAGTGAATGAAAATGAGCACTTGCATGATCCGGACACAAATGAAATAGGCCTACAGTGTAATAACTGCGTTTGAGAACCAATGTTAGTTGCTCATTCACTGAATTAAGGTAAATGATAACACGGCAAAAGACGTTTCTGTGGCGGTTCATCGTACAAGGGGCCATGCACATATTATATATAACGCGCAAAGGGTGGGGAGTGGGAACACGTTTTGTTATATTGTGTTATGTGGGTGAGCGGGTAGTTGAATTATTGTTATATAACACATTTCTGCTTCTGGCTCGGCAATAGTTCATGGTAATTTCTGGTAGGCATAAAGGCTGCAAAATTTTATGTTGTGGAGTGAGTGAAAGATTTTATGTGACTTGCTTGCGTGAACATTTTTATTGGTGGTGTTTTGGATAATATGCCATACGCCATCATGCGACAGGGCCACTTATTGAAGCTAACTTTACTGTTTTGTGTGTAGATTACTAGTTCATTTCTGGGGGGGTATTGGTCTTTGTTATAATTTTCGGGAGGGGCTGGAAAAATGTTATACATATTGTTACATAGGGTGGAAGGATGGTCTTAAAACACGATTTTGGCGTTATATAATGTCCACGGCCCGCAGTAAAGTTCAACGTAGGCCTGATAACAGTGAGTAGGCTAATTGTTATGGGAGACTGTCTTAGAATCCTAACGAACAAAGAGCAGTTTTAGCATTAGTTCGATGACAGCCGATGAGAAACCAGAGTTACGCTGGCAGTAATAGCCTCAGCCTGCTGCAATGAATGGTCGTCTGACTCGCAGTGACAGCTAGACAATATCGACAGGTACTCCGCGTAGTTTGATGGTCATTTCGTAGCCGCGCTGCTCATCTGCAACAGTGGTTAGTGACAAACGTTATATGCGGTCGACTAATTGCAAAATGGTTTGTGTACATTACCGAATCATACAGAATAAACACACGATGATCATTTTTTGTGACGTTGCTGAATTGAATTGTTGATAACACTGACATTACCCGTATCAACAAGGTGTCGCCCTAACGGGACGTAACACTACTGGCCTGCCGTCGCATGCTGCCACCAGTGAGTTACGTTGCATATGCGAGTGTTACAGACGCCAGCGACCGTTACAGTGTACTAGTCTATGTGTAGGCGGGCCAGTAGCAGTCAACTAGAAGACGCGGGCACTCACAGGGGTGCAAAAAGCCAGTCTGGCTTGCGTACACACCAGCAATATTGCGTTCTGTCTGAACACCCACAGACGTGACCTTGACTTGACCTTCGACCGTTTGAGCTTAAAATAAACTGGTAGTCGTCCGTATACATATCGGTGCACATAGATACTGTGCCATCTTCAATACATGCATGTGTTTGCGTTTGTTTGGAATTACAGTTAAGAAGTACGTAATAAATAAACCAGTAACGTATGAATAAAACATCAATTTTTAGCTGGACCCGACCCAACCCATTACAAATGAAAAATTCGGACCCAAACCCAACCCAATTTGCATCTCAAACGTCACTGTTACACCGTCACACGTAGCCTACACCATATTAATATGATAGTGACAATAAAATAGCAGACAATAACTCCAATATCTCTTCAGTCATAGAGATTCTGAGCTTATCCCGCAGCACTAACTCGCGCTCGGGTTCTACACTGGCACGTGGTAGGAATCAGGTAGAAATATAAAACTTGTGATTCTAAACAAACCGTTGTTCGAAATACGTAGAAAGCATTCAATTTAAAGTGCAGTTAAGTTAGTTAACGCAGAAAAATTTAACGACTTTTCGGCAATTTTCGGATCCCGAAATTCTCGGGATTACACGATCATAATTATAATTCAGGGATTTCGAGACTGCAAATATATACAGAGAACAAATGTACGAACGTAGATAACGTTTTAAACTTTAAGCCATAGACATTCAATAGCAGTTCATTTCTGACTGTACAACAAACTGCGCAAGAACTGCCATACTTTACATTTTGCTCCCGAAGATGGTATTTTGACAAATTATATACGGTGTAAGTTATGCATGTGGAATGGCCCAATGGCGACGAAATGATACGTCCCCAGCCGATGACTATTTCGGTCATTAGGCGATACTGTGAACCACGGCTGATATTCACGTTTAGTATAGTAGGCAGGACTCATCTCACTTGTTTTTTTGACATAGTGACGACGTAAGTTTATCAGCCTGACGGACGTTTTAGCCACATCTGATGGTCACACGGCCACCGACTTCCAGCATTGAGTTTCCTATTAGTGTTCTATAGTAACCACAGCTGTAGAACGCACCGTTTTTACCGCGCGACGCTATGCTAGCGCGGTATATGCAGCAGTTTTGTGTACATCCGTCTGTCCGTCCATCTGTCACACGCCGGTATTGTACGAAATCGGCTAAACCTAGGATTATGCAAGCAACGCCGTACGATAGCCCAACATCTGCCCAGGGACTCTAGCTTTCCGGTGCCAAAGATCTCGACGAAATTCCAACGGGGTCACCCCCAACGGGGGCTCCAAATAGAGGTGGGGTAGGTTACAATCGGCGATTTTCGACCAATATCTCCATATATCTCAGAAACAGTACACGATAGGGACATAGTTACTATGGAACGGTAACAGGAACTCGTATGCGCTCTACCGAATGGCGCTATTTCCATTGACATTGAGTGACACGACACCCAAATACCACCACATTACCCCATTTTTGACATTTTGTATCGCCTGTCATATCTACGTGGTGGGCGGAGATAGAGATTTCAAATTTGGTAGAGAGGCTGATCGTCGTACGTCCATGAGTGGCAAACCATACCTAAAGAGGGCGTGGTCAGGTCACGTGAACCATTTAAAATTTTAAATATTGCTGGGCACCAACCATATCTCTGGAACGGCTTAAGCTACAGTCGTCAAATTTTGTACACAGGTAGGCTATGTCAAGTCCCAGCATAAGAATGACAAATCACCCTTAAAAGGCGTGTTCAGGGTCACGTGATCCACAGTCCACTATAAATTTTGAGGCCCCAATGATATCTCTGGAACGACTGAAGCTAGAATCGTCAAATTTTGCTCAAGTGTAGACTTATCACATCCTAGCTTTTGTATGACACACCACCCCTAAACAGGCATGGTCAGGATCAAATGACCCATTTTCAATTTCGACGCCCGCAAATGCCGCAATCATTATCTTCGGAGAGGCTGAAGCGAGAGTCGCCGAATTTTGTATACAAGTGGAACATATCAAGTGCTAGCCTTCGGGTGACAAACTACCCCCTAATGGGCGTGGTTAGGGTCACGTGACCCGTTTTTGAAATTTTGCCCCAATTATGTTTGGAATTGGTAAAGCTAGACATTTCAAATTCCGTGTGCTGGTTGATGTACAGGAGTACTAGTGCACGCACGATAGATCACCCCTCAAAGGGATGTGTTCAGAGTCACATAACATCTGTAAGACAGAGACATAGTGCCTATCGAATGGCACCAGACCAGTGCCAATGCCCTTGATTTCTTGAATGATCTTGAAGGTCACTTTTGCTGATTGAAACTTTTCTAACTGCCATACCTCGTGAAACATTGCATGAACTTACTAAGGTAGCGCGTCGCGCGGTCCTTCTACGATAGCTGAGCTTCTTGTTGAGGTAGAGCATGAGACAGACAGACGGACACTAACACCAGCTTCGGTTAATGCCCTCACTTTTGGTGGCGGGGCATAGCATAAAGCTCGTAAAATTGGTCACGAGGCACGCGAACAACGTCACTGTGCAGTTGTTGCTGAAGGCCAGCGTCTACAAACGTTTCATAAACTTCACACGATGACTTCTGTTCCAATAGCGACATTAAGCCAAACGCCAGCAAATTCACCACCGCTAACAGTACAGCTGTTTTTATTCTGCTTGTTAATTTTATTTTTGACCCTGAAAACTTATTAAACATCTGCAAATATAGGCCTATCAGTAATCTTCAGTAATCTTTTAAGAGATTATGTTAGTAGCATTACCCTCTGTATGCGGCGATAACGGCCTCGACAGTCGACATTTAATTAAACTTTTGAAAAAGTGGTACATAATAAAATTAGGGATGAGGAATTTGTTTAATTATCAACAATGTCCTACAAAACTTAGCACTTATGTGTAGTTCCCTTTTGCCGATTTCGCATTTTCATTTGCCATTGATGTGTTTCATGCGCTATCACTAGCAGCTTTCTAGGGCGAGTCGGCAACTGCATCTCACGGCATGTAACAACACGAGCGTGATCAATTCAATCCACACTATAACACAATCATCATGTCTCTGGTTTTCCTGTCTTCCGTCTCCGGTCTCGTCGCTGAATGACGTTTCAGAAGCCGGTGAAATGAAGAGATGCTGCAGGTGCGACGGACAGGTATGATGATGCGGTAGGTGTGCTGTGTCAGTCAGGGTGCGCGTGCAGACTCGACGCTGCTGTGACGTCGTACATAGTAGGGCACCTGCAGGTCGACCGGCCCCGCAGGCGAGTTACGACGTTGACGATTTGTCGACGCTACGCGCAAGCAGCACGCACTACTGTACTGTACGCCTCTCACCAAAAATACGAATTTTTCTCCACACCCCACAAAGTAAGTTGTTTTATTAATTCGCCCAGGAATGCCAAGCACCGTGATCAGCGTGTCTATGTGTCTGTATGTCTGTTTGTTTGTCTGTATGTCCGCTCGCATATCTAAAAACCCACACATCCAAATTTCGCCAACTTTTCTGTATACATGTATGTTACGAGTGGCCATGTCTCGGTCCTCTTTTGACGGCACCAGTGATATGTTATGTACTTGCGGGTTTGTGAATAACGTCATGTTTTTATATAATGGAGAGAATAGGCCCGAATCATCCTTCATGTTTCATCCAGTTCGTCAGGTGGCGGCATCAGTCGGAAGTCAAATGTTGTTTAGTCGAGATCTCCAGGTGGCGGCACCGGGGCGAAGTCTGTCGTCTCTGACTACATCTTATGTAACACAATAACTAAAATCTGCCAAAATTAATCGATGGAAATGAATAGCGCCCTGTATGCACGATCACCCTATGCATGTGAAAATAATTATGAAATGCAGAGTGTCTGAAAAAGCTGTTCCGCTATACGCAGTACGCGATAGTCGCTAAATCTTAACTAAATTAAGCACAATTACGAACTAGATGGCTGTACTGTGTTGAATGGACACAATATAGTATTCGCCACGAAGCGGTCCGCTATATGTAATGGGTCTTTCCTTGGGCCCACCCGAGTCCTCAACGCAAACGGCATTACGATCGCTTCATCCGTTTTTGCAGGACACACTAGGTGACACACAGACCGACAGACGACGCTACTCGGTCGGTAACAATTGGCGGCAGCTACGTATAGTACTGTGACGTGGTCAAATAATAACTGTAACATATGTAGACTGTTAGACTGGTTTCCGTGCTTTTATCATCGAACGGAACAAGGCATAGTAGTCAGCAGACGTCGCTTCGCCCGCGGTGTGCAATTGTATGCTGAACTAAATATTTCCGGAACGTATGTCCAATTAATGCTAAATTAACTTCGCTTTCCTGCATCCATGCATCTCCACAAACCGTCATAGTGACTCTATCGAATTTATATGCGCTATACAAAAAAACTATGTATGTATGTATGTGAATATCGGGCAGACAGCATTTCCTGTGCCCATCACAATACATTAAATTGCATCATTATATATACAACTTTATTTCACCATCATGACATGGTAGCATGGTAATAATAACAGCAAGAATTTAGAGATACAAATAAACAACAATGTACTAAAAAATTAATAAACTTAAACTACGTAATCAGTGCTTGACATACATAATATTCTTGACACCGATATCTATTGAGGAATCTACCATGACGATTTGTAATTAACTGCTCCACAGTAGACATGATAAAATATTTGCTAATATCACAGTACGAGTCTTCAGCCATAGGACCAAAAATGTTATAAATAATTTTGTTTACTGTAAGCTGTAGAGATGGCCTATCAGCTGAGTTATAGTCGGACATGCTTACCAGTTCTTATGTATGGATTAGATGCATTTACTTTTAATTAACTCAAAAATAACCTCTTCTGAAAAGGTGCGGCCTATCTTTCCATAAATACTATTGAATGCCTTGAAAAAACCGGCTTTGTTGCGAGAAAATGAGCACTTGAAATTGGTTGAACTTGTTAAATGGGCTATACGCCAAGGTATCTAGCCAACTCCACCCATTTAATAGAATGACCTGATACAGCAACCTCACAGCAATAAACGTGCGAATAATGACTTACGATTGCTGTAGACTTGCGCAAAAGTTCCATAAAACTAATGCACAAAATTTCTACGACAAAAATCTGTCAACGTTACAAATTACAGTGAACAAAGTTATTTTTGCGCAGTTATTCTCCAAAACTGTAAATCAATTAATAGCCCGCCTTGTCATGTGCGGTAGGCTTATAATTATGTAGCTCATGGCACTATCTAGTGGATCGATATACTATAGTTGCTACAAACTATTGGCGTCCGTCACCCGCATGCGACGTATGCGAAACATTTGGAGAACATTCCCTGTACGAGGCGTACATCCCGGGGAATGATTCTGAATTGATTCTAACGGTAAAAATGAAAATTAGACATCCCGTAGTGGGCTATTTTGGTATTGAGCTTCGGGCGATCTGTAATAATTGTGGAGTTATGGCGGCCTAAGTCGCTAAACCTGGAAATTTTGTGAGCAATTTTTGCGTTTTTTGGAAAAACGACCACTTACCGTAAATTTACAAAATTCTGTCCGAAACTTTTCACCGCCTCACCGATCGACGTTGTTCTGTTCAAATTTCGTAAAAATTTGTGCAACGGGAAATCGTCGAAATCGTTGCCTCTCAAACTCTCGCTGCTGCGCGGATTGCGCCCAAAATCTGCCACGGCCAGCCCCCAACAAATAACAATGTACTCAGAGTGCTCCGATTTCATCCAAATTCGTTCATTTTCGGCCGAGTTATAGCCGAACGCGTGAACACCGTTTTTGGCTCGTAAGTTAAATCCATTATTCGCCGCAAGCTAAGCATAGCTTCGCGGCGAATAAAGAATGAGCTGTGATCTATAATCTACTGGACTGTTCTATGCGGTAGTAATGCCTAGCGCTAATGCACAGATGTTAAACTTCTCTAGACCAGACTGCATGGTCCCGAGGCCAAAATTTTGCGTATGGCCTCGTTTAACATAGGCCTATCGCCGAGCTGACATGAAATAGAAAAGTTAACTTCCTGTCAGTTAATTTTGCTCGTCAGTCAACAGTGCATTCAGTGCCTATGTGGTCTTCTTAAGCTACGAACACAATGATGCACCACGACTGGAAATTATCGTAAAGAACTACAAATAATAAAAATTCGCTCCTACGGCATTGACGGTAGACTCTTCGCAGGTGACGTTTCTGCTAGCTTCAAGGTCACGTGACACAAAAACTAGGCCAAATATCAAACATCCGGCCCGAACAAATTTAGATATTGTGCCCTAGTTTAAGAATCCGTGGTCAGTTGCCAGCTCCCATTGTAAATGGCGTAGGAGATAGGTTATGAAAATGGCCAGATTTCCAACTTTGAAGGGCTCGTGACCATGACCTTGACCTTAAATCGGGTCAAACTGCAGTCTGCATACCGTCGTGCATCACTCATCGACCTACATGCGAAATTTCATTGAAATCGGAAGAAACTTTTTGTGGACAGACGGACGTATGAACGCACGGACGGACGGACGGACGGACCGACATTTGAGATCATTCTAATGTGAAACGTCCGTCGCCAGTTTTACACACAAATGCTTTCATAAAAGCTGTCACAGTTTTGTCGACGTTCGCTGTGACGGTGAGTAACAAATTAGCGCAATAAGTATCTTCATGGTTCTCTTTCACTTGCAGGTCTCGAGGCCATGAGGCGTCTAAGTGAGCTCATTAGTAGCAGTAGCGACTAATGTGTCATTACGAGATGGATCCAGTTCTAGCGAGTTTGAGTTTTACGTCCATGGGCTTGTTAGGCGGCGCCCATAATTTTATCTTGTCCTGTTTTCGAGACGTCTCTTGAACGAATTGACAGATGCAGAAGTGGCTTGTACAACGGACTGTGGCAGTGGCAGACCACTTCAGTGATGGACAACCCGTTGACTGTAGAAATATTTCCTTGTGTCAAGTCTTGACCGCTGGACTTATTGAAGTTTCATGCTGTGCCCTCTTGAGTAATGTGTCATTATGAGACGGATCCAGTTCTGGCGATCAAACACACAAGGCGTTCGTTTCTTGTCGCCTGGATTACTGCAATTCGTTGCTGTACGGCGAGTCGGCGCGTCAGACAGCCTTATTCGGACGGTACAGTCAGTCCAGAATACTGCCGCACGTCTCATCACTGGAGCTCGACGATGCGACCATATTAGGCCCGTACCACGTTAGTTGCACTGGCTTCCTTGCCGACAACGAGTCGAACACAAGATCACGTCATGTTCACCAGTCGTTGTCAGGCCAGACACCTGTGTACTTGGCGGATGACATCAACTTCATTGCCGACACTGCAGATCGTCATTTGCACCGCCAGCTTCCGCAAGGACATGCTTCGCCCCATGCTGTGGGCTTGCATAGCATATATCGAACAGTCTGCCATTGTGTCAGAACAGTCAACTTGTGTCAGGACATCAGCTACAAACAGTTTAAGCAACTTCTGAAAACAGTTTTATTTGGGCGTTAGTTGACCACGGCGCATCGTGACTGTTTTGCTTATAGCTCGTTAGAAATATTCTTACTAACCAACTAACTAAAATGGCCGTAGCTACAGCCGCCTCGGTTGTTTTCACAGTTGCTGATGGAGAGATCGGGGGTGGGTGGGTACAGGAGACCCCAAAAGATAATTGGGAAAAATCGCCGTTTTCGGCGGTTTTCAGTGACTTCACACTTCTTCCCCTTTCATTTTCCTTCCGTCCCCTTACCCTCTTCACTTCTTATCCATCCCCTTTCCCTATTCTTCCCTTCTCTTCCCTTTCCCATAGCACTCTCCTCTTCTCTCCCCTTTTCCTTCCCGCCGTTCCCCCTCTTCCATTCCCTTCTCTCCCTTTCCCTTATCTGCCCATGCCTGTCCTTTCCCATCCCTCTCCTTCCCTTCCTTTCTCATTCCCCATTTCCCCTTTTCAACGCAACGATGGGGGTAAACGCATGCTGCCGGTTATGCAATGCCCTCGTGGCACTGCTTAGGTATTCTAATTGTTCTTGCTAGTCCATACATTTGTGCCGAATTTTGAATAAATCGTAAAATAAAGACACTGTGGCAAATTTACATTTCCTTTAAGCATCCAAGAACTGAAAAGCTTTCAGCTTCAGGGGCTTTGCCTAATTGATTGATTGATTAACCCCCTGGCGCTGAATGCTCCTGTACCGGCCCCCTTTTACCGACGAGGGTACGTCAAATTTCATCTGAAGTGTTCATTCTGTCGGCTTCCGGTGGCCAAAAACCACAATTTTGTTGCCCTTGCCCTATCTATATGTTTGCAGCACACAAGTACAACGAGAAACCGTAAGCTTCGCCGAGCCGCTGCAAAGCCGGCACCATGCGTGCAAAACCCCTAATGATGTCAACACTAAGAGGGAGGGAGACAAAGAAAGAGAGTTGAAGAGAGGGAGGAGGGCAGGGAAGAAGGGTGAGG
>Ga0209780_1000132_pt1 | contig 34151 bp, 24 predicted proteins | sample WorMetexBAHAMAS2_FD_187384 | JGI IMG/M metagenome (GOLD analysis project Ga0209780, IMG submission 187384) | Marine gutless worms symbiont microbial communities from Max Planck institute for Marine Microbiology, Germany - Inanidrilus exumae... | ecosystem: Host-associated > Annelida > Digestive...
TCATCACGACATCGCCGGTTAAGTCGCGTTCATTGGATCCGGTGCCGTCTTTCCTACGGCGCGAGTACGTTGACATGGTGCCGCCGTATGTCACCAGAATGGTCAATGCGTCACTCGCGCAAGGTCGGCTGACGGTTTCACAGTGGTATGAAACCGGGTCTGGACGTCGCCGATATATCAAACCACTGACCAGTGTCCAACCTCAGCTTCGTGTCAAAAGTCGTTGAACGAGCCGTAGCCATTCGGCTTAACGACTATCTTGTCGCCAACGATCTACAACCGCGTCATCAGTCCGCCTACCTGAAGAAACATTCGACTAAAACCGCCATGTTAAGGGTGTGGTCAGACATTTTGACGGCAGCGGATACTCGATGAGTTACACTGCTCGGCCTATTAGACCTGTCAGCAGCGTTCGACTGTGTCGATCATGATCTCCTTCTGCAGCGATTGCAGTTCAGCTTCGGTCTGGTCGGGGTCGTGCTGGAGTGGATCCAGTCGTTCCTGACTGATCGTACGCAGCAGATCGCTTACGGCTGTCAACTATCGACGATCTGACCACTGGTGTTTGGCGTCCCACACGGGTCTGTGCTTGGGCTCCAGCTGTATATTTGGAGCACTGCGGAACTTGAGCAACTAGTCGCACGGTATAATGTATACCAGTACGCCGACGACAGCCAAGCGTTGCCGTCAGTGACACTACCATTGTCATAGATAGTTTTACAGCACGCATTGATGACATTAACGCCTGGATGCGAGCGTCATGCAGACTACGTCACAACCCGACCAAGAAAAGACATGTGTTTGGGTTCTGGTCAGCATCGGTGATGTCCCGGTTCTGTTTACCTAAGTGAAGCCCGTAGAGTCTGCTCGCGATTATATGACATTTCGATGGTTAGGAGGCAACGTGGGTCGGGACTGATCGGTGGTTTCTTTGAAGTTGGCGCTAGGCGGGCATCGGTGCAGGAACGATTTTGTACGTCTTTTGTACTGTTTGATTTGACTACTCTACGAATAATGCAGTACGAATAAGTCTAGTGTATATAGGCCTACCTTCACAGGCCTCACACGCGACGACGTCACCGCGCCACCGTCTCTACCCACCGAACCGTCCGACCCAGGCATGAAAGGTAGTCACCGATCTGACCTGATCGTGACCTCGGCGTCGTTATAGACAGTCAGTTGTCGCTAGCAGCTCAAGCCGCCGTCCGCACTCTGTCGCTCTGGCTACTATCAGCCTAGACAATAACTGCGTCCAACTGTTCCGTCACTGACAGCGGAGGCGTTCATTACATGCCGCCTCGACTACTGTAATTCGCTGCTGTATGGCGTGTCTAACAACCTCTTGTAGAAATGCAATCCTCACAGAACGCTGGCGCACGTCTAATTACTGGAACTGGGCGATGCAAACACACAACTCCAGTCCCGCAGAAGTTGCATTGACTTCCTGTTCATTCACGAGTTCTCGCGTTCAGACACGACGCGGCACAAAAATCAGATTTTGCTGTCGTTTTCCGCACGGCGCTGCGCCGCGTCCTGTCTGAATACCCCTTAAGTCGTTGGCTGGACAACACCAGCGTATCTGGCTTCCGACATTCAGCTCATTGCTGACAATGGCCGCCCTCAGCTTCGGTCCGCATCTGAAAGGATATGTGTCGTTCCACGCACACGCAACAGTTTCGGCGACAGAAGTTTTTCTGCTGCCGGTCCTCGTGTGTGGAACGCCTTGTCGTCATATCTGCGACAAGACACGAGCTACAGACATTTCAAGCAGTCACTGAAACGACACATGTTTAGGCTGTAGATGGCCATGGCGCATTGTGACTGTTGTTTTCGTGCGCCTTAGAAGCCCACTTACTTACTTACTTACAAACACAGGGTCACAGCACATTCTGCACTAGCACAGCGTCGCGGGTGAAAAATGGAAGCTGTTCTTCATCGAGCCTGGAACGAAAGTCAGTATTACTGGGATCTTACTATCCCAATAAATGTTACCTGTTATCAAATACGTTTGTAGACGACAATTTTGTCTTTCAAGACGACATCGCGCCATCACATGGTGAGCGGATCACAGTTCGACTGCTGAAGTCAAAAACTCTCGACTTCATTTCTCTTGCGTTATGGCGCACCAACAGCCCGGAGCAGTGGCGTATTTAGAATTTAGGAAAAGGGGCCAAGGCCAGGGGATCTGAAGGATGAAAGTCCCCCAGTGGAGTCCGGGGACGGAGCCTCGATCGGTATGGGGTCTGAGGGACAAAGTCCTCCAAAAGCTGTAACATATTTTGTGATTTCTGATATCATAAAAGTAGCAAAATTTGTAAAAACAAATGTCTGAAAACTTCGCAGCCAAAATATGGTCGACGTCCGCGAGGGGTGCACCTATCGCATTGCCGAATGCCCCCCCCCCGTTAAATGCGTCTCTGGCCCAGAGCTGAATTTGGCTGACTACAAGATTTAGGGAGTCATACAGCAGCGTGAGTATGAGTTGCATGACATTAATTTCGAAGAAATAAAGCAGCAACCGGTTGAGCTCGGGCAAAACAGCATTTGAGTGACAAGATGCGATTTTCGCGTTTCCTAGTTTTGCGGTACACACAAAAGCCTCAGTGTAGTGCAGCCGGTGTAGTAATCAAGAGAAATGCGTCAATTAACGTATAACACTTCCGGGCACACATGCACACGTTTTAATAAATAATTAATCAAAACAGGTCACACGTGGAAACTCCGAAGCTATCACTACAATAAATAAACTAATGCAAGTAAAACGTACTCAATCGCTAGACACTTCACGCCACCCACAAACTCACAGAAACTCACAACCGCACAATAACGAATACAAATCGGCTTATCATTGTACGAGCGATGCTTACGAAAGTGGCAATAATCAAAATCGAATTTAACAAATGACATTTTTCTTGTACAGCATCGCTATGCAAAAAAACTGATAGGCTACTGTCGAATTCGAATAAAGTCAGTTTCACAACCGAGTACCGGTTTTAACGTACGTGATATGCTATGAACTAAGAGCGGTCGAAAACTTAACGAAGAAGAAAAAATACTACAGCTTTAACGAAGTCTATCGTTAAAAATAGACCTATAAAAGCGGCGCGGTAAATTTCACTCAAATTTCTTCTAGTGTAGAAGGGCTCGTTTACCACATGCTAAAACTGGATGCGACAAAAATTCGAGACTGTGTGACAGAGGTTTGTGAAGTTCTCATTCCATCCGTGATGGCGACGGTCAAGTGCGAGCGACGGTAACATGACCAAAAAGCTCCAAAGTCTGTTTAGTAGTTGTGGTAAAATTATGGGGAGAATGAAGAAGTTCCGTAAATCCTCGAATAAACGCCGAGTCTCAATTAAACGCCGGGTCTCTAATAAACGCCGGGGGTTCTGATGATCTGATCTATTGTACGCATAAACGCCGGGGGCGTTTATTCAGGGATTTACGGTAATCTTATTTTAGTGAAGCAATAAAAGTCTATTCAACGGGCCATATATCACTTACTTCATATAACCCAACTGTATTTAACGCTCCAGTTAAGAATTATCTCGTCGAAATTTTGCAAAGACGTTTGAGATAAGAAAGCTATAAAAATGATGTAGCCACTAGAAGATGCAAAATTCTTGACGCGCTTGTAGACAAGGTTCTCCGCGTCCTAAAAAGTTTGAACTGCGACTGCTGAAAAAGCACCGACTCCAGTTAGAGGGCACTCGCTACAGCGCATACCTCCGCCACATATTAAGTTGTTCTCGTCCCTACCGAATTTTATTCTATAGTCAACAGAGATTGTCTATTTTTCGTAACAAACGTTGTCGTGAAATGGGATAATTTTGATCATTTTCATCTCAAAAAGCTCAGATCACACCGACTCTGCGACAAACACACGTACAGCAAAATCACAACAACAGAAATCTCAGTCACGTCATAAACAAAACTCACACGGACAAACCGACGGCTAACTATCAAAACCTGCACATCACGAAAGCTGCGACGACAACGGACACCAAGAAAAATGAATAAAATACATAATTGAAGTTCCTTTGTGATTCGGTCACAGCCGCAGGTAGAAGACGTTGTCCCCTGTCAGTAAAAATAACACGTAAGTAAGTAAGAACCAATTAACTGATCGGATAATAAAGTTTCTCCGTATAACATGCAACAATTTAGTAAGCATAACGTCATGTAAGCAGAGATATGAAAAACAACAACAACGATAGAAAACTGTGTGCCTACTGCCATTAAAATGATGCCATAGAAAAAATGCAACGTGAATATCAAAACGCAGAATCAACAAACAAAAAACATCACAAAACCAATCATTTCTAAACGACGTTGAACGTTCACGATCACAAATTATACATCTTTTCACAATTTAACAATTATTAATAAATAATATATTTACAGCATATTACTGTGACAATTATTACATCGAAATGACACCACAAAAGCCGCACATACACATCACATTCAAATATCCGCGTAATTGTATAAAAAATCAACCATTTAATGCACACTCCACTAGAATATTGTTTCAGAAACTGTTGTAACTACTCCAAAGGCTTATCTAACGGTGCGTGCCACGCTTGCTATTGTCATGCCATAAACTCAAATATAAAATCTAGCGCAATAATAACTCGTTACCCAAACGCTTAGGGCCTACATTATTGCATAAATGTGTGCGGTTTTAGTATACTTGTCGATTGGTCCATTCATGCAATAATGTAACTGTGTGGGTCAATATCAGACGCTTAATGTTACATATTCTACACACGTTCATAACTGCCACTTTAAGCTACTGTTATGATTTTAAAGATACAAAATACTTTCAGTTGAATTTTAGACAGAATTACTCACTAAATTAGCATATCATGTCAATATCGGTAATAATAAGTTCAGTGTAGACCTACAGTATATGCGTTCGTTCGGCGGATGTCCAGACAGTGTTGAAACTCATTTTTGCAACACAATCATGTCTACCCCAATTTCGTGGCATGACAACAGTAAACGTGGCGTGTTTGATGTCGTGTTGCTATCTCAACTTTGGGGCCATACACATTCCCATATCTCACTCAACATCGTACGACGTCTGTATAACGAAAACGCTGGATTAACATGTACACGACAGGGGAAAGGAAGTCCACTGACTCGGTCATATCACACGGGTGGAAACAAGGCAGAGACAATTTACTGTAATTACAACGAACACGAAGGTAGACCAGCAAACAGTCGAAACGCACTGAAACACGAGTAAAGATGCGACTTTCACTGCCACTCAGCGATATTATGCGCCTGTGTCCGCAGCCGAATTATTTATATCACAGGTCGAATTTCTGAACACAAATTCACGAACGTATGGGCCAGCTGCGCCAACACCCGCCAAATCCTAGAGACCAACAAACTGGTCTAGACGAATTTAAAACGTACGCATATACGTAAACATGAATTTCAGACAGAGTATTAGAATACCAACCATGTCATCAATTTCAAGCAGTGTTCGAGAAAACGCGTGCAGCAATTCCAAAAAAACGTAAAAAGGCATGTTTTTGGATTTAAAAAACGCAAAAACGTTAAAAAACATACGCGTGTAGTTTCAAAAATCACCTAATCACCCCGGTCGTTAATACACATTACACAATTACCGCAAGTCACTGAGCGAAGTATGTGAACTCATTCTGAAGGAGTCGGACTAAACTTTTGCTAATGACTTTTTACGACGTTTTGATACACCATTTCAAAAAAAACGTAAAAACTCATATTTTCTGAAATCCGAAAAATACGTCAAATACGTTTTCACGAACACTGATTTCAAGTAAAGAATAAAGCCACAGAGTTTGCTTTCCTGATGTCACGTACGAATGAATACAGCCAAATTTTCAGTTGATTTTGTCCAAGTAAAATTTAAAAAAAAATCGGTGTAGGTGCAGCTGGCGCCGTTATCACTAACCTAAAAATTAAGTCACAAAATTAAGCATATCTGGTTTCACAACCACGGCAGTCTCCATCGACAATGTCCATATACAAAATATACAGAATTGCACAACATCAAAACAAAAACGAAAAACGAACTCATAAAATCAGACGACTTACAAAACACTCGTTACTAATTAACTAAAAATTCTACCATCAAACAGCTCGTTTCAGTTCACGAGACATCAACAAACTGAAGCTATGTTCTCTTCGTCAAACATAAATGTACACCGATAAACAGGGTGTCAAACGGCCAGAACAACCGCTGTGCTCAAGACCGTACATGGCAAAACAGGCGGCAGAAAACAAGGGGCTCGCTCAGCTATCGTAGGAGGATCGCGTGAAGCTCCGTGTCATTTTGTACACGCCGACGGCAGTCATGGCCTCATGGTCATGGGGGTAGGCTTTTCAACGGTATTGTGTGTTTGTTTTTCTGCACGATATCTAAAAAAAATCAATGCAGCTAGGATCACCAAACTTGATACAGAAATGTTCCACCATTAGTCCTGGAAATCCATCTATTTTGGGATCAGAAGATCAAAGGTTAAGGTCTCAAAAGTCAAGGTAACGAGGCACAAAAACCCTGTGTCGGTCTTCAGACATAACGCAATGTTGCCGTTGGCTGCGTACGTAAGCAATGCTGGGTTTCCCTGTTGAAGTGTCCCGCAGCACAAGCCGACATCGAGTTTTCCCTGCATCACGCGCGACAGACAGACGGCCGGTTTTTCCGTGCGTGTAGTTTTTCGCAGCGGTAAAACACTGTCGGCGTTGGGCTGCTTCTAGGTTAATTCTAAGTGGATAATGACGGTTTATAAAACGCGTCGCCGTTTGCGTCAGTGACTGTAAAGTGTTGTAAAACGAAGTCAGGAGTTATCAATAATGTGAGGCGCCTGCCTCGGCAGTGCTGCGACGACTAGAACAAACAAGTCTCAGCTTTCGTAGACGAACCAAGCGACGCTGTGCATCCCGCTCATCGTGTTGTAAACAAAGGTGAACGCTCAGTGTGAAAAACTGGCGACGGTCGACATATAGTGGCGAAAAAAGCAGAAAATATTAACTCTATACGGGACTGACGGTCGACTCCTACTTACTGCCAACTTCAAAATCACGCGACACGAAAACTAGGGCAAAAATAAAAAATACTGCCCCTATAAGCTTTATGTATTGCCCCCTAATTTTAGAATCCGTGGTCATTTGCCAGCCCCCATTATAAATGGGGGAGGAGATAGCCTTTAAAAACGGCCGAATTTCCGACTTTCAAGGGCTCGTAACCATGACCTTGACCTTGTATCGGGTCATACTGCATACCGTCACGCATCACTCGTCGACCTCTACCTACATACCAAATTTCGTTGAAATCTAAGAAACTTTTTGTGGACGGACGGGCGGACATACGGGCGGACATTTTATACACATGTTATTAGGTCGACTCAGAGGAGTCGACCTAAAATCGGCTAAGTTCAGTGTCTTGGGCAAGGTTCTTTATTTTTGAAGATATCCGAGTTTCTTTACAGCGCAATGTCGGATAAGTGCAGGGTAGCCCCTAAGCCAATATTAGCATACGTGACTGTTTTGCAAGCAGGTCTCAAATTTCGCAACGATGACTGAGTTGAGAAAAAACGCGAATCAACTGACTACCGTACGATGTAAAACGTATGACGACATTTTCACACCGATCAGCGTGTGATGGACAGACGGACAGACAGACAGACTTATATAGCATATGCCGCGCTTTGCAATAGCGTCGAGCGGTAAAAATCACAAAACACGATAACAATGGGAAAGGTAGACAAGTCACATCAATGCACGCGAAGAGCGCGCTGATATTATACGCTCAATCCGCCAACAGAGCTCACGCAATGTAAACAACAACAGCAACGTTTGGCGACGAGAATATCTTCTCATTAAAACGACAAAGCCGTCGTGGTCCAGTTACAAGTGTTGCCTCTGCGCTGCCATTAATCCTGAAGTGCCAATGTATCTGAAATAGTGCTCGCGATAATAACAAGATCCAGTCGGAGACAGCAGACTTCGCCCCCGGTGCCGCCAGGCGACGAATTCGACCAAACAACGTTGTCTGGCGTCCAACTGGTGTCGCCAACTGGCGAAATAGACAAAACGTACGCGCCGTCTTTGTTTGTGGCCTATTCGCTCCATCATGTGGAAACATGACGTCATCCACGCAAGCGGAAGTAAATAACGTTTGCTGTTTGCACTGCCGTCAGAGGATAACCGAGCCACGGCCCAGGTAACATGTACAGAAAATTTGGTGAAATTTAGACGTGTGGCTTTTGAGATATGCGAACGTACAGACAGACGAACATACAGACACGCTGGTCGCAAATACTTCGCACCCCTATCGGAGGCGAAACTGCTGAAGGCTAGAACGGCGCTCAATAAGTTATCAACGAACGGCTCGACACATCTACACACCAAACCGGAAACTCAAAGACAGCGACAAAAAGTAAGTAAACGACATCGACTACTACGGCGGGGCGGGGGCAGTGAAACGGTCAGTACGTCACGTGACGACGACAACAACGACGATGACTACTTCCGGGATTCAAGCATGAGAATTCGAAGCAGCAGCAGCAAAAGCGACAGAGACAACAAGAACAACAAACAAACAAACAATAACTGCACCGAGATTCAAGTCAACAAGTCCATCACGGACGCAGTTTCTGTTCTCACGGTCGACAAATCGTCGAACCAGAATAGCAGAGGTCAGCACATGTCGCCGCGACAAAGTATAACAGAACTCAACCGAACTGTCTAGTTCAACTTCACAGCCAGTTCAGTTTAGTTCTTAGCCTTAACAAGAGACGGACACCAGAAGATGGACTTGACGCCACAGCGTCGACGTGCATGCCTTCGCCACCTCAACGGCCTGCTGTGACCTTGACCTTTGACCCCCAGAATCTAACCAGATCATCAGTAGGGGCTAATGGTTATTGCCTGTAAGTTTCACCGAGATTGCTCAAGTAGTTCATGAGATATGGTGTTCACCTCGACGGCTTGACGTGACTTTGACCTTTGATCTTTGACCTCCAGAATGTACGCAAGTCACCAGTAGGGGCTAGTGAATATTCCCTGTCAGTTTTATCAAAATTGTTCGAGGCGTTCATGAGATATCATGGTAACAAGATTTGGCCGGACGAAGGGACGAACGAACGGACGGACGAACCAACGAACGGGATAACGGGACAGCCCGAAGACATAACAGCGTCGCCGATACTGTCGGATGGCGAAGGTACAAACAGCCGCCCTCGGCCGGGGACGATCCCAACCGACGCCAGTGGCAGACGGAACCAAGGTTTCGATTCACAAGTACGCCCAGAAGTGCAGCGAAGTAGCCAGGGATCGCTGACATTGAAGTCTACGTAAGGCTGCGGTCGTTCAAGTCTCTGCAGAAGAGCTGGCACCAAACAAGACAAAACGACTGACGTGACTATCGAGCGACAAAGCACACAATGGCGAGAGCAAAGATTACCATGAGGTCGACGACGAAGGCGACGAAGCACCGGACGGTCGACACGACCATTTCCACCGGCGCCTACAACGGCGACTGTAGCGGCGCCGCCGGCGCGGCGAGCAGTTCCGGCGAGTCCGGGGTGATGGCGGCCGGCTGGTCGGCCGGGCCGCGGTGCTTGAGGGACCGCAGCCGGTCGACGCCGAGCCGGCTGACGGTGCGCAGCTGCGGCAGGAGTCCGATGGCGCGGGCGAACAGCAGGCGCTGACCGGCCGCGTTGTACGTGCAGTGATCGCGAAGCGCGTCCAACACGCGATTCTGAAGGTCGTCCACGCGCTTCGCTTCCACCAGCCCGTGACGATCTGTCAACCGAACAAAACCACTACTAACCGCATTTCCAATGGTACGCCTCCAATACAAAGTTCTAACTAGAAAAAAACAGCACTCACAACAGCGCCATGACCCACGCCAACAATGTTTTTGTCCCGTGACCTTGACCTTTGACCATTTGATCCCAAAATAAATGTATTTCCAGGACTTATGGTGGTCCATGTCTATGCCAAATTTGGTTATCCTAGCTGCATCGGTTTTTGAGATATCGTGTGCTAAAACAAACAGACAAACAAACAAACACATAAACGTCGCTGAATAGATAAACATAACTGCCTGCGGTGGGATGTGATCGTGGCGTATCTCACATCGCATTCCCGTCTGTTGCCACTAGACCACTGTGACCTGCAATGATAATACAAGAACACCACCCGGAAAATGCGTCAGAGCGTGCAGGGTCATGGTTCAGTCTCCCCCAACGTGTCCCATCGTCAGCCAGTTCCGCAACCTCGAGCAGGGAGACAGATCGACTTGCTAAGCCACGTCTAAGGTCACAGGATAACAAGTTCCGTGAAAATCAGACCCGAATTTGAAACTGTAAATAAGTAAGGGCTAGCCAAATATTTTCGGTCAGCTAAAATGTTGTTGCTAAAGCGGTCGGTGCGACCTCGAGTAAGGGCTACAGAAGAGTTTTGAGTGTCGTACACGTGATCAGCGCGAGTGCAGCCATGCAGGCCAGAGTCGATATGTCGATGGCATGTCTTCGTAGTGATGCGCCGAAATCAGCGATTGCTTCCAGCCAGTCCGATCCGAACGTCGATAGACATTGCCGCTGGTGCAGAACAAGTCCGTTGCTAAAGACTATTCGGTCATCTCCGCTCTCAAGTCTGAGTACAACAAACCACATCGACAGAACCGTCAGAGAATACCCGAGATTCTGAGTCTGTCGTCGGAATAAGTAAGTAAGTAAGTAAGCTTACTGGTCTATTGTAGCCAAGAGGCTACATTAAAACACACAGTTACAACAGAGTAAAATGCAATAGCATATATACGATTAAAAACAGAATTCAAAGACAATACACAGTCTATACAATATGAGTATAAAATAACCGACACACATAACAAACATCATATAGTAGTTTTCTGACAGTTCTGTAAAGCGTGGTTAATAAATAAACAGTGCCGTTTAGTTCTGACATAGGGAACTGGGTAGACTGTAGAATGCCGCAGTCTGACAGAAAGAGAGTGGGGATCATGTTCAGGTGGGAGGAGGTGATGGAGGCAGTTCGAAGGGATAGTAATCTGTTCAAAAAATTTCTTCTGAAAGTTATTTCTTCACAACTTCAGGGGTTCGTTTAGACCAGTTATCAGGGCTAAGTCTCGAAGCACGGTGACACAAAGGCCATCGCGTTTCTAAAAGCCTCATCCAGTTATATCCAAAGCTTTTCTTTTTGGTGATCCGGCCCAACTTGAAGTAACCTCTATAATTTAACTAGCTCTTCTCTGTCCCATAGCCTACCTAATCCCCGAATTTCATAAAAAATACACTCACAGCTTATTTGAGTTATTCTGCTAACAACGGGTCAAAATGGTACCCCTGCCTACCTGTGGCAGATGTAATTATCGATTAAAGATGTATTTATTTATAACAATTAAAATTTTTATTGTTACCGGCCCTAAGGTATTCAAATGAAAATCACACGGACCTGCAGGTGTATGCAATACGAAGCATGACGAGCTCCAGCGCGGCGGTCCGAAACAGCTGGTCTTGGTCGTGCTTGCAGAGCTCCGAGAAGCCAGGAACTCGATCAGCCCACACCTTGACCGCATCAATCGACTGAATCAGACAGTCGTAGAACTGCTGGATCATGGTCGACATCGGCAGGTCCTCTTCCTCGCTCGGAACACGATACTTAAACGTCACATAACCATACAGTTAACGGCTCGTCAAATCAGTTCAGTATAACGGACAACGTATAGCGTGGAATAAGCCAAGTCTACTACAGAAAATTGACAAAACGAACTTTAAAGAAATGACAACGAGTGAGCGTTAAAAATTCGAAAAGAATCCGCTCCCAATGTCCATGAAAGCTGTCTGGTTGGTATAAGCAGTTTATAAATAGGGCGACACCTTGTTTAAATAAACTTAATTGGTAGGTTTAAAATAAGCTTACTTTCTGGAAGATCTGGCTGCAAGTGCTACAGCGAGCTGACTGCAAAATGTTTACATTTCTTTGCCCTACATCATGGCGGCCAGAACAGCAGGCACATATAGGAATGAATAAATTACGTCACTGTCAACCTACGCATAATGAAAAGGATTTGTGGAATAGGTAAGCTTTAAGCATGGAGTAAAAGAATAAAAAGGTGATTAATAGTAAAAGTAATGTGATATAACTGAAAGCAAAACTAAAGATAGACCAAATGTTTTGAATAGTGCTGGAAACAAGATCAAGGTAATTCGTCGAAGGTGCAAACTGGACAAAAACTCAATTTTTGTTTCAACAGCCATCTTGAGGTCAGCCGGTTCCCTGAATTTTCTTTCCCATATGTTGGGAAAGGCAAGCATTGGGGATAATTGGTGCAATTTTTCGCACAGTAACTAAGCCTTTACTGTCACCCAGTGAGCAGTTTTAAAGTGCTGAAAGTATCTCAAAGCGCTAAACCTAACCAGGGAAAATTACCCACTGACCTCATTGATTCCTGCTTCATTTATTTCTCAGGGAAGGTAAGCTATTCTCCCTTTACGCTAATACCCTTTGTGTGCTCACAATAACTGAACAGAACTGTACTACATTTTCTTTGCCTTTTCGTTTCATCTAAGTCAAAATGCGGTTGATATTACATTCAACAAGTCTCCGCTGCCACTGACAGACCCGCGTGACGCAGTGCCACAAGCCCACGGTGTTGTACACAGATGTCGACGGTCAGTGTGATAAACTGGTGACCGAGACCGTCACCAGTTTACCACACTGGCCATCAAACTAAGTTGACAGCACCTGAGATGATCAGCCGTTCCAGAGATATGGTTGTGGTTGGTGCCCACCTAAATGTAAACAGTTCACTTCACGTGACTTAACCACGTCCCTTTCAGGGATAGTTTTCCATCCATGGGCTAGCACTTGCTACTTTCAACCTGCCTATCAAATTTGAAGTATCTATCTCCACAAACTACGAAGATAACAAAAGCAATACAAAATGTCGCAATGGGACGGATACAATAAATAAATAACAGCCGTCCGAAAATTTTATTTAAAATGTTACTAAAATGTTATTTAAACTGTTACTAAAGTGGTCAGTACGACCTCGAGTGAGGGCTGTCTAAGTTTCTAGTACGTGTGCAGAGTGAGCGAGTATACCTGCTGGACGTCTACATACCTGTGAGTAGTCGAGATCTGGAGTGGCGGGGGAGGTGTCGACGTGCGCACGAACGAGCGCTGTGATGAAGCTGACTGGGGGCGAAGGAGGAGACTCGGACGGACTGCGTGGCTTCGACGGTAGTCGACCGCGTCGTCCCTTCAGACTGTCCGTGCGTACCACTGTCACGTACGTCAACAAACCGCATCAGGCTAACAAAAACGCACGGCAATAACGACCATTCGTTTTAACAGCCGTATACCACGTAAACCGGGTTTAGACAGTTCCCAATCGTTCCAGAAGAGAACATTGGTGGCACGGGTTTACACGGGCCGAATGGCAGCGGCGTTTCTACGGGGGAGCATCATGGGGGTCACTCATACCCCCTCCAGAATTTGGACTTGCCGCCAGGTTGCCCCCACTTTTCATACACTAGGCCTATAACGTGCTATATACTACAGGGGTAGTTGCTCTACAAGTCGTGAAAATTATTTACAGCAAAACTGCTCCTTACGTACACCTAATGTCTTTGCCCCCACATTTATTTATGGCCCAAAAATAGCCCCTCATTTTTTGAGTGCTAGAAACGTCACTGCCCAATGGCCTTCTGGTGACCCATACATCAGTGTCAAAGCACCTTGATAATAACAGCAATTTGATTTAACAGTCATAACTTAGAAACAAGATCAAACAATTGTGCCTAGTCCTCGAGTTTTTATTTGTTTGTCTGTCTGTTTGTTTGTTTTTTCTTATTTCTTTCTTTCTGCAAGCCTCTCTCGCTTCCTTCATTTAAAACTAATCTTTTTAAAAAAAATTTCGGGAAGTATATCCCCGATCCATTTAGTGATGCACCCGTCTTGGAAGGTGGCGTGTTTGTATGAACCATGAGTATACATGCCACACGCAAATCCTGGCTCCGTCCCGTCTCTATGTAATTTCAGATGCAAATCCGAATCCAAATCCGAGTCCAAGATCAAGTCCACAGATTTCAAACGTGAGTCCAGCTCAAAACAAATGTTCAAAATGCTAACATTGGTGCACTGAGCCGGCATCAGTTAACACGCAGATAAGTATCTAAAAGTAAAATAGTAAGTAAGTAGAAATTATGTCAAACAGTAAGTAAATAAAACTAAGTTAGCTACTGCTAATAGGTGTACGTCCTAGTTTAACTTGTTTATGTCTCCATTAACTACATTCGAGACCAAGTCCCAAACCTCAGGATCCAAGTCCGACTCCCGAGTCAGAGTCCAGAAATACGGACCGGCATACAACTCGTGTACGCGGTCGGATTCAATTACTACAACAGTGGCAATGCTGAGCCATACAAACGGGACATGACGTAACCGGAACTAACCTTCACGGACCATTCCTACAGCGAGACATTTCTGAAAGCGACAGAACTGACAGCGGTTCCTATGCCGCTTGTCGATGACGCAGTTGTGGTTGGCCAAACAGACGTACTTGGCTCCCTTCTGCACGGTCCTCTGTCAACACCAGTCACAAGTCCAGCTGAACATTAGCTCACGATAAACTGAACAAGTAACTCTTACTTAACGTATACATAACTTGCATGATAAATATATCAAAAACAACACAGGAGACGACAACGCCGTACAATTTAGCAAAAACCACTAAACACTGTTAATCACTGAAAACAAATAAAATCTTAAAACTAGATCAGAAAACCTGAAATTGTATGACATTCTGAAGCATGTCTAAATAGGGTTAAGTCTCACAATTCCGCTATTGATGACCACCACCTTGTTTCCAGGTATACCTTGATTAGTAGGTTCCCCATCAGTTTTTCTTCCTTCACCTGTTCTGGATGAGACTCTTTGAAGACAAGTGGCTCCACTGTATTAAACTGCACATTTTTGTTCTGCTGTACTTTACTTGATTTTAAGTAATCAGTTACTTCATTGCTATATGTCTTGTTGCTACAGCTGCATATACGTATGTTACGTGCTATTAAATTCTACTTACTTACTTGCTTACCTACTTACTTACTTACTTACAGGATTTTACGGGCTATATGCCTTCCTGTCACCTAGCCGAGCACTGAAGGAAAGTCAAAGCATGGAACCTAACCAGGAACAATTAGACCCGTACGGAACTTACGGTCGACTCTTCAAAACTGACGTTTCTGCCAACTTCAAAGTCACGTGACACAAAAAAACTAGGCCGAATATAAAAAATCCGGCCCGAACAAAATTAAATATTGTGCCCTAGTTTAAGAATCCGTGGTCAGGTGCCAGCTCCCATTGTAAATGGCAGAGGAGATAACTTTTTAAAATATCCAGATTTCCAACTTTGAAGGGCTCGTGACATTGACCTTGGCCTTGATCTTGGATCGGGTCATACAGCATACTGTCGTGCGTCACTCATCAACCTCTACCTACACGCCAAATTTCATTGAATCGAAGAAACTTTTGTGGACGGACGTACGTACGCACGTACGGACGGACGGACATTTGAGACCGGCTTCATTAGGTCGACTCTGTCGAAGAGTCGACCTAAAAATCAGTCACTTGCCTCATTCTTTTTATTCAGCCACCACCAAACCTCTGAGGGAAGGGGCGTTGATCCTCCTACGCCGGTTCTCCAACGCCAGTACCTGCTATAGCTATACTTCTTCCCGGGCTGCCTTCACGGACTTTTGCCTGCACCGTTTATTCTAAGCTAATCGGTTTTTGTTTTTAGTTTTCCTTAATTATTTTTTGTTTCTGTGCCGTGCGCTAGACTAAGCTGGCCATTTTGTCAGCTTTTAAGCGCACGTAAATATATCGCATCGTATCGTATCGTATACATCTGAGAAAATAAATTCACTTTCATATTTCTGACTGTTAGTTGCGTACTATGAGATCAACAATATGTGATACAGTAGAACACTGTGAACCTTGAAGAATCCCTTGCAGCCCTCACACGTACGGACGCCGTAATGCTGGCAGATGGCGTTGTCTCCACAGACGGCACAAAGTCCGTCCTTGCCGGTCGCCGCTCCGATCGACTTGGTCTCCGTCAGGGCGGTCTTGATGGTCGGCGGCAGGGCGCTGGCCGACGCCGGAGCCGAATGCGGCGGCGAAGGAATGGCGAAGTGGCTGGCGGCCGTAGCCACGTCACTGCTGGAGGATGAGATGGATGAACCCGGAGTGGTGGGCGTCGCCGGCGACTGGACTGCGGCCGACGAGTTCACCACGCTCTGAGACAGGTCGCTATCACCGCCGCAACACAACCGACCAGTTCAATACAACACCCGGGCCATCTCAGCCTCCTACCTTCTGTGGGACGGGGAATGAGTACCAGCCAAAGTGCGGTGATGCGCTGCGGCTGGGAGCAAAGACAGGATGGCTCAATCCATTCGTGGATAAGCTGTGTGATCCCTTTAACACGTGCCATCCTGAACGCTTTAGAGATGAACATTCATAATTGAACGCTATACAAATAAATATACGCCTTTACCTTTTACCTTTAACAAGATGCAGTGGGAGAAAACAGACTACGTCCCGGTGCCGCCACCTGTCGAACTCGCGGGAAACGTAAGACATAAAGCGAGTGGGGCATGCAAACTGACGGTGTTGTGTGTGTGTATGTGTGTGTGTCTGAACGATAATTACCTGAGGTCTGCCGTGATCTGTCCCGCGCTGATCGGCGGCGATATCGGCGCCATGTCGAGCGCGTAGCAGATGCGTGACGTCATCAGCGCCAGTTCCGGTCGGCGCCTCTGATGCGGCGGCTGCTGCTGCTGCTGCTGCTGGAAGGCGCGGTAGCCGAGCGTCGCCGCCGCCGACGGGAAGCGGAAGTGCCCGGGCGGCGACGACGGCGGCGGCGGCGAGACGTCGATGAAGCCTCCGGGCGCGTAGAACGGGCCGGAGCGCGGCGGCGAGTAGACGGGAGACTGCTGCTGCGGCGGCTGGCTTTGGTGATGGTGATGACGATGAAGATCGAGACTGTGGTGCGGACAAACGGCGCGAGGTGGCGCCTGAGTCAACAAACTCTCCTGACTGCAATCAACCACGCACAGGATTTACCGTACCGGCCGTTATCCGCATCGAAGACGACGCGCATTATTTTGCCTTCAGTAAGGCTGCGAAGTATTGAACAACTTTATTCACCTTGAGAGGTAGTACAGAATAATACAAACAAAAACAAGACAGAATAGCAAAGAGACGCCACGTAATGTGCACAATATGACGCGGCAAGAAACTGCCAAGAATCACATAATAAAGCAATAACAAGTTAAGTATGAGAAATAATATTGGTTTCTTCCTGCGTAACAAAGCTGAACAGTTCGCACAGTTCATTCTGCGAATTTACCAGCTTGTACAGGAACGTGGCTTTCCTTTTTCTAATCAAAGTGGATATTGTGTTAAACCCGAAATAATTTTGACATTCCATTACAATATCGCTTGACCTAGTTTTGAAAATTTATGAGTATTACGACGAGCGCGTTTGTGTGTATGTCTGTCTCTCTCTCGGTCTATCCGCTCGCATGTATCAACTAAAAGATGGTCTTCGACGCCCCTGCATCGACGTGGATGCCATCACCACGGCCTGATGTGACCTTGACCTTTGACCTCCAGAATCTAATCAGGCCATCAACAGGGGCTAATGAATATTCCCTGTAAGTTTCATCGAGATTGCTCAAGCAATATCGCGATATCGTGGTAACAAGATCTGTCGGGCGGACATGGCGGCCTTCATCGACAGTGTCGGGTGGCTAAGGCACAAAAACCACTCTCTACATTTTCACAAATACCCAAATAACTTAGGAGGCTATAGCAGTCTACAAATTTGCTGTCAAGTGTAACACCTCCCTTCTGCATGATCTCACTGAGTAAAAGGAAATTAGAATATAATCAATAAAGTCATTTATAACGTCCTATCGGCAGTTCCGAGTTTAAACTGTTCAACGCCTGTTGACGTCGCATGGTGCACAATCATAGCTAGAGATGAGCAAACTGCTTTGTAGTTGAATGCTGAGGAGTTATGACAGTACCTGAATCCCGGCGACGTAAGATGTTCTTCTCCACGACCGTTGGTTGTGCGGAAGTCGGTAATATCCATGTCTTGATGCATATCACGACCGTGACAATGTGACAAATGACGACTCGGTGATACCGCATCACTCTTCATATCCATCTGCACCAGCGACTGACCGCCGCCGCTGCCATTGGCGCCCGACATCGTCAGCTGGTGCCCGGACACCGGTGACGACGCGAACACTTCCGGTTGGCACCTGGCCGCCGGCATGAGGCCGCCGGCGCCGAACTCGGTCGCCGGCGGCACGTCCATGTCCATCGGCGTCGCCGACGACGACGCGTGGTCGGCGCCGACTTCCGGCGGAAACGGAAACGCGCTCGGGTTGGCGAAGACGTCGTAGAGGTCGAGCATGACCGCCGAGCCGGCGAGCGACTCGAACAGCGCCGTCGACGCGGCTATGCTTTCCAGGGACGACTCCAGATCGGTTCCGGTCTCCTCGCCAGAGAACACCGGCTGCGACAACACTGCGCCGTCAGACCGGAAGTAAAAGTCGTCGCTGGCGTGACACGTGACCGGCGACGCAAGCGCATCGGCTGATAAAGCACCGTTGCCGGTATGCGTCACCTGAGGGTATCTTATGCATAAGTTAGTCGACGCAGAAGAATAGGACGTCTGTAACATACACGCGCGTTAAATATTCATCAGCATCACGCGATATTATTACACTGTTCACTGTTCATCATCTGCGCTGATCTAATGATAAGACAACAGTTCCACGAACGCACAACAGATTTGGTGATAAAAGCTTTGCTGTTGCAGGGCCTCGTTTGTGGAACAGTTTGCCGATAAGTCTGCGCCAGATCTCTAGCTTCGGACAGTTTAGGCGATATCTTAAAAATCATTTATTTGGGATATGAGAAATCACAGCGCAGTGTGACGTATGATTTTCTGCGCTATATAAATAATCTTACTTACTTACTTACTTATAATCTCCTTCATCATCACTTCTAATATTTCTATATTGGTTGTGATTATTTTTGTCGTGAGACACGTATGTAATGCATATGCATAATGCATACATATGCATGGCGTGGGGGCTATCGGTCTGTCTGCCTGTCACACAGAACCACAATGTCGAAAGGGCTTAACGATTAGAGCTGGTTTTGGCATAGTGGTGGCTCAGTAGTCTAGTGGTTAGGGCGTCGGACTTGCGACTCAATGGTCATGAGTTCGATCCCCGGACGCCGCACTATCGGTCGATTGGTACTGGGATGGGTGACCGTCTTCGGGCGGGCATACCACCTCGGTATGTAACCAACCACCAAGGCCAACTCAGCCTCCTGCCCTCTGTGGTACGGGAAATGAGTACCGGCCAAAGTGCGGTGATGCTCTGCGGCTGGGAGTAAAGGCAGGATGGCCTATTTCATTCGTGGATAAACGTGTGGGTGTCAGATAAAACTGTGTGATCTCTTTAACACGTGCCATCCTGAGCGCTCTAGAGATGAGTTTCATAATTAAGCGCTATGCAAATCTACGCCTTTACCTTTACCCGCTACTCTCCTATCCTGTTGAATGAACTACGAAAAGATCGGAGTACAACTTCGTTGACGAAGTTACGCGTAACATTAGAGTGTCACGTTCTTTGTCTTGAAGACATTTCAGTCTTTCAGTTTCAAGCCGTGTTTTACGGCTAGCCAAAGGCGGATCTATGGTTTCTGGTGCCCTGGGCAAAATTTCCAGACTGTGCCCCGACATGTTTTTCGTTATGCAGATTCGCATTATTTTTGCTTTCACCCTCCCCTCTTTAGTCTCCCTTCCCTTGGTGCCCTGAGCATCTGCCCCAGTCGCCTACCCTTGAGCCACCACTGCCCCTAGCCGGAAACCCATTTATTTTGGGTCAAAAGGTAAAAGGTCAAAGCCAAAGAAAAAAAAACATTGCCGGCGTGAGATTTTGGACTCTTGTGAGTGCTGGTTTCTTCCTGTTTATATCTGGTTCAATGCCGCTGCAACCTGTTGATCACGAGACCGACGTCCAGCGATCGTTACACAGAGGCGCAATGAAAATAGCGTCGATCGTCGATAAAGCGGTTCAGACGCATATACAACCTACCGGGGTCTGGCAGGCGAGCATCGCGCTGGTCCGTCTGTCGGTCGGCGCGGCTGCTGACGCTGCGGCAGGTGAGACAGGTGAGCCGGCGGCGAAGAGGCGCGTCACGCCAACAACGGGCACCGACGTCGAGATGCTGGTCGCCGCTAGAGGATGAAACACGGACGTCAGAGGAGGCGCCGGCGCCGCAGCGGTTTCTGCGACTGGTGGTGCCTCGGCCACTTCACTCGCGGTCCTCGCTACGCGTACATCCAAACAATACCGCCGACACTTATACCACAGTATATAAAGGCGCCTATTAGTTATACCCCAGGTCGACTCAGCCTTCTACCCTCCGTGGTATGGTAAAATGAGTACCATCCAAAGGGCGGTGATGCTCTGCGGCTGGGAAGGTAACCACAGGCCTGGCGGAAAGTAATGGCAGCCTACCGCCGGGTGGATGACTTAAGTCACCTGTGGGCTGTCTGTACACCGGGATCAGCTCCGGGCCCAACGCTCGGTAACGTGTATGGGAAGCTTTTTTATTAGCTATACTGTGCTTGTACCACTTGGCTCGGTAGTCTAGTGATTAGGGCGTCGGACTTGCGACTCAGTGGTCATGAGTTTGATCCCTGGCCCCCCGCTCTATCGGTCGGTTGGTACTTGGATGGGTGACTGTCTTAGGTATGTAATCAGCCACCCAGGCCAACTCAGCCTCCTATCCTCCCACTTGAGTTCGAACTTCGAAGATCAGTGCCACAGGTTAAAGTTCACGTCCATGGATGAAAATGTTTTTTTGGCTATAGATCGAAGCGAGGCGTGGCAAAAAACAGACCTGAATTTCAAACTGTAAATAAGTAACAGCCAGCTAGTCGTTGTTTGTCGAGTTCTTCAGTGATAAGATAGTCGGTGCGACCTTCAGTGAGAGCTTTCTGGTTTATATAATTCATTCGACACGACTGATTGATTAAGTTAAGGTTTTAGGCTACGTCCCACTCAACAGAAAATAGGTCATTGCAGAGACGTTCTTCCCAGCCAATCTGTTGGCTTAGTACCGAAAAACTAAATCAAACACAACCAGAGCAAACATGCGTCAATAACAAAATATAATACAACGTATAATATTTGTTTATATGTATTTATATGCTCGTGTACGTGTGTATGTGTGTGTGTGTGTCTGTGTGTTTTCGCTACCATGTATTGGTGAAATAAAATGAATATATAAACACAAAAAATGAAGCCGGGTTTGGACGTTTCCTCCCTACGACCTCCGGCCTGGAAACGGAACGGGCCTATTCTGATAAGTAAGGAAGTAAATACGTAAGGAAGTAAATAAATATGGAAGAAAGTAAGCAATGAAATTAAGTAAGCAAACCATTTCTATGGCGCAGAAATCAACAAATAAATCGGGGCGCATTACAGCCCCAGAGCCCGTACGGTGTCCCATTCCACACGAAGTCCGGTCACAGAAAGAGCAATTGTTCGCTTATAAAGATCGTCACGCACATTTTGTACAAACTGTTGCGTGCAACCCATTGGCGTGCTATACAATACACAATGGTACAAGTATGCATCTACATCGTAATTAAATTACTTCACATTACGTATCAGTAGTTGTAGGCCTATTACGAATCACTCCTTCTTCGTCGCCAACAAGCGTCCTAAAACTCTAATATTTTAACTTAGACCTTATTCGTTGTACATGCACTAGACCATTGGGCAAAACTCCGTTACAGCACTTGCCATTTCTGGTAATAGTTGCGATAATAATAACATCGACAGTCTAAACTCGTCGAATAAGCAGTCTTCAAACAGCAGAAACCGACCACTTCAAAGTGACTGAGTTTGCAGATCGGCCGTTGAAATGTCATCTATTATTAGACCGCTGCCATTTGTATATATTTAGACGTTTACCAATGTCAGAAAACTCATCGCTGACATCAACTTAAACAACGGTCTTTTCGTAGCTGAAACCGACGGACGGTGGACATTCTTCGTTCGTTAAACGAAGATTCGCGACTTCCACGGCCACGTCAACATTATCAGCAGGTGCTTGCCCACGTCTCGGCTGCGACTTATTAGCCTACTTTGTTGCAGCGCCGCGGGGGCAAGAGCTCGGCAACCACGCTTTTTTTGCCGGCAGCAAGGATGGAACGGAACTGCGAAGTGGCGCTGAAAGGTCGATATAGATAGGCCAGTTGCAGCAACAGGGCTGCATCATCATCATCACCATCATCATCCACATCAGCATGATGCCACACCCGGTCCAATCCTTCACTCCAGATAAACAGAACCAGCATGACCTGTCAAGATCACGCCAGCGCTGCCCCAATTCAACTGTTTTGAAAGCATCACACTGGACGGGACGGCAATAGAGATGGACCTTTCATGCGATTAATTTTCTTCCTTCTAGATTTCTTTTAGATTTGCACACGCGCTAGTGCCATTTTAGTAACTAAGCCTAAAACTAAATACTGTCATAAACTGAAATGAACTAAAAATGAACTAAAATTAATTTAGTTCAATAAAATGTAGACTCACTGGATATTCTTCAGTTTCAAAAACACGAATGTTACAAGTATTTTTTAATATTTTCATAGCCTTGATCCACATACTTAAAATCAACAGATTCGATTTTGTTGCGAATGTAATCTTCGCTATACTACCATTAAAGAAATTTAAATTCATTGAGTCATCCACTGCTCAAATCGCAGTCCAATCGACATCTGATTGTATCCGTGTCTTCTCAGCTGGACGTACAAGTATGTCGCAAAGTCCACTCTAAAGCACATTCAATGTGGACGCACTGGACTTCTGGTGTGTCCAGAAATCGTTGGGACTGCCCGGATTAGTAGGACTTGCTGAGTACCTCACCTGTCAGCGAGCTTCACTGGCCTATGTCAAACAGATTTTCTCAGTCAGCGGTTGACTTATGGTTGACGCAGTTCGACTGACACAGTTCGACATTTAAATCGCTGCATATAAGAAGAGAATCTCCTTGAGAATTGATGCTCAGTCAGGCCTACTGAATGGCATTAATTTCAGTCATGATGTTTATAAGACTAGCGATAAACTTGAAAGTGAAAAATTGTCCACATCGACCGTGAACTAAAACTAAAATGATGTGTGAATACGTGACCACGAACACATCCCCAGAGATATAATCCCGCGCAGGAAAAAGAGGGTTCGGCGGTGTCTTCTATAATCTGTGGCCGTTGCTAACACCTTGAGTAGCAGCGTCAATGTTGTTAGCCGCGCCGGCGTGGCTGAAGCTAAAAGGCGTGGCTAGCCACTGGCTGATGGTGCAACACACAGCAACATTCGAGGCTAAGCCAGACGGTAGGCCACGTCTAGAAGGGGCGCGCTACAAATAGCCGACAAGTTGCTCATTTCCTACGCATCCCTATTCCCTCCTTCACCCTATACGTCACGCATACATTAGCAGCAGTTCAGTATCCACTTACTGGCACTACTAACTATCTTCTCTCACATTGTAAATATAATTTGTTCAAAGAATCCTTTATTAACTGGTGTTTATTTCGAGATATCATGCTATGAACCATGCTTAATGGTTATATTAGTTCCTTTTAGACATCTCATTTGATGGTTTATGTTACTGTCTGTTCATTTGCACTACGTGACATTCTCTTTCGTAGTATAATCTCGCACGTTTGTTGTTTGATTCTATTAAAGTGTCAGTATCAGTATTTAGTTAAGCATTTTGCATCGGCGAATAATCAATCGTTAAAGATTCTGTTACACTAAAATTTTTAATCAATTTTGTTAGTTCATTCATTTCTGTAATCAACTACCAGAAAACGTTTCCGCTCCTGGCGACATTAATGACAAATTTTTTCTTTTCTTTTTTCCATAATTATTATTATTATTTTATGTGTATTTTTCTGCGAATAAACGTGTTCATAAATGTACATAGCTGGGCTAAGGCAGCATGAAATGCCTATTGTCTTCAGTCGGACTAAAATGTTTAATCGTCAACTGCCACCCACAGCATTTTTGTAACGACATGGAATCGGGTGGGAGTTTTTCAGAGTTTCGCCCAGCTCTAGAGAGAAGCAGCGCTATGTCGGTCATCGTCGTGTCAGTGAGTGAACGTTCAGTATCCCCGAAGCGTCGTTAGTCATCAAATGTTTCTCATTATACGTGCAACACTGCAGCTGCCAGAAATAGTTCTCAAACGCAAAAAAAAAAACAAGTCGCCGTTTGCACCACACTTTCCGTACTTTTTCTTCAATTTTCTCGGTTACAGCAGTGTCAACAAAAACAACCAATTTTAATACGTCTAAATCGAACTGCCTGCCTTTTGATATCAACGTACTATTTTTCTAATCTCACACGCGCATTTAAGTAGTTCAGTATTTTTCCAATCATTAAGCTGTTTATATGATTCTCATAATAATAATAATAATAATAATAATAACTTCTAAGGCGCCGTAACACGGTGTTCAATTCAAAGGCGTCCGCATCCGAGATGCTATAGCTAGTTGTAACTATACTAATATTACTACCGGTAAAGGTCATAACTTCAATCTACTACCTGAAACCTTTGGACTGGATAAATTAATAAACATAATCGGCAACTGAAACAATGCTTTAATCGTAGAACGTGTGATTCGACAATATTTCAGGCGAAAAGCAAAGCTGAAGCTTTACAACCGAAAAAAAATTTTTTCGAGACTTTGTGGTGAAATGATAATTCTTCAGCACAAATTTTGAAATTTCCCACGCGAAACAACCGCAACAACTGTTATGAAGAAACATCGACAAAAATATTTGCCAGTTTGACGCACATTACATCAAACAGTCTTCCTCAACAACGGCAACTTCCGTTATATCGGCTGTCGACTTCTACAGCATGACGCTAGGAGCCTACTGCACGGCACGGCATATGCTACTAGAGGTGTACATGTAGGAATAATGTTATGATTCTCATTTGCTCACATTCCCATGACTTCATTCCCATTCCCACTGACAATCAAGAGAATTCATTTACGGTACCTAATGTTCATTGCATCGTCGCCCACATGCAATCGTGTTCACTATGATAGATAACTAGAAGCTCAGCTATCGCAGAGGAACCGCGCGACTCCATATGTCAGTTGAAATCTTGTCAAGGCCTGCAATAGGTGCATGACCTTGAAAGTTACTCAAGGTCAACAATGCGTCTCCACTTCTCTGTCCGTAGTCATCTCTGCTGTATCCCTGATGTCCATATTCATGATTTTCACATCTTCCTTTATACTGTCTATCCATGTTTTTGGTTGCCTATCTCTTTTCCTTTTCCCTTTGATGTTGCCATGCAACACTTTAGTTGGTAACATGTTAACATCCATTCGTTAAACATGTCCGAACCATCTTAATCTTCCTCTCTGAATTATGTCACATAATGTATCTGTTTGCCTGAAGTCGACTTCTAATATATCTTCTTTCTCGAGTCTCTGTAACCTAGAGACTCCTAGTAAGTTTCTGAGCCATGACAAAAAAGAGCGAGTATCTTCCTCGTATCAGCCTCAATCAATCTCCAGCATGTAGATCAATACAAGATCCATATATTAATTCCCATCCCATGCACAGCTCTGGTGTACTGCGTACGCAACGTTAGTTCCGTCCGTCCGTCCGTCCGTCCGTCCGGTTGTCTGTACAACGCGAGTAAAAAACAAACCGGTGTTGACCTATATTACCAGAGCGTCGGCGTAAATTGCCGGATGACGTCATTGTTACGTCATAAACAGCCCACCTGGTGGTGACGTTTACGACTTACTATAGCGACTATAATGGCCCGGTAGTATAGAACATACATCATCTCGGCGAGCAGAGCATAAGTCAGAATAGCGGCGGCTACGGTACATGGAGGTACTACCGGTATAAGGACATCGACAGGTGTGTTTTGCCTACAAATAACGCGCTGGCAGGCTCGCGTGCCACTGTAAGCAGTGCTTTTTCAGTTTACTTTTGTATATACGTTCACACTGCATTTAAAGTGTAAACTTAATAGTACACTATATGTAGAGAATATAAAATCCGACGCAACGGCGCCATTGGTCGGTGGCGGAAACTAGGCAGAACTAGAAATGCGTGGCACAGCCTAGCGTGTAGTCCGCACGGCATAGCAGTGACGCCCTCTAGCGTTTAGGTGAAACAAAACTGAGTAGTGATAGCCCCCAGGAAACTCAGTACTGATCCCTGCAAGGTCTAGCAGTGGCGCAGCGTAGCCAAACTGCTGATCGACAAGGGGGTGTACATCTTTGCCCTTCTTAAACTCCGGATTTACTGGACCTAAGTTCGCCAAATATTTACACGACGTAGCCAGATCGTCGCAGATGAACTTTTGAAATGAGAATTGCAATATTCCACTCCGTTTAGAATGAAGGTGAATCGACCGATTTTGCTCATTTAACCATAAAATTGGTTACCACTGCGATGTCCCTTGAGCGATCGGAAAAACGGACTTAGTCACAACGGATCGAGTGCTCAACCAACACGAACTATGTTGTTACGACGATGATCATAATAATGACAAGATGCAGTCGGAGACGGCATACGTCGCCCCGGTGCCGCCATCTGGCGACTCGACGAAACATATGCGTTGTCTCTGATTCTGTCAATTAGCTGTATTATGTGAAAACATGACGTCATCCACAAAACCGTAAGTACATAACGTATCATACTGCCGTCAGTGGAGGACGAAACCACGGTCACAGGTACAAAAAGCTCAGCTACCGCAGAGGGACCGCGCGACGCGCTCATAGTAAATTCGTGCTGTGATATGATTGGGGCAAAATTAAAAAACTGGACACGTCACCCTGACCACATCCATTAGGGAGTAGTCTGTCATCGAGAGCCAAGCATGTGATCTGTGCGAGCGGGCGGGCAGACAGACAAACAGACAAACAGACAACAGACAAGCTGACCGCACTACTTCGAAACCTTACTGGAAACGAAGCAGTAACAAAAACGTTGGGAATTCTCGTGTCAACACATGACGGTTGCCCGATCTTGTTAGTTCTCGACCTTGGCAACCACTTACACACAACACCGGAGAAAATTCATAAAAGGTCGCTCGCTGGTAACAAAAGAGAGCAATCACCTTGATTCATACTGGCTAGCATGTCTGTTTTGGACTGCATATACTTCGCGTAGCAATTATTGTGCTATGGTTCCGCATACAAATTTCAGGCAACACTTTCAGGAAATCAGCGCAGCAAATCGACTGGTAGACGACACTTTTGCAGTAGGCTACGACAGTCGCGGCGAATCGCTCGCAAGTCGTACGACTGGCGGACGATTGAAAGATTTTCGCGCAGTCGCACGAGCTCTCGGTCAGTGCCGGTTTCGACTTTTGCGTTTCGCTTACGTTTCGTTCTCCGTCATTTTCCGTTTTCTGTTTTAGTTTTCGTTAACCGGCAATACGCAGGCCGTTGTCGGCGGCGGCGACGGTGAACGGTCTGTGATGGAAGTTAATTGAGTGGAGACGTGTTTGTTCCACTCGCAACAGCTGTATCGGCCCTCGACGTCGGCGCCAGCTTGCACCGATGAAGACTGACGGTTCGCAAGACGGATTGCATATGCCGACAGCAACGTTATGACAGATAACTCCCAATCACAACACGAAGGTGACGGTTAACAAAGTTACTCTACGTGAAACCCGGTGTGTAGTGAAACACGCGACCGTTCCTAATATGTAACCAGCCACACTGGCCAACTCGGCCTCCTACCCCAGCTAGACGAGAAACAAATACCGGACCAGGTCCAGTGGACTACTCTTTGACTGGACAGATAACCGTGGGTTGTCGCAGTACCGACCATGTGGACATGGTATATCCACCGACGACATCCATGGCCGGAGATAAGCACATCATCCGCGCTGCTGTATGGGGTATGACATTCTTTACGTTTCGAAAAAAACAATTTGCGGAATTGTGTCTGCAACAGTCTGAACAAGCGGTCAAAGAATTTTGACGACAAGCCGCATCGCAGCGGCGGAGTTTTCACGGGGAAAAAGTTAACGTGACACCCGCCAGTACGGAGCATTGCAGTCGGCTGCAACAGTCAAGCTAATGCCGTTACTTTTGCTGCATACACCGCAGCAGTGACGATGCATTTCAATGAGCCGGTCAACCCCAACATTTCCCATTGCCGTGGGAGATTTCGATCCCAGATAATACATCACGGTTCCTTGGGCCCCACAGGAGTGTACCCTCCAATCGACATCTCGATCGGTTCAGCCGTTTTTGCATGGCTCACGAACGTGACCAACAGACAGACAGACAGACAGGTATACACAGAGACCACGCTACTCCGTCTCTAGCAATAGGCGGCATCTAGCTATTGTTGCGATGCGGTTTAATACTATAAATATCGCTACGCTATCACAGCTGTCGATTTTGACAGCATACTCACATGTACGTGGATGCTACTCTATTTTAAATTTCATCAAAACCTATCGTGTGAGAGATTATTATAGTCCATAGGCGTTGACTGCTTGATAACTGGTCCAGTCGTTTTAACAGGATTGCATCGTCCCCGTGAAACGGACGGACAAAAGGACAGTCGGTATTACTACAGTAGTATCGCGCTGTGCATAGTTCTGCTGTGCTTACGCGCGATAAAAATTAGTCCATAGGGCGCTGATTCCGTCAATTTCTAGACGAAATGTTTCACAAAAGGGACTGTTAACGGTCTTGACTGAACCTTCTGCATAAAGTAAAGTAAACGTCGATTTGTATAGCGCATCGTCGTTAACCACCTCTAATGCGCGCAGGAATGGCACGTGTTAGAGAATCACACAGTTTTACCTGCCACCCACACGTTTATCCATGAATTGAATGAACCATCCTGCCTTTACTCCATAAGCATTCACCAGATGGCGCCACCCGAGCGAGGTTGCACACATCCGATTACAGCTCATTACTCATTAATCGACCTCGACAGGATGAAAGGCTGAGTTGGGCTAGTTGGCTGACCTTGTAGCGGACGGTTTACCCACATAGTGGTCACCCATCAGCTGCAGGTCGAGCGTAGCACAGGGAAAGTACGACGGTCACAGACCGACGTTCTACCACTGTGCCACGCAACCAACTAAATACATAGCGTCTTGATCGACATATCCGCTCTCGAAACCCGCCAGGCTGAAAGACGCCCACCGTGAAAAAATATTTCATGAAAGACCAGTTCGCAGTCCGTTATATACGCAGACTTCCATCTTTCTTCGCCGCTCGAACTCAAGCGCGGCAGACGAGCTGAGCTGAGCTGACGACGTGTATGGGTGGCGCCAAACCGCTTTCCCCACACTCGCCTGTCAGCGTTCTCTCACTGACAAATTATTCCTCTGTCTACACGGTCGCAAATCATATATGCGGAAGATAAATCGTTCTGCAAACAAGGTCTATAGTGCTGCTGCCGCTGGGAGGATATCGGCGGCTACATACTGAGCAGCACGTACCGCACCAGACAGCTGGAACCCGTCGTAAACGCGGCAAGCATCGTCCAACGTGCCGCTCATGACCACCACTGCCATCATTGGCCTCAGTAAACTAGAGTGCCCGAACTAGTGTGGTCGTTGTTCGCGTGATCCGACGTTTAGCCATTGGTACAATACCAGCTTGCGACAGACAGACGGACGGACGGACGGAAGGACACAGGCCGCGTATAGCATATATCACGCTAGCGTAGCGTCGCGGCGCGGTAAAACGAGAAAAATCTATCCCTGAGTAAATGCAATACCGGCCACCTGCTCTACGGAAAATCCTGTCGGTAGTAATTAGCGTCTGATCAAGAGCGACGACTTGGCGACAGCCGAGACGTTACACGCCCCCGCATTCAGTGCACTGAACTGGCTTCAACCTCAGTACAGGACGCCTGCGATGTGTCTATTAATAAATTTCCTTTCTCAATACAGTGGTTCCGTTCTAGGCGCAGCCCAGCGGACGCAGAGCTAGTAAGCTTACAATATTCATTCACGACATCCACAGTATATTCCGTATCATCTCTAAAATTTAGAAACCTTTCCCCTGGTCCACAAACTGCTACCGTCAACCTACCCACCAGATTTAAAGTCTCTAACTCCACTCACTACGAAGATATAAAAGGCGATACAAAATGTCAAAAATGGGGTGGTTTTGGGTAGTTAGGGTCACTCAATGTCACCGGAAATAGCACCGATCGATATAGAACATACGAGTTCCTATTAGCGTTCCATAGTAAATATATCCCTATCTTGCACCGTTTCTGAGATATAGCGAGATTGTGGTCGAAAATCGCCGTTTTAACCTACTCCACTTCTATTTGGTGTTCATGCTGGGGGTGATCCCGTTGGAATTTCGCCGAGATCTTTGGCATCAGCAAACTGGAGTCCCTGGGCTATCGTATGGCACTGTTTGTGTAATTCATAGCCATCTTTGTAGAACTCCGATTTGGGACAGACAGACAGGCAGACAGAAGAACGGACAGACAGACACACGATGACAACATATACCGCGCTAGCATAGCGTCGTGCGGTAAAAACGACCGAGAAAAACATCGCAAGCCAAAGAAAGTACGGCGCTGTCACCTGCAGTGGCAAATAGACTAATAATGCTATTTATAGCGGCATACGTTGCTATATTCGGCCGCTTTTGTCTTCAGCGAAACCAACATCTCGCTTCTATACTAGACGAGCCGGACACACTCCTTATTGAAGTACACAGTCGAGCCGTCTATTTCCGGCGTCCAATTACGGCCGATGTCTATTTTCAGCAAAATGAGGCCAAGGGCACAGTCAAAAAGAGACAGCGCGATATTTCAGAACCGATTTGGAGCGTAAGCTAAATATGCTATACATGTTTCCCAATTTACCGCGCGACGCTATGATAGCGCGGTATATGCTGTCGTCGTATGTTAGTCCGTCTGTCTGTCACAAGCTAGTACAGTACCAAAACGGCTAAACGTATGATAACGCAAACTACGCCAAACGATAGCCCAGTGACTCTAGTTTCCTGACGACAGACATATAGGCGAAACTCCAACGAAGTCACCCCCAGGGGAGCTACAAATAAAGGTAGGGTACGTTCAAAATGGCGATTTTCCACCAACATCTCGCTATATATCAGAAACGACGGAAGACAGAGACATAGTTACTAAGGAACACTAATAGGAACTAGTATGCGCTGCATCAAATGGCGTTATTTCCAGTGACCTTGAGTGACCTGTAAGTACTCCAAACCACCTCATTTTCGCTAGCAGAAATTGGACAACATATACGGCCAAACGCCAGACTCAATTTAACAAATCAGCCTCAAGTTTCCATACAGAATTCAACTCCAGGTCTCCAACCGAGGCTTTGTACCTGAACCTGCTTGGGTATTTCATCGTCCACAGACCATATTGTGGAGTCCATCAAATTCAAACATTACAATTTAGCTCACATACCTCGCATCTACACAAAACCCGAAAGAAATTCTTTCAATCGAAAAGTTATATTTATTTTTCTACCGCGCGACGCTATGCTAGCGCGGTATATGCTGTCATCGTGTGTGTCTGTCTGTCTGTCTGTCTGTCCGTCACACGAAGATATTCAACCAAAAAAGCTAAACACGCAAACAGCATCATGCGATAGCCCAAGGACTCTATGTTTTCTGATGCCAAAGATCTCGGCTAAATTCCAACTGTGTCACCCCAATGGAAGCACCAAATAGAGGTGGGTAGGTTCAGATCGGCGATTTTCGACCAATATCTCGCTATATCTCAAAAACGGTGCACGACCGTGACATAGTTACTGGTGAAATAAACGAGATGCAGTCGGAGAGGGCAAGCTTCGCCTCCGGTGCCGCCATGTGACTAACTGGAAGAAACATGCGCGTCGTCTTTGATTCTGGCGCAATCGCTCCATGGCAATTCAGCTGTTCAGCTGCAAATATGTTACAATAAAGCTGAGTTGAGTATTGTGCGAGCTGCGAGAATGCGACGTCATCCACAAAACCGGAAGTACATAACGTATCGCACTGGCGTCAGAGGATCGAGCCACGGCTATACGGGTAACATGTGCAGAAAATTTAGTGAAATTTGAACGTGTGGTTTTTTAGATATGCGTGTGGAGAGATAAAAGAGGCAAATAAACAGACAGACATACATTAGACACGCTCATCGAAATATTTGGCACCCCTACTGAGAAGAAGTAATAAACCGTTCGAAGCGTTATGCGTCATCCACATCTAGCAATGTGTAGTTATCAATAAAAAGAAATAATACAACTAGTCGCCTCCCTTCGGGTCCCTTTCCGTTTCCGGTTTTCCTCCGTTCTAATCCATTCTACTTCATCATATTTCATTTCATCTCCACGGCGCCGTAAAGCGGTTGCCAGAAAACGGAAGATGAGGATTTGTGATTTATGTCTGACGAGTATGTACTGTGTTGAAAATGCATGCGGAGACCGGCGCCAAATCGTTTTACTGAGCCTTTTATGTACCGGGTAGTGATTTCTATTCAGCACGACGGTAGAAACACAAGTACGTGAAAGAGAATACAGAAAAAAAAGAACTGACGTAAACTTAACTGAAAATAAAACTGGGTGTTTCGTTTTTTGTATGGCTCTGGTAACATCCTAAACAAAACTATTATATAATTGCATATACAGCTCGTAGAAGTCACAGAATATATACAAGAATATCAAATGTCGCAGACAAACGCGCAACGTTCGATGTTATTTAGAAATATAGTACTCATCACATTACTAATGCATACACTGGTTTTACAGTCTGTAGCTTCGTTTCCGCTGTCTACCATGAATGAATTTGAACATGCATTAAATGCTAAAGATTCCACATGAATTTATATTAGTACAGTGCTTAATAGAAGTCTGACAAATTAACAATGCGTTTAGCAATTCACGATTGCAATGGACATGCAGAGACAGACAAACAGGCAGACAAACTGCCACTCAACATATATAGAGGGTGGTGCAAAAAACTAGATCACTGTACACTGTGAGTCAAAAAATGTGCTTGCCGTAACTTCGCACAATACTGGCTAATTTTACCTGTGCAATGCTATGCTGTCATTGCGTGTTCGTCCGTCCGTCTATCACAAGCCGGTGTTGTATCAAAACGGCTGAACGTAGAATCTCACAAACAACGCCGCACGATAGCCCAGTGACTCTAGATTTACAATGCAAAAGATCTCTATAAAGTCTTGATGGGTTCACACCCAACGGGGGTGTCAAATGCAAGTGGGGTAGGTAAAAATTGTTTTTCGACCGGTAGAGAAGTCTCCGGTTCAGACGTCTTACCGCCGAAAATTTATTTCCATCCGCCACGGTGGTCCACGTCCACGACGGTGTGCTGGCAGAAGAATACGTGGTGTCATCAATAGAATCAATAACTTCGGTGGTAGTCGAACTTTGATGATCACAGTTACGGTCCAGTTGACATAAACTGGGTTGGTTGTAAGAAAATATGTTGATGTTGTTGACATGCACGACATTGCATGTTCGCTGTGCGATCAGGCTATACTGCAACGATGCGTTTACAAAGCTATTAAAACGTGGAAGTTGCTGAAAGTGCTCCTCAGGCTGATACGCGATCTGTTTGCGTTATTCGTACAACAGTAGGTCAACATTTCAACTGATACATGTACAGAGCGTCGCGCGGGTCTCTCGGCGATAGCTGAGCTTCTTGTCAGAATCCTTTCGCCCTGAGTCTCAGCCGAAAATATGTCATCACAACAGATCTCACCACAGCTTACATCGCGACATTACCTGGCGAAAATGCTGACTCCCTTTGGTCTCACAGGAAAACGGATGTACACCGTAGTTGATCGGGTACATGGACAAGTTCAACGTCGACAAGGATTAATCAAAACCTTACATCACATCACATCACATGGTGAAGACGGATGCAGGCCTCAATGGCCTCTATATCCGAGAAATAAATATTTATATACGACTTTATTATTAACTAGTATATAATACTA
>Ga0209780_1000133_pt1 | contig 34139 bp, 34 predicted proteins | sample WorMetexBAHAMAS2_FD_187384 | JGI IMG/M metagenome (GOLD analysis project Ga0209780, IMG submission 187384) | Marine gutless worms symbiont microbial communities from Max Planck institute for Marine Microbiology, Germany - Inanidrilus exumae... | ecosystem: Host-associated > Annelida > Digestive...
GGCTTCACAGCTTTGGGGCTTTTTTGTGCAGGAGGATTTACAAGATCGTCAGCCGTTCATTTTTTTAAGCGTTTTTATTTCAATCGTTTATAATAGCCTGTTTTTGTAAAAACTCCAGGAATTTCGCATGACATCTGCATTAGTTTGGTTTTTACTTGGACTGTCACTCCTTATTTTAGAGGCTCTATTGCCGGGATTGATTTTATTTTTCTTTGGATTTGGCGCTTGGCTGACTGCCTTAGTCATTTGGTGGATTCCACTGCATTTTTCCATGCAATTTTTGTTGTTCTTATTCAGTTCGCTGATTTTATTAATTTTTCTACGTAGTTATCTGAAATCTGTCTTTTCAGGGCGGACGATTATAAACCCTGATGGAGAAGATTTCGATAATTATATTGGAGAAACTGCTGTGGTGAAAGTCGCGCTTAGTCCAAACCAAAAAGGCAAGGTGGAATTTCATGGCAGTTTATGGACGGCTGAGGCTAATGAAATTTTAGCCGAAGAAACGCCAGTTAAAATTGTTGGCAGAAACAATATCACATTGAAAGTAACGGCTTTGTCTTAATTAACCCAAGGAAATATATATATTATGAGTCTAAATCCTAGTCTTTTAGTTTTAATCGGACTGGCTATTTTTATTTTGATAGTTTTGGTGAAAACGATACGTATCGTGCCACAAAAAGAGGCGTTTATTATCGAACGCTTGGGTAAATACCAAAGCACACTGGAAGCCGGTTTTCATATCCTGATGCCTTTTGTCGACAGGCTTGCCTACAAGCATACGCTCAAAGAACAGGCAGTCGATGTACCACCACAAACTTGTATCACCCGCGATAATATCTCAGTACAAATGGATGGTATCTTGTATTTACAGGTTGTCGAACCGCGCAAAGCCTCTTATGGTATCGATGACTATAGATTCGCTTCGATTCAATTAGCTCAAACGACGATGCGTAGCGTTATCGGACGTTTAGAGCTAGATAAAACCTTTGAGGAACGCGATAGTATTAATATTGCGGTCGTCGAGGCGGTGGATAAAGCGTCTGATCCTTGGGGAGTTAAAGTCACTCGCTATGAGGTGAAAAATATTGAGCCTCCGGCGAGCATTAAGGATGCGATGGAAAAACAAATGCGTGCCGAGCGAGAAAAACGCGCCATGATTGCCGAATCTGAGGGAGATAAGCAAGCGAAAATTAATCGTGCAGAAGGGGATAAGCAGGAATTGATTGCTCGTTCAGAAGGTGAAAAGCAAAAACGGATAAATGAGGCAGAAGGGCGGGCGGCAGAAATTGAGCGGGTTGCTACCGCAACGGCTAAAGGAATTAGTTATATCGCCAAGTCGATTAATCAGACAGGCGGAATGCAGGCCGTAAATCTACGGGTTGCTGAGCAATATTTAAGCGAATTTGGTAAGCTCGCTGAAACCAATAATACTATGATTATTCCTAGCAATTTAAGTGATATTGCGGGCATGGTTGCAACGGCTAGTTCTGTTATTAAAAGGACAGAAAGGAAGAGTTAAGGTACAAGTCTACGCTCTTTTTTATGCTGGACGGGGTTTGCAACCCCGTCCGCAACGTTTAAGACTACGACAAAGAGCATTGCATTGAGATATTTGTAGGGTGGGTAGAGCTCCGCGAAACCCACCATTGTTATAAATTTCAGGGGCTCACTTATACACAAGTTTCGGTATCAAAAAAGGCACCCTTCAAAGGTAGTTTGCGGTTTAGTGTGCTAAATTTAGTTTCGGGAAATCGCGGAGCTCATTCCCGAAACAACTGTTAAATTTAGTTTCGGGAAATCGCGGAGATCATTCCCGAAACAACTGTAGGATCCTCTCCATCAAATTCAGCATAGTATTGATCTCGATCATCAGCGTAAATGGCCAGGCGGGAGTTCGGCTGTTATTTTTGCAAAGATTTCCCAAGTTTGTTCATCAACTGGCTTTATGGGGGCTATTTGTTTTAGGGGTTCTAATCTTTCCCTATTTTTTGGTTTATTTTGGGATTTTTCTATTCCGATTAGCAGCTCCGCCCAGGCAGTTTGGCTCGTGTACAAGGGGGTGGTGTCTTTGAGTGAGTTGATTTTATCAAAGACTTTTTGTTGTTCTGTGGTACGTTTTTTTGGTTTTTTGGCACTGGCGCTCATGTAGTTGATACAAACATTGGTATCACAGAGAAAGCCATCAGATTGTTGTTCCATCAGTTTATTCTTCAAAAGTATGGGTTGGATTATAGGGATTTTTTATGCCTTTTAATACTTCATCTGTCCATTCTAAATCATCGTCTCCCATTTGTTGTAAAAGTGCTGTCGCTTTTCTTCTCACTGCGCCAGGCGTTTCTTGTAAGGGGGAAGCCGTTTCTCTTGTTTCTGACTCATGGGCAATTTTGTTGACTTCAATCAAAACTTCCGGGTGCCTTTCTAGGTATATTTCAAAAGCCCATTGCATTTTTGGATTTTGCATTAGGTGAGGGAGATTAGATGGTGCTCGGTTTTTGAGGATATTCACAGTATTCATGGTATGGTTTTTTTCATGTCTTTGGTGAAAAAAGAGCTTTTCATTATAGAATGATTGGCGGGATAAAGGCAAAAAGCAATGAGCGAGCGTAGGGTGGGTAGCGAGCGTAGGGTGAGCGAAGCGGAAACCCACCATTTCATTGTCCTTATCTATTGATTTTCCTTATATGCCTGTGATGATATTTGGGTTGCGGTGGGTTTCACTTCGTTCTACCAACCCTACGCTCTCATTTGAGTAAAACCTACCAACAAGACACAATGCCATTAAGTTAAGGAAATCTTCATACATGTAGGGTGGATACGCTCCTCGTATCCACATGATTAATATATAAATTCATGTGGATACGCTATCGCTTAATCCACCCTACATAGCTTAACTTAATGGCATTGACCAACAAGGCAGCGTCACTATTCCTGCCTTAATTGATAGATAGCCAAAGGCGATTTTGTTTATCAGGGCTTTCCGGTTCTGGAAAAACGACTTTACTCAATTTTTGGACATAGTTCAATCGAAATAATCAATAAGGAATATCATTATGAACTGGCAAAACTATATTACTGCTGATCCATTTATTTGTGAAGGTAGGGCTTGCTTTAAAGATACCCAAATCATGGTTTCATCGGTACTTGAAAATTTGGCTAATGGCGTTATGCTCAATGACATTCAGAAAAAATATCCATTTCTGAATCAGGATGCAATACAAGCCGCCCTTGCTTTTGCTGCGGATGTCACACGAGTTCAAAGCTTTGAACAATCGAGACAGGGCGCGCATCGTGAGGTAATAGTCGCTGGCAGACTGGAAACGATCAGACTCAATGATTATACTTTTACACTGATTGCCGCCGAAATACAATATCCCATTAATGGCTTTGCAAAAGCCGTAAATCCACAAACACTCTCAACGCTGTTAGGCAAAAATGTGAGGGTTTCAGGCACGGCGCATTTTTCTAACGAGGGTGCCTTGCTTATCCTTGAAGCGGCGCAAATCGTCATAGCGACAGAACGCGATCTGAGAATGTGGGGGCGAGTACCCACACCACTTCGTCGCCCCTTCGATATGAGTGACTTTAAACCAAAGCGTGGCTTAAGTGCCATAATTGGCAAATGGCCCGGGGATGAAACGGATGAGGAAGTTCTCAAGGCATTGGAGGAATTCTCATGATTCCTGCGAACGTTTTCATCTTGTTAGACACTAACATTATTTTACAACTCATCCGTAAAAATATTGTGAGTGAACAATTGGAATCCGATTATAAACTCATTAGCCGTCCAAACGGCAATCTTATCTCTTATGTGACGGTTGGAGAAATTTATGCACTTTCTCTAAAATTTGACTGGGGAAAGCAAAAAATTGATCAAATGGATGATCTGTTAGATGCTATGGTAATCATTGACATTAGCGAGCCTGAAATTGCTGATAACTGTGCTCGAATTAATCATTTTTCTGAAAAAATAATGAAACCGGCTCGCCCGATGGGACAAAATGACATTTGGATCGCCGCAACAGCGGCAACCTTGGGTGCTTGGCTAGTGACAACCGATGAGGATTTCGAGCATTTGCATCCCAGATATATTCAAAGAATATTGATAGATGCCAAGACGGGTGAAGCGAGAGCTTAAATTATATGTTAGCGAGCTCCGGGTGGGTAGGAGCGAAGCGGAAACCCACCATTTTATTCTCCTTATCTATTGATTTTCCTTATATGCCTGTGATGATGGGTTGCGGTGGGTTTCACTTCGCTCTACCCACCCTACGCTCTACTACTGACATTGACACATTCTGATAAAATATGTTTTGTTTTGTGGCAGAAATCCAAACTCTCCAAACATAAGCGCCGATTGATTGCAAATAATTGACGAAAAATGTAAAAATTTATTTGGTCCAGTCTTCCCACTCAAAGTCAGGACGGCAAGTCTTAATAATTGTTGGTATTGCATCTTTAGTATCATTTGTTATCAAAACTGCTCCTATTTCTATAGCAGTAGCAGCAATCATCAAGTCAACATTATGTTTAATAAGAGCTTTTTTTCCAATACTTTTTTATCTCTATACTGTTCTTTTATGTTTGCAAAAATTTTGGCTCCATTATCTGTGAGGGGAACTATTTGAAATTCATCCTTTACAAATTGGATAGCCAGTCTCATTTCTTTAATTATCTTTTGGTCTTTTGCGTGTTTTACTCCGTATTCCATTTCATAGAGACTTAGGATCGAGGCATAAAGTTCATCACTATCATCCAAAGAAGCTATCTTCGAGGAAATGGCATGATGACCGTCGTTGCTTTCTCGGGTAAAAGAGCTGAGCGCATTGGTGTCGAACAAAAATTTTCTATTTGTTTTCATCAATATCATGATTAAAGGCAAATTCCTCTCTAAATTGTTTACTGGCTTCTTCCATTATTTGTGTCGCTTTAGGACTCATTCTGATTTTCTTTGAACGTTCTACCATTCTTGCCCATCTTTTTTTTTGGGGTTCTTTGTTTTCGGAAGGATGAAAGCCGAGCATGTGCAGAACTTCTTGAGGCGATTTTTTCCCTTCAAAAATTTTAGGGTTGCTATTTAATAGCATTACAATAGCTTGGCGTACATTCTCCGTATTTTCCGAATGAATTCCTTCTACTTTTACTAAAACCGAAACAGAGCGCTTTTGAGGTTTATTGGTATTTTTCATAGTTACAATAAAAATGTTTTTGATTTTACGTTGATATTCACACCAACGAGCTTGATGCTGGACGGGGTTTGCAGCCCCGTCCGCAACGTTTAAGACTACGACAAAGAACATTGCGTTGAGCGATATTTAGTTTCTACGTGAGGGTAAATCTTGGACGGGGTTGCAAACCCCGTCCGGCGCGCGATGATATTTGGGTTGCGGTGGGCTTCACTTCGTTCTACCCACCCTGCGCTCTACTGTCGGGGTTAGTGGGCAACAAAAACACGTTGCCCACCCTACAATATCTAGGACCGGGGAATACGGTCGATGGTCTCAGTTTCAACCTCGATGCCGTACCCCCCCGCCAAGTCCAAAACAGTTTCTATCGCAGACGGGGCGACGTTGCGGGTCTCGCCATTATCCAAAGCCATCGACACAGACTTAGCCTCCCTTAAAACAGTTCCGTCGACGTCTAGGTCTCTCGTGACAGTCTTTTGGACGCGATCCACCACATCGGCTTCGAATAATTTTCGAGCTAACTTCTCATCTACATCAGTCTTGTCAACAAAATAAGCCCGATTCCATTGACCGTTTTGATACACGTCAAATGCCAGGTTTATTTCTGGGCTTACGACTGTGCGACAGCTCCGTTCTTCTCCACGGCCTGAGAACCAAGTGATACAGTGCTCACTAACCTCATTCAAGTAAGGAGCCTCAAAGATAATGAAGTAGCCTCCGTCGGCGGTATCGCCTCTGAATATTTTCCGTCCATCCTCTACGCTTATTGCTGCCTCAACAGGCTCCTCTCCCTCGAGTTCAACATAATATTGACCTCGATCATCAGAGTATATGATCATACTGGAAGGAAGATCAGGACTACCAAAACCTTGGTGCCCATTGTTAATGGTCCAATTCTTAAAGAACCTAAGAAATTCTGATGGATCAGCCGGCTGCGCTTGTGCCGCCAGCGGCACAGAAAGAACGGATACAAAAGCGATCACCAGTAAAGAATAAATTTTACACTTCATGGTTGTTACCTCTCAAATAGTTAGTTAATTGCGCTGCGACAAACCGCAGGACTAGCGCCATCGCGCCCTCTTTACATTTCAGTATTCGGGTTTTCGATGACAGCTAACGCATTTATTTTCATATAAAACAAAAATATTGTCAAGCTGCAAATTTCTGCGGCGCGGTTAATTTCCACTATTTTTGTCTATGCCGTCTGGCGCCAGGGTTGGGGGCGGTGGTGATCGGAGTGTAAGCCAAGAGTACAGCGAATGGTAGACAGCGAATAAGAGCCGGTTCAATAAGCTCATCCTTAGCGGAGCGTAGGGCGGGTAGGAGCGAAGCGGAAACCCACCGTTTTATTCTCCTTATCTATTGATTTTCCTTATATGCCTGTGATGATATTTGGGCTGCGGTGGGTTTCACTTCGTTCTACCCACCCTACGTTCTACTACTTCGCTGTCGCCGTCACCGAACAGCGTCACAGTTGGTGGGCAACAAAAACACGTTGCCCACCCTACAATATCTACTGGCCTTAGTTTCGGGAAATCGCGGAGCTCATTCCCGAAACAACTGTTAGGAGCGATAAAATCATTCTGCCATGCCCATGCCGAAAAAAACGCATCGCGCCTAACCCAACCGACACCCGCTTGTTTTGTTGCCAAATTAAATTTAAATATAAACCATAAATGTCAGACAAAACACTATTGCCCTCCATCATGGCACTTCGTCGATATGATTTAATAAATCCTATAATAGCTTGGCTTTTACAGCAATTGGATAGGCAACTTGCATGACAGTAGTGGTATATTATACGCGGGATTTATGGTCGGATGACAAATATTTTGAGAGGCTGTTGACAGTGCCTATTTTCGGTATGAAAAAAATTTATACTTCTCCTGATCGGCTTATGGTTTTTCATATAAAAAATATTTTAGAAAGCTATCATATTGACTGTCTCATCAAAAATGAATTTCTAGCAGGTGCTGCTGGAGAACTCCCGCCCAATGAGTGTTGGCCGGAAATTTGGATCAATGATGAGCGTAAATATGGGCAAGCATTGGAAGTCTTAGAAAAAAATCTTTTGGAGGGTGAAATTACATTGCCCACTTGGGTTTGTACCCGGTGTGGCGAAAAACTTGAAGGGCAATTCACCGCCTGTTGGCGATGTGGGGAAAGTCGATATAGGTGATAAGTTATTGACTGATGTTACGCATCCTCGTTCCCGCCCCACCCCCCAATGCCATTAAGTTTCGTCGGCAAAAGTTTTTTGAAAAAAAAAACTTTTGCCGACGAAGGATTTTCCAAACGTAGCCCCTAGACGGTGGGCAAAAAAAAACACTTTGCCCACCCTACAAAAGAACTAAACCTACTCACGTTTTAGTCCCCTTTAGGGGACTTGAGCGCCATGAACTTTAACTCATGGCGAGAGGGAGAGGGGAATGACAGTAGTTATTGAGTCTATCAATGAAGTGGGTTACTATGCGATTTTTATAAACGATAAGGCAAATTTTATGAGCTTTAATCAACTCTCCAAAGAACAACAGATTCTGGTCAGCATGCGTAAGGTTTTAAGCAATATTATCAAAGAAATAACCCCTGAAAAGGGGGAGCCTTATCCTTTATCTGAGCAAACGGTTGAGGACGTTCGTATGTGTCTGGCACTGATTACGGCACGCGAACAGGAATTGGCAGATGAACAGGGGATTAACAATTCCGATCGTCCGCACTATAGCGATGAACCGAGCCAAACAGCACCTTTACATTATAGTAAGAAAATTCACTAAATACGCGCTTATATACTCAGCACGGATAGAAGTTGCGCTTTTATGTCATCCCGATCCCGACGATAGGAGGGATCTTGAGGGATCTTTGGCCATTGAAAGATTTCTCCCGTTAGTCGAAATGACATTTTCTCTTAGTTTATAGCCTAGTTAAGTACAAAGGATATTCTTCTGAGTAAGAAACTATTGAAATCTACCGCCGTTGTAGGCGGATTGACTTTAATTTCCCGCATCTTAGGTTTTATCCGCGACGTGGTGATTGCCTATGTTTTTGGTGCCAGCACCAGCACAGATGCTTTTTTTGTGGCCTTTAAAATCCCCAATTTTATGCGTCGCTTATTTGGTGAAGGCGCATTTTCACAAGCCTTTATCCCCGTAATCAGTGAATACAAAACCCAACGCAGCCAGGCGGAAGTTAAGCATTTAGTCGACCACGTCGCTAGTCATTTAGGCGGAGTGTTGCTACTGGTGACTGTGATAGGTATCGTAATTGCGCCACTGTTGGTGTTAATATTCGCGCCTGGCTTTTTCCAAAATAAGGAAAAATATGATTTGACTGTGGCGATGCTACAAATCACTTTTCCTTATTTATTATTCATTGCTTTAACGGCTTTTGCTGGTGCGGTGCTAAATACTTATGGACGATTTGCGGTTCCAGCTTTAACCCCAGTCTTGCTCAATGTCTGCCTGATTGGTGCTGCCGTATGGATTGCCCCCAGCCTTGAGCAGCCCGTAATGGCATTAGCTTACGCCGTATTTTTCGCCGGTATCATACAATTGGCATTTCAATTGCCCTTTTTACATCGCTTACACTTATTGCCCAAGCCTCGCTTTAAACGGCATCATGAAGGTGTGAGCCGGATTTATCGTCTAATGCTACCAGCACTGTTTGGCGTATCCGTGTCACAAATCAATTTATTAATAGATACTTTAATGGCCTCTTTTTTGGTGACGGGCAGTATTTCATGGTTGTACTATTCTGATCGCTTGATGGAATTTCCGCTAGCAATATTTGGACTCGCCTTGGCAACCGTGATGTTACCTGATTTATCAAAATCGGTAGCACGCGGAGATATGCAAACCTATAGCAAAACCTTGGACTGGGCATTGCGCTGGCTATTTTTAATCGTTATCCCATCCATGCTGGGATTGATAGTATTAGCGGCACCGATTTTGACCACCTTGTTTCATAACGGCGAATTTAGCGGTGATGATGTGATTAGAACCAGTCACAGTTTAATTGCCTACAGCGTAGGCTTAATCGGATTTGTGCTAATTAAGGTATTAGCCTCGGGATTTTATTCCCGTCAAGATACCCGCACGCCAGTTAAAATTGCTGTTATTGCAATGGTAGCCAATATGGTGTTAAATCTCATATTAATTTGGCCCTTAGCTCATGCGGGTTTAGCGTTGGCAACCTCCTTAGCCGCCCTGTTAAATGCGGGCTTATTGTATCGTGGCTTACGCACACAAGGGGTATTTCAGCCGCAACCCGGCTGGGGCAGTTTTTTACTACGCATTGGCATAGCAAGTACCTGCATGGTGCTATTATTGTGGTGGGGTAGCGGCCCCTTGAGCCTCTGGTTGAGCATGGACACTTGGGAACGCGCTTTGCACTTATCAGGCTGGATAGCGGCTGGTTTTGTGGTATATTTTGCTAGTTTGGCCATTTTTGGTTTTCGCTTGCGTCATATGAATTATTATGGAATTCATTAGAAATATATCACAATTGCGTTCCCATCATCGGGGTTGCGTCGCTACCATAGGTAATTTTGATGGAGTGCATTTAGGCCATCAAGCGGTTTTGCAACAATTGAAGACTAAAGAGCTGCCGATGGTGGTGATTATTTTTGAACCCCAACCCATGGAATTTTTTTCGCCCGACAATGCACCCGCCCGTTTGACTCGGCTGCGTGAAAAACTGATAGCAATGCGTAACTATGGTGTTGATAGGGTATTATGTTTACATTTTAATGCCTCATTAGCCGCCTTATCTGCCAAAGCCTTTATTCAACAAGTGTTAGTCAAAGGACTAGGGATACGGCATTTAGTTGTTGGTGATGATTTTCGTTTTGGACAAAAACGCCAAGGAAACTTTGCCACCCTACAACAAGCCGGAAAAGAATATGGTTTTACTGTAGAAAGCCAGCACACTTTTGTCTTGGGCAAACAACGGGTGAGTAGCACCCGCGTCCGTCAAGCTCTAATGCAAGGCGAACTCAGTGCTGCCCAGAAATTATTGGGTCGTCCCTATACGATGTGCGGACGTGTTCGTTATGGACAACAGATGGGGCGTACTATAGGCTTTCCCACCGCCAATATTTTTTTGCACCGCCAAGTTTCACCCCTAAACGGCGTATTTGCCGTCACACTGCATGGGGTGACGAAAAAACCATTGCCAGGTGTCGCTAATCTGGGAACACGTCCAACCATCAACGGTCATCAACTGTTATTAGAAGTACACTTATTTGATTTTGACAGGACGATTTATGGACAGTATGTAGAAGTCGAATTTGTGCAGAAACTACGCGATGAACAACGTTTTGCCTCAATAGAAGCTTTAAAACAGCAAATTGAGAAGGATGTCCAATTAGCAAGAGCCGTATTTCAATTGCAAGTTTTTAAGCCAAGAGCTAAACCTCATGGCTAAAAGCTTAAGTCCCCTGGGATTATTGCCCGAATTGGTTTAGTCGGCTTTAGTTAAGTGTAGGGTGGGCAACGGGTTTTTGTTGCCCACCAGCCCCGACTGAGAATGCCATCCTGTAGCGTGTTTTTATTTAAAACCCGCTCCCTAAAAAAGGAATCAACATGAAAGAGAGTAAAATTGATTCAAGACTTAACAAATTGAAAGAACAGCTCAGGGAAGAAAATGATATTCTTCATGAAGCTGTTGATAGCTTTCGTGAACTTGACCAAATAGCCTACAAATTAGGTTTGTTATCAGAAGAACAGTCCTATGCAACCCGCCTATCTTGGTGGCCCATGATTTCGCTACTTGGACTCTATTCAGCGGGTAAGTCGACTTTTATCAACCATTACCTTGGCCAAAAATTACAACACACAGCCACGCAAGCTGTTGATGAAAAATTCACCGTGATTTGTTTTAGTGCCGACAAAGTTGTCAAAACCCTGCCTGGCATTGCCTTAGATGCCGATCCTCGCTTTCCCTTTTACCAGATAAGTAAAGAAATTGATGAAATCATCTCCACGAATGCTCAACGTATTGATGCCTATTTACGGCTCAAAACTTGTCCAAGTGAGCAATTGCGCGGCAAAATTTTAATTGACTCCCCCGGATTCGATGCAGATAGCCAACGGGATTCAACCCTGCATATCGCCAAACATATCATTGATTTATCGGACTTAGTATTGGTCTTTTTTGACGCTCGCCACCCTGAGCCGGGTGCCATGCGCGATACCTTGAAACATTTAGTCAAAGAAACCATTGATCGTCCTGATTCCAACAAATTTTTGTACATTCTCAACCAAATGGATGTCACGGCTCGGGAAGATAATCCTGAAGAAGTGGTAGCTGCTTGGCAACGCTCTTTGGCACATGCTGGTTTGACAGCGGGGCGTTTTTATCGCATTTACAATCCTGACGTTTGTTTAGCCATCGAAAATCCACAAATTAAAGAGCGTCTTGAAAATAAATGTCAAGCTGACTTGACAGATATCCATAAACGCATGGCACAAGTCGGAGGAGAACGTGCCTATCGGGTTATCAGTATGCTTGAACAGACTGCGAAGGCTTTAGAAGAGGATATGGTGCCGCAACTACAGGATTTGGTTCAACGCTGGAAAAGCCGCACTTATTGGACTGGAGGCGTATTCCTTATTCTGTTGTTAGCCGCACTGGCTGCCGGATTGGGCTTTGCAACGACAGAAACCATGTCTGAAATATGGTCTTTGTTGACAAACTTTGAAGATCCTATGGGGATTGGTATCAGGATAGGCGGGCTTGTTTTCGTCTTGCTGGTTTTGCAACTTAATAGTGCCAAAATAGCCGCTAATAGTATTATAAAACAAATCAAGTCGGAGAACGAAGATGAGTATACCCGCGAAGGATTAATACGGGCTTTCCGTAAAAATACCAGTTTTTCGCGTGCCCTGTTTATCTGGGCTATCAGTAAACCAGTTGGTTTGAGTAAAAAAATACATCTACGTATTGCTGAAGTTCTAAACAATGTCAACCGTTACGTGCAACAATTGAATGATCGTTTTACCAATCCATCCGGAAAACCAAGCGCGGTTGCGTTAGAACCAAACTACGAATAAATTATCAGTTGTTTCGGGAATGGAGCCACGCCACGCGGATTTCCCGAAACCATCGACTATGTTTCAGGAAATCCGCTCAGTTCCATTTCCGAAACAACTGAAAAACTGGATGACGGCAAGAATGTGACTATGTTTCGGGAAATCCGCTTCGCTCCATTCCCGAAACAACTGAAAAACTGGATGACGGCAAGAATGTTAATAGTATTCGAGTGTATATCACATCTTCTTCCTTTCAGTGGTTATATGCCTAGCTTTATTTAATATGGTTAGTACAAAATCACCACATCAACCTATACTACTAATGGCTGGGGGAACAGGCGGGCATGTATTTCCCGCCCTGGCAATCGCCGAAGCCTTACGGACACAAGGTTTTACCGTATGCTGGTTAGGAACGCGACGGGGTTTAGAAGCCCGTGTCGTACCCGACGCTGAAATAGATATAAAGTATATTAGCATTGAGGGCATACGTGGAAAAGGTTTGTTCAGTGTATTAGCGGCTCCTTTTAAAATCACATTAGCCATTTGGCAATCGGTGCGTGTTTTACGCGCCTTACGCCCCGCCGCCGTTGTTGGTATGGGCGGATTTGTCACTGGACCAGGTGGAGTTGCGGCATGGCTGTTACGCATTCCTTTGTTAATTCATGAACAAAATGCGGTTGCTGGATTGACTAATCGTTGGTTAGCGCGATTGGCTTCGAAAGTGATGGAAGCTTTTCCTGATACTTTTCCAAAAAAATGTCATGCGATATATACGGGAAATCCGCTACGTGCTAATATTATGAACTTGTCGCCGCCAGTGCCTGTGACAGTACATGATCCCTGGCGCGTCTTAATTGTGGGCGGTAGTTTGGGAGCCAAAGTTTTAAATGATACCGTGCCATTGGCTTTGCGGCAAGTGCCAGGTGCGCTTGAAGTTTGGCATCAAACGGGAAAAATACACATTGATGCCATGCAAAAAGCTTATGATGGTGCGCCGTTTAAGGCGCGAGTAGTGGCTTTTATTGAAGATATGGCAGCCGCTTATGCCTGGGCGGATGTAGTGATTTGTCGGGCGGGTGCCATAACGGTTAGTGAGTTGGCACAAGTTGGGGTTGCCAGTATTTTAGTGCCTTATCCTTATGCAGTTGATGATCATCAAACCAGTAATGCCCAGTTTTTGTCGAAAAAGGGAGCCGCGATATTGTTACCACAAACTGATTTAACGGTAGAAAAATTAGCGGCTTTAATGACAGAATTGCACAATAATCCTGCCCGCTTACAGGCAATGTCAGCGGCAGCGCGAAATTGTGCCACACCTGGTGCATTACAAAAAGTGGTCGACTTAGTGACTGCCTATTCTGGAAAAATTGAAAAGAATGTATCTCAATGAAAAAATCCTTCCCAAGCGCGGCAGACGTATTCATTTTGTCGGCATAGGCGGCGCGGGAATGGGCGGTATTGCTGAAGTTATGCACCGATTGGGCTATGCTGTCTCTGGTTCCGATTTGCACAAAAATAGCATGACGCGATATTTAATAGATTTAGGTATCAAAGTGCAAATTGGACATCTGGCTGAGCATGTATATGGTTGCGATGTGGTCGTAATTTCCAGTGCGGTGAAGGATGATAATCCTGAAGTACGAGCCGCCCGTGCGCGACGCATTCCGGTTGTACCACGCGCTGAAATGTTAGGCGAATTGATGCGCTTTCGCCAAGGAATTGCCATCGCTGGTACGCATGGCAAAACTACGACAACCAGTTTAATTGCCAGTTTATTAGCCGAAGGCGACTTGGATCCCACTTTTGTGATCGGGGGACGTTTAAATAGTGCTGGAACACATGCCAGTTTGGGCGCGGGAAAATATTTAGTCGCTGAAGCCGATGAAAGTGATGCTTCTTTTTTATATTTAAAGCCAGTGATGGCAGTCGTCACCAATATTGACGCGGACCATATCCGCACTTATAAAAATGATTTCAATCAGTTAAGACAAACATTTCTCGATTTTTTGCAACAGCTACCATTTTATGGTTTGGCGGTTTTGTGTATTGATGATCCGGAAATAGAGGGCATGTTGCCACAATTGACTAAGCCGATGATAACTTATGGGTTTTCAGAAAAAGCGGATATTCGCGCCATTGATATCCAGCCTCGCTTGGGACAAATGCGCTTTAAAGTTTTACAGGATCAAAGTCCTTGGTTAGATATCGTCTTGAATTTGCCTGGCAAACATAATGTGTGCAATGCCTTGGCAGCGACAGCTATCGCGCATGAAGTGGGCGTTTCTGATGCGGCAATCACGAGCGCTTTATCAGCCTTTAGTGGTATAGGGCGGCGCTTTCAAATGCAAAATATCTTGACAAAATCCGGAGAAATTTTGCACATTGATGATTATGGGCACCATCCGTCTGAAATTGCCGCCATGCTACAAGCGATAGGCGATGGTTGGCCGCAACGACGTGTAGTGGTGGCTTTTCAACCACATCGTTACACGCGCACTTATGATTTATTTGATGATTTTGTGCAAGTATTATCCGGTGTTGAAGTCTTATTATTAGTTGACATTTATTCCGCAGGAGAAACGCCGATTGTGGGAATTACGGGGGAGGCTTTATGCGAGGCTATTTCTGCTAAAGGACAAGTAAAACCGGTGTTTGTGGCAGAACTTGAACAATTGCCTTCTGTCTTGTCACCTTTATTACGAGATCAAGATATTTTATTGACTTTAGGTGCTGGCAATATTGGTGCTGTTGCTGGTATGTTATCAGAGTCTTTAGCCGCAGGAAAAGAAGATGGCTTCAGCCAATACTGATTTTCATTTCAAACAATTGCGTGGAAAATTAACTGAAAATGAGCCCATGTCTGAACATACTTCATGGCGTGTAGGCGGACCCGCTGAGTGGTTTTATGAGCCGGCAGATGTGGCAGATTTAGCACAATTCATGTTGCAAGTTCCGGCGACTATGCCGGTTTTTTGGCTAGGCTTAGGTAGCAACATCCTGGTTCGGGATGGTGGAATGCCTGGGGTGGTGATACTGACTGCGGGTTTATTGAATGAAATAAAACTCTTATATAAAACAACGCTATATGTTGAAGCCGGCGTGAGTTCTGCTAAAGTTGCCCGCGAAGCAGCACGCGCTGGTTTGACGGGGGCGGAATTTTTAAGCGGTATTCCAGGCACCTTTGGGGGTGCATTAGCGATGAATGCAGGCGCTTGGGGCAGTGAAACCTGGTCACTAGTGCAAAGCGTGGAGACTTTAGATAGACAAGGACAGTTTCATAGCCGTAAGGTAACGGATTATACAGTTGCTTATCGCAGCGTAAAAGGTCCCAAAAATGAATGGTTTGTAGCGGCGAATTTGCAATTGTCTCCAGAAACAGAGGATGGCAAGGCTAAAATTCAGGCCTTATTAAAACAACGCAATGATAAGCAGCCAGTGGGTTTGCCTAGTTGTGGTTCCGTGTTTCGTAATCCTCCTGGCGATTATGCGGCTCGTTTGATAGAGGAGGCGGGTTGGAAAGGTCATTGTGTCGGCGGTGCTTGCGTTTCTGAAAAACATGCTAATTTCATTATTAATCATAATGCTGCAACGGCGGATGATATTGAAAATTTAATTGTGCAGATCAAGGTTTCTGTAGAAAATATGTCGGGTATTAGTTTGATACCCGAAGTCCATATAGTAGGTCCCAGATGAAGCTTGTCAATTGAATGAAATGACTATGAGCGTGAAAATTACCCTAACTTTTCCAGATGATATTGGTAAACAGGTTTTGGATTTATCTAATCCGAGTGAATTTGTTAGTCAAATTGTTAAAGATGCTTTAAAAAAGCTAACAACTCAACAGCCTTCTAAGTGGGCAAAAATAGCTCAAAGAATCCATAATGATCCCGCGCATCTTGCGGGCTATTCTCAACAATTGAAACGGGATATGAAAGAATTTAGAGAAAACTTTGAATTTTTACATGATAAAACATGAAAAAATATCTTTTTGATTCTAACACCATTTCAGATTTGTATGATCAATTTTCCGACGATCATATTAAGATATTTGAAAAATTGTCTTCATTGAAAGATACGGATGAGGTTTACATATCCATACTCAGTTTATATGAATTCGAGTATGGATATGCTAATGCACCCTGCGACAAAAAAAACTGCCGTGCGGAAAAAAATAGAAGATGTTCTACAAGATTTTGAAGTTTTACAGCTTCCAGAAAAAGGTTCTCAATTGTTTGGCGTTTTAAAAAAAGCAATTCAGAACTCAAGAAAACTCGACCCAAAAAGCATAAAAAAACATAACATTGACATTATGCTGGCGGCTACAGCTATTGTGGAAAATTGTATTTTAGTCAGTGCTGATTCGATTTACGTTGAGATTCAACGGTTCAATTCAAAATTGGCACTAGAAAATTGGGTTAAGGAAAATAATAAAATTTCGTGACTTCGCTGGAGTTTGCAACTCTTTTTCGTCGAATTTATAATGAGTAGCGGGGTTTCCACGAAGGCTTAACTTAAATTGACGCAGTAATGCCATATGATTGATAAGATCAATGAAAAAAGACTTTGGTAGAGTAGCGGTACTAATGGGCGGCAACTCGGCAGAACGAGAAATTTCCCTCAAAAGCGGGCAAGCGATCTTAAATGCTTTATTGCGTCAAGGAGTCGATGCTTTAGGTATAGATACTGCCCATGATGTTGTGACACAGTTGACCAAAACACAGTTTGATCGCGTATTCATCGCTTTACATGGACGCGGGGGCGAAGATGGCACGATACAAGGTTTATTAGAACATTTGGGACTAGCTTATACCGGCAGCGGCGTGTTAGGTTCGGCATTGGCGATGGATAAGTATCGTACTAAACTGGTTTGGCAAGGATTAGGATTACCAACGCCTGCTTTTGTTCCTTTGCAAGCCGACAGTGATTTGAATCAAGTGGTTGAACAAGTCGGCTTACCGCTAATGGTCAAACCAGTGTTAGAAGGTTCCAGTGTTGGCATCACTAAAGTTACCACAGTCAATGAACTCGCCCAGGCTGTCGAAATTGCACTTCAATTTGATTGTCTCGTCATAGCTGAACGCTTTTTCAGTGGAATAGAATATACGGCGGCTATTTTGCAGGATACTGTATTTCCCCTAATACGTTTGGAAACCCCCCGTGAGTTTTACGATTATACAGCTAAATATAGCGATAACAACACCTCTTATATTTGCCCTTGTGGTTTAGCCGCTGAACAGGAACAGGCTTTACAAACTCTTGCCAAACAAGCCTTTTTTTCTATTGGTGCAAGCGGCTGGGGGCGGGTGGATTTTATTGTTGACTCGGCAGGGCAAGCTTGGTTGCTAGAAGTGAATACGATACCAGGGATGACGGAAGATCATAGCTTGGTTCCAAAAGCAGCTAAAGTGGCAGGTATCAACTTTGATCAATTGGTATTGCGAATTTTAGATAGCAATCAAGTTTTTTAATTTAACTTACTGATGTTACGCATCCTCGTTCCCGCCCCCCGCCATGAAATAAATTTCAGGACTCATAAGGCGTAAGTCGGCTAAAGCCGACTAAACCTACTCATGTTTTAGTCCCCTTTAGGGGACTTGAGCCTTATGAGTCCTGAAATTTATTTCATGGCGGTGGGGAATGACAGTGCGTAACATCAGTTAACTTATAAGGAGGTTATCAAAGTGTTTGAATTAATGGATACCTACAGCCAAAATGCTGTCATTAAGGTAATTGGGATTGGTGGAGGCGGTGGTAACGCCGTTGAGCACATGCTTCAAGGCAATATTGAAGGAGTTGAATTTATTTGTGCGAATACTGACGCACAAGCCCTTAAAAACTCCTCGGCACGGACTATTTTGCAATTAGGTACTGAAGTCACTAAAGGTTTGGGGGCGGGAGCTAACCCTGAAATAGGTGAAAAAGCGGCTTTGGAAGATCGTGATCGTATTATGGCAGTCCTTGAGGGGACTGATATGGTATTTGTCACGGCTGGCATGGGTGGCGGTACTGGCACAGGAGCAGCCCCCGTTGTGGCACAAGTTGCCAAAGAACTCGGCATACTGACAGTAGCCGTCGTCACCCGTCCCTTTCCATTTGAGGGTAAAAAACGCGCCTTAGTTGCGGAAGCCGGTTTGAAAGAATTGAACGCTCAAGTTGATTCTTTGATTATTATTCCTAATGAAAAGTTGTTGAGCGTATTGGGCAGAGATACCACTTTGTTGGATGCCTTCAAAGCCGCTAATGGTGTATTGTATAGTGCAGTTCAAGGAATTTCTGAGTTGATCACGCGCCCAGGTTTGATTAATGTAGACTTTGCTGATGTGACGACTGTTATGCAAGATCAAGGTCTGGCAATGATGGGTTCCGGTTATGCTAAAGGCGAGGGTCGCGCTCGTAAGGCTGGTGTCGAAGCCATTTCGAGTCCTCTCTTGGAAGACATAGATTTATCTGGTGCTCGCGGGATATTGGTTAATATGACAGCCGGACCCGATTTAAGCATTGGGGAATTTGAAGAAATGGGTGATGTGGTTGAAGAATTTGCATCGGAAAATGCAACTGTGGTGGTGGGTACGGTGCTTGATCCTGATATGGAAGAGGAACTGCGTGTCACGGTGATTGCAACGGGTGTTGGGCCGAACAGTGAAGAACAAGAACAAGTGTCCTCGGTGTCGAAACCAAGTCTTATCAATAAACCCGGTAAAAGGAGAAGAGTTGACCATGGGGAGAGCGACAGTAAGCCCACAGTAACACCTCTACAACCTAAGAAGAAAAGGACAGACCAGTCTCTTAATGATGATAGGGAAGCTGGTGACGATTACTTAGACATTCCTGCATTTTTACGTCAGCCTACTACAAAATGAAAATGATGATCAGACAGCGTACCTTAAAAAAGGTGATTAATACCAGTGGTGTTGGTTTACATACTGGTAAAAAAGTTTGTTTAAGCTTGAGACCAGCACCTGTAAATAGTGGGATTATTTTCAGGCGTGTTGATTTAGAACTGCCAGTGGAAATTCCAGCTTGTGCTAACAATGTCGGAGATACGCGCTTTTGTACAACATTGGTCAGTGGGAAGGTTAAAGTTTCAACAGTCGAACATTTGTTGTCCGCCTTAGCAGGTTTAGGTATAGATAACGCTTATATTGATGTAAATGCAGCAGAAATTCCTATCATGGATGGCAGTGCAGCGCCATTTGTGTTTTTAATTCAATCTGCTGGCATTGAGGAACAAAATGCCCCTAAGAAATATATTCGTATTAAACGCCCAGTACAAGTAAAACAGGGCGATAAATGGGCACGTTTCGATCCCTTTAATGGATTCAAAGTGAATTTCAAAATAGATTTTGCTCATCCAGTATTTACACGGACTCGTCAATCGGTTGAAATTGATTTTTCTAAAAACGCTTTTGTCAAAGAAGTGAGCCGGGCTCGAACCTTCGGTTTTATGCACGATTTTGAGTTATTGCGGGAAAATAATTTGGCTTTAGGGGGTAGCCTCGATAATGCTATTGTCGTAGGAGACTATCGCATTTTGAACGATGGTGGCTTGCGTTATGAGGATGAATTTGTGAGACATAAGGTGCTTGATGCTATTGGAGATTTATATATCGCGGGATATGGAATAATAGGTGCTTTCACTGGATATAAATCTGGACATGAGCTTAATAATATTTTATTGCGTACTTTGTTAGCCGGTAGACATGCGTGGGAGATAGTAGACGCTGATGAGCCTGTCAGTATGCCAACTTTTAGTCCTCTTCAACCAGTGGCAGTGTATTCTTAACTTACTTAGAATCCCACCCTAAGCCAAAATGTAGGGTGGATTACTTAGTATCAAAAGCCCTGTTCCTGGTGCATCCATTTCCAAAATTCAAATGAAGTAGACAAGATGGTTCTAGTATAATCATTCAACAACTCTTGATGGATGCCTTGTTCAAGGTCAATTTGTTCCTCAAGCAAAACATTGCCAGTTGTATCGGTATTCATGTCTTCCACATGCAAATAGGCCTTGGGCCAGCGTTTTTCCTTGTTCCAGGTATTGCACAACATTAAAACCCGAGCCCACCGATTTTTAGGAATCTCTTTATCTGATGAAACTAAAACCTGGTAGATTTCATCATTGGAACCCGTGACAATAAACCATAAGCTTAATTCACATCCCAGTTCCTCGTCATAGGCGAAAGTGACTGTAAAGTCGCCCTCTTGATCAGTAAAATAATTCAGCTTAGTTTTGTCTAAGAAATTTTTTATCAGGCGGCGGTCAAATTTCTTTATGCTAGGCATTGAAAATTCTCCTGTCATGGGTTTAAGTCCGATATTCCGCGTTTATACGCACGTAATCGTAGGATAAATCACAAGTCCAAATGGTTTCTTGACATTTTCCGCGACCCAACAAAATACGCACAGTAATTTCTGTTTCATGCATCACTTGTTGTCCTTGTTCTTCAGTATAGCTTTCCGCCACTCCGCCATTTTTTGCAATGCAGATATTTCCCAGGTAAATCTGCACGGCATTAATGTCTAAATTTTCCACTCCTGCCCTACCAATAGCCGCTAAAATACGTCCCCAATTAGCGTCGCTGGCAAAAAACGCCGTTTTCACTAAAGGTGAATGGGCGATAGTGTAAGCTACGTCAAGGCATTCTTGTTGAGAGGCACCTTGTTCAACGGAAATGGTAATAAATTTAGTCGCGCCTTCAGCATCGCGCACAAGGGCTTGGGCTAATTTAACGGCAATTTCGGTAACCGCTTCGCAAAATGGGATATATGCAGAATGTTCGATTGATACATTTCCCTGTCCAGTAGCCACCAGCATACAGGCATCATTAGTTGATGTATCTCCATCAACAGTAATACGGTTAAAGCTTCTTTTGACTGCTTGATTTAGACAATTTTGTAATAGCGGAAGTGGGACTGCGGCATCGGTGGCGATAAATGCCAGCATGGTTGCCATATTGGGCTTAATCATGCCGGCACCTTTGGCAATGCCCGTCACTGTTACCGTTTTCCCTTCAATCGAGATTTGCACCGATTCACCTTTGGGCACTGTATCGGTGGTCATAATGGCATGGGCGGCTTTTTCCCAGCCGTCAGCGTCAAGGGCAGTTGGTAAGGCAGCACGAATTTTGTTTACAGGTAAACGTTTACCAATTACGCCAGTGGAAAAGGGTAAGACTTCGTTAACAGCGCAGCCTTTCAATTTGGCGACTGCCTCACAACAGTTTTTTGCATCGTTTAAGCCAGGCTCCCCAGTGCCAGCGTTGGCGTTGCCAGAGTTAATGATGAAAAAACGGGGAGTTGTGCTTGCCAAATGTTGTTTGGCAAGGGTGACTGGTGCGGCGCAAAAAGTGTTGCGTGTAAAGACGGCGGCGCAAGTGCCTTGCGGGGATAGCTCGAATAAGGTTAAATCGTCGCGTTGTATTTGTTCTTTTATTTGGGCACAAGCGGTGCCTATCTTGATGCCTTTAATGGGAAGTAATTTTGGTAACGAGTTTTTAGCCATTTTTCCTTCTCTATATAGTGAGTGCATTCGGGTGGAAATATCCATTCCGCTTTTTTTTGTTAGCAAGGATAAGTCAAAATCTTTGATAGGTTAAATTCATAGTATAAATAAATATTGACTGGTTTGGAATTTTAACGTACAAATGAATAAGTGCTTAATCAGGAATTATCGGATATTTTGGAGTCCAAAGCTTTAGCTTTGGACTTTGGACGTGAGTCTCCAAAGCTAAAGCTTTGGATTCCAAAGTACGTTAAAATTCATGGTTCGGTACTTAAATCTTAAGGTTTTGATTTATCCATGCTAATTTTCCGCCAGGAGGCGGAACGTCGATAATTATTGGGTAATTTTGCCGTGGCAATGTTTATATTTCTTACCAGAGCCACATGGACAAGGTTTATTACGGCCTATTTTACGTTCCTTTCGCACAAAAGGCTGTTGTTTTGGAGCAGGTTGGTTTTCTGCTACTTCATTAGTTAATCCATCTACCTTCGCATGTCTAAATTGCATTCGTACCCTTTGCCGCCGTTGTTCTTCTACAGCATCGACATCCGCTTGGGCACGAATTTGCACTTTGGAAATGATACCAACAACTTCATGCTTGATCCTGTCAAGCAATTGGGAAAACATTTGAAATGCTTCACGTTTGTATTCGTGTTTGGGATTTTGGTGGGCAAAGCTGCGTAGATGGATGCCTTGACGTAGGTAGTCCATAGCAGCTAAATGTTCTTTCCAATGGCCATCAAGTACTTGTAACATTACAGCTTTTTCAAAATGGCGAACTACTTCGGTACCAACGATGTTTTCTTTTTCGTTGTAGGCTGCGATAATGTGTTGTTCTATTTTTTCGCGTAATGGGGCTTCGTGTAAACTATGATCTTCTTCTAGCCATTGGGCAATCGGTAGACGGAGACCAAAGTGTTGTTCGATGGCAGTTTCAAGTTCAGGAATATGCCATAATTCTTCTAAACTTTGGGGTGGAATATAGGCATCTATCAGTTCCATCAGGACATCGTGACGAATGGCTTGGATGGTTTCATAAATGGAGTCAACAGCCATTAATTCGTTGCGTTGTTCGTAGATAATTTTTCGTTGATCATTGGCAATGTCGTCATATTCTAGCAGTTGTTTGCGAATGTCGAAGTTGTGCCCTTCAACTTTGCGTTGTGCGTTTTCAATCGCTTTAGTCACCCAGGGATGTTCAATCGCTTCATTTTCTTCCATGCCTAATTTTTGCATTAATTTTGAGACACGTTCTGAGGCAAAAATACGCATTAGGTTGTCTTGTAGGGATAGGTAGAAGCGACTTGAGCCTGGATCGCCTTGTCGTCCAGAGCGTCCACGTAGTTGGTTGTCAATACGCCGTGATTCGTGGCGCTCGGTGCCAATGATGTGTAATCCGCCGCTTTTGATAACTGCGGCGTGACGTTGTTGCCATTCGCGACGCCTTTTTTCAATTTCCGCTTCGTCAGGGTTGTTGCCCAGGTTTTTAATTTCGGCTTCAATGTTGCCACCTAGCACAATATCGGTACCGCGCCCTGCCATGTTGGTGGCAATGGTGATGGTGCCTGGACTGCCTGCTTGTGCAATGATTTGGGCTTCTTGTTGGTGAAATCTGGCATTCAAGACTTGATGTTTTATTTGTTCTTGAGCCAACTGTTTTGAGAGGATTTCCGAATTTTCAATCGATGTGGTACCAACTAATACGGGTTGTCCGGCTTGTTGGCATGTTTTAATGTCTTCGATAATGGCATTGTATTTTTCTTGTGTAGTGAGGTAAACCAAGTCGCCCTTGTCGTCACGTATCATAGGTTGATTGGTGGGGATTACGACGACTTCTAGTCCGTAAATTTGTTGAAATTCATAGGCTTCTGTGTCAGCAGTGCCGGTCATTCCAGAGAGTTTGTCGTATAGGCGAAATAGGTTTTGGAAAGTAATGGAAGCTAAGGTTTGGTTTTCGTTTTGAATCTGTACATTTTCTTTGGCTTCGACTGCTTGATGTAGCCCTTCGGACCAGCGCCGTCCTGGCATTTGCCGCCCGGTAAATTCGTCGATAATAATGACTTGGTTGTCTTTGACAATGTAGTCAACGTCGCGTTGAAATAGGGTGTGGGCGCGAAGGGCGGCGTGGACGTGGTGCATTAGGCTAATATTAGAGGCATCATATAGGCTTTCACCTGGTTTGAGTATGCCTTCTTTGATGAGTGCTTCTTCAATGTGTTGATGGCCTTCGTCACTCAGGGTCACTTGTTTGTGTTTTTCATCAACGTAGTAATCTCCTGGTACTTCGACGTCCTCATCTTTTTTTGTTTCACGTTCTTGTGGTTTTAAATGGGGAATAACGACGTTGATGCGCTGGTATAAGGCCGAGTTGTCATCGGTGGGACCAGAGATAATCAGCGGTGTACGGGCTTCGTCAATTAAGATGGAGTCTACTTCGTCAACGATGGCAAAATTTAAGTCTCGTTGCACTTTTTCGTTGATGCTAAAGGCCATATTGTCGCGTAGATAGTCAAAGCCAAATTCGTTGTTGGTGCCGTAGGTGATGTCCGCAGCGTAAGCGGTTCGTTTTTCTTCTGGTGACATGCCTGATAGGCTGACTCCAACTGTCATGCCTAGAAATTCGTAAATTTTTCCCATCCATTCGGCGTCGCGGCTCGCCAGGTAGTCGTTGACGGTAATAATGTGAACTCCTTTACCGGATAAGGCATTTAGGTAGGCGGCTAGGGTTGATACTAGGGTTTTGCCCTCTCCAGTACGCATTTCCGCAATTTTGCCTTGGTGTAGTACCATGCCGCCGATGAGTTGGACGTCGAAATGGCGCATATTGAGGGTGCGTTTGCCGGCTTCACGGACGGTGGCAAAGGCTTCGGGGAGTAGGTCGTCTAATGAGGCTCCGGCATTTAGGCGTTGACGAAATTCTGCGGTTTTGTCTTTTAGTTGTGCATCGCTGAGGGCGGAGAAAGAGGTTTCCAAGTCGTTGATTTGGTTTACGACCTTGAACATGCGTTTGATGAGCCGTTCGTTGCGGCTGCCGAAAATTTTGGAGAAAAATTTGCTTGTTATCATGGATAGCGTTTTTTAAGTTTTAGTTTGTTCAGTTTCAGTTAGGCGTTATAAATGGGTCTAAAAATCAAAAAAACCAAGTTTCTGGTACGTACGAAACTTGGTTTTTCAACTGATCCAAAAATGCGGGGTTTTGGCGAGCGTGCCGTGAGGCGTAATTATTTGTTTGGTTTTTGGAGTGAGTGAGTACAACCAATGCAAGACAGCGAATAAAAAAAACTGGCTCAAACGATAACGGTTTTATTCGTTGTCTTACATTGGTTGTACTCTACTCATCTAAACGGCAAAGTCTATCTTGTTATAAAAAAATTTTATGAAATCTTTCAGTCAATTGATAGCAAATCCGTCGGGCGTTTTAAAGCCCTTGTTACAACATATTGAAACTATTAAGCAGCTTGATAAAATCTTTAAGGCTAGCTTGTCTAACCCCTTAAACCAACATTGTCGTGTTGCTAATTTTCGGCAGAAAATTTTGGTCGTACAAGCGGATTCTTCTATTTGGGGCACTCGGTTGCGTTATTTGGTACCCAAACTGTTGCAGCAGTGGCAGGAGGATGGTAGCCTGCCAATAACAATTAAGCAAATAGAGGTCAGGGTGCGTCCTTCTGATGCATAATGTGATAGTTTTTCTTCAGATAAATAAATAAACGTTTTGGACGGGGTTGCAAACCCCGTCCGGCAGAGTTATTTCGCTACGCCCAATCAGCTAGGCCCAGCTCCTAGATCAATGCCATTAAATTAAGGCTCGTAGTAGTAGCTTTAGCGACTTAGTAGGCGATAAATCGCCTACTACGAACGGGCAATTCCGCGGACCTTAACTCGCTTGGCATTGAGCTCCTAGATAAACTGTTGTTTATAAATCATTTATTCAAACTTAACTTAATGGCATTGGGTTGCAAACCCCGTCCGGCAGAGGAGATAGTTTTTCTTCAGATAAATAAATAAACGTTTTGGACGGGGTTGCAAACCCCGTCCGGCAGAGGAGAATAAGTTTAGCTATAGGTGGTAAGAAGGTTTAAGCTACTCGGTCAAATTTTATGCTTTTTTGCAATCTTGGAAACTTTCCAAGGATTCCAAGCATCTTCATACGATATTTTGTGGAAGAGTTCCATCAGCTGGGCATAGGTACGCACCAGTCTCATATAAAGACCATGATATATAGGCATTAATGGCACATATAAAAAAAGTAGATATTCTTTTTTACCAATCGTGTTCCGAAACAGAAAACAAGCAACCAGTAATTCGATGAAGTTAGCACATAGGTAGAATAAATAGTTTATAAGCAAAACCAGGTGTAGTACATCTGTATTGAAAAATACCATTTGAATAAAATATATCCACCACTTAAAATTGAGAATAAGGTTGTAGAAAATATTATCAAATGCCATTAGGAACTTCTGGATAGTGAAATTTTTATTGGATAAAGACAAAAGGTCTAAATGTTTTCTCAACCTGAAACGGATAAGGGAACGATCCCACCGAAAACGCTGTTTAGCCAATTTTTTAAAGCTGCTTGGAACATTCGTATAGCAGATTGCCTCCGGCTCATGTACTACCTTGAGCCCCATTTTTTTTATTTTAACAGTAATATCGCCATCTAGTCCAGGACCAACATCCCAGCCTTTGAGCTGTTCCAAAACCTCCCTTCTAAATGCACCATAAGCACCTGAAATGATTCTTAAGATACCCAGTGTAGATGTGATGATCCTGCCGGTAGAAATTGATTTGATATATTCGATAGCTTGGAGAGAACTAGCAATGCTATCACCCTGGTTTCTTACCCTGATATCGCCACCAACACCAGCAATTTTGGCATCCATGTGAAAAGGTGTAATAATTTGTTCTATAGAATCATCTCTCAAATGGGAATCTGCATCCAAATGCACGATATATTCACCCTGTGTATAGCGCAGTGCCAAGTTTGCAGCCGATGCCTTGCCACCTCTGATATCATTGCGAAAAAACTTGTCAATAGCACCTTGTTTCAACAATCTGCGGCATATTTCCGGCGTATCATCATCAGAACCGTCATCAACGATGATAATTTCCAAATTTTTATAGGTTTGCCGCTTAAGCCAAGCGGACAATTTAGGAATATGTTTGCCTTCGTTTTTTCCTGGCGCGATAACTGACACCAGCGGATTTTCGTGAAATAACTTGTTTCGTGCCTGCAATTTGTCTTTTCTGTCTTCCCATTTTTTTAGCATATAAAACAAGATAACAATATCCATCAAAACATATCGCGTCAAATCGAAAACGACGGCGTACCAGAAAAAATAAAGCAGTTCATAGAAACTTTTGTCCATCAAAAAATGGATAGCATCATTGAGCATGTTCTATCACCTCCGAAATCATTTCATCTGCGCTCATATTTCCTTCAATAGGCTGCAACTTTGTTTCGATACTCATTGGTGTTTGCAAATTTTCACGGAATAAGCGACTAACATGTTCTGTCAAACGTTGCGATACTATTTCTGCTTTTTCTTGGGTAGTTTCCGCTAAGATAATCAAAAAGACGAAATCATTAAGCGATGTTATGACATCGCTACGGCGCAGCTCTGTTTTAAATATGTCACCCAGTTCATCAAATATTTCTTTGGTTCTTCTGCCAAAGTGGATATAGAGCTTATCTATATCAACTATTTTAAACATCAAAAGACAGCCGGAAAATTTGTTGTATCTTTTAATACGTTCAATCTCTATATTCAAAAAAACTTTGAAGGCTTGATAAGGCAAAATCTGCAATTCTTTTTCATGAAAAATATTAACAATAAACTCCAACCCATAGATAGCCACATTTTTCGCCAGCGTAGTTAAAGTGTAAGATTTAATTTTACGTAGGATCAAAGCTTCAGGATTAGATATTGCGCCGCAATTGAAACAAACAGTCTTAATATCCGCTTCTTGAAAATCATAAGCACATTGGTTACAGCTGTATACAATGGATGGTTTGTCAAAATCAACACCAATATGTCTCAGTTCTTTGTCACATTTTGGACAAATAAGTTGTGATCCTTGAAAAAAGTCTTTTTCAGGTCCGACATAGGCGCAACGATAGTGGTGGATCAGGTCACTAATGTTTAGGTCTGCTGACTGGCAGTGTGGACAAATCTCCTGAAAATTGAGGAAGGCACTATGGCAGTGATTGCAAAAATAAGATTTCGCAAAAAAACTTCCGTTCAGAAGATTTTGCGCTTCAAGAAACTCCAGCAACTGAAAAATATATTCATCTGTTTCGCCACCAAGAAAGGCCATTATTTCAGGGTAAATAAAGCCAATCTTTGAATTTATGCTTCTGATAGGTGTAAGGGTTTTGGAACGGACAAACAAATAGCGGACAATTTTGTAACCAAGATTCGCGTCAGTCGTCTTGTCAGGCAGTTTTTCGATTTTCAGATTGATGGCATCAAGATTATATAATAAATTTTTGTAGGCAATCTCGTCAAACTCCGAGAACAATAGCACTTCGTCGCCTATTGAGTGCAACATCAGCGGCAATTTTTTTTCAGTCGCTAATAAAACGATTGGACGCAGGTAAACCGCAGGATTCTGATGTTGTCGAATTTGTTGACAGTTTTCTTTGGCAAATTCAGAATCACGCGCATCTATAAACAATATTCCATCAGTGCTCAGTTGTTTATTGGCAAAGAACATTTCTAAGTCGATTGATTCCAGTTCAATCTCCCCGAATTTAAATCGTTCTTGTTTGTCAGAAATAATAATGCTCATTTATTCAATCTCACTTTCACATACATTTGGTCATATTTTTGCCATTTTGTACGTTCAATTTCATTAATTGGTATAATTTCAGCTTTAATGCTGGTTTCAATGGGTATATAATTTTTAGTTAATGGTTCTACGTAAGGGGAGGCGCTAGAGAAAATTTTTGCAATAGCGCCTTTGCCAGTGACGCCGTCCGGAAAACTAATGTCAGCCTGTTTACCAATGATAAGATATGTCAGTGCCTTCACATTAAAATAGGCACTAATCCTGATAGCAGCTTGTTTCTCTATCAGGGCAAGAATGACTTCACCTTGTGCCACATATTCGTCAAGTCGCTTGTAGATTTGGTATAGATTGCCATCTACAGGCGAGAATACATTGTGTACATTTGACTTTTTTTGATTGGCTAATTCATTTTGGTATTTTTTTAAAGAGGCAATTTCATTTTTCAAGTTGTCAATTTTGCTTTTCAGGGAGATAATACCGGCATCTACCAAATCTGCTAAATAATGTTCTAAATACCGGATATGAGTTTCCAGTCCCTTGATTTTATAGTTTAATTCAGTTTTTTCTGTTGTTAATTTCTCAAAATAATTACGGGTATTTTTACGCAATTCCAACAGCCTGAAATGGGATAGTGTTGCAAATTCCTGATTGGTTGCTTTCATCCGTTGTTTTAATAGAACAAGTTCTGCTTTTTTTAAACTAATATTTTTTTTAGTTTTCAACAGTTCAGGAGTCACTAGAATAGCTGGATAGTTTTTCAGCGGTAATTTTGATAGCGTTTTGACTTTCATTTGTCGCAGAGTATTTTGTAACAATGACAAGTCTGAAAGTTTTTTTGCAATATTTTTCTTGGTTTTCAGTATTTCATTCATCATTGCTGTGGGCTGGCGAGCATCAGTTTTTAGTTGAATCAAGGCTTGATTTTTGCTAATTTTATTGCCATGTTGTATATAAGATTGGCTCACTTTTCCGTTGACTTCGGATTTTATTAAATACTTTTCCAATTCTACAAATCCTTTGGCTTCCAGATACATATAATGTTTGCCCGTATAAATGACAATATAAAGTACAATGCCAAATAAAAACCCAAAATAGAGAAGAGAGCTGATTTTTATGGATACCCGTTTTTTGGGTTTTTCTTCCGGTAAGGTTTTGAAAAAACTCTTTTTGGTGCGTAATTTCATATTTCTTTTCCAAGCGAAAGGTAAAAACCCGTATTTAGTCAGTGATTCATAAGTGAAATAAATTGTTTCATGTCGTGAAATGCAAATGCTTTGACATCTAAATTTTTATAGATATCTTCAATAAACAATTCAAGTGCCAGTTCATCAGTAAAATCGCGAGGACGTAAGGCTACAACTAGCTTTTTAGTATCAATACTAAGATATGGCAATAGTTTCTTTTGAAGTTTTGACAATTTTGTAATTCCATAAGCCATGACATAAATGCGATCCGTATAGCGGCTAATTTGAGCAATCAATGGCTGCCGAAACCAGATAGGCACAGAAACGTGTAAACGTGTGTTTTCGCCTTTTGATTGATAAGCCAATTTGAGCATACGGATATAGTAAGCCAGGTAAAGTTGCTGGTTTTTTTTGTAGTCATCCAAAATATGCGGTTCTACATCTAGGTGTACTGTCTTAGCAACCGCAAAAAGTTTGGCAAGAACTTTTTTTACCTTTGCTGCTTTAGCAGGAAAAATCCATTGAGTTGAACTAACCATCAGTTCAACTGTGATACCATATTTTTTTGCCAATTTCAGAAAATTCAACAATTTTGACCAATGCGTTTTTTTTCCGGCTGAGACAATCGCTCTGGAAATAGCTTTGGTCCGAAATACATCAAACAAAAAATCGTTGTTATATTGATTAAAGGTTTTAGACCAAATATAAATAGAGCGTTTTCCGAGTCTTGCCCGGTCATAATCTGTTGATAAGTCAATTTCTTTTAGAAAGCCATGTTGATAGCCTAAACCAATCTGGGTAAATACGTGTAAAAGTTGTCGATAAAGGCTTTCTTGCACCGCAATCAATTCAAAGCGTACATCTAAAAATTCAGCCAGAGATTTTGTAAGGATCACGTAACCCGATACATCAAAGTGATTGGTTTTTTGTTGTTCCTGTTTCATCCGCAGTAGTGCTCGGCGCAAACGCTCCTGCGTAATCAGATGTTTGTAATGCATCAGGCGAAGATCATTAAATTTTTCCCTATAAGCGTTACTGAGGCGCAAAAGTTCAAGAACAATATCTTCTTTTTTTTGTTCCTGGACCATTTGGGATTTTAAAACTTCATAATTGATATAACGGTTTTTGGGTTTCCACAGTGGCATGGAAAAATTGATGCCCGTTGTCAGCCCCGTTCCTTCATCTTCTTCATCTATTTCAAAACCTTCATTTACCCCTACACGCGCATACAGTTTCAATTTGCTATCATAGCGTGTTTTATTTGCTTCAACCAAAATTTCTTTTTTTAGTCTGGCAATTTCATTATAGCTTTGATCAGCATGGACTGCGCTTAGGATATTATATAAATGAATATCAACAACTTTTGGGTTTTTAGGTAAATCGACAAAAAATTGTTCATCATAAAAAGGCTGATCGTCGTAGTTTAAAATAATGTTTGATATCTTGTTCAGTTGATATTCTATTTTTGTCAGCTCATCCAGATAAATCTTGCCAAGAAAATACGCTTGCTTCATCAAAGCATAGTAGTGGGATAAAACCTTTTTTTGGTCTTTTAAAATATTAAGTTTTAAGTGATTAAAATATTGCCAAAGGATCTTATCCCGGCACTTAAATAAATCTAAAAGCCTTTTGGGTTGATACTGTAGGTGAGATATCTGTAACTGGTATTCAAGCTGTTTTGCCTGACTTTGATAGTCAAAATAGCCTGAGCCTAAGATATTCCAACCCAAGCCAATAAATCCCCTTTGGCGGTTTGAATTGCCGGTGCGCCGATACCCTGATTCTAGAACAAAACCAAGTTCTTGTTTTTTAGCTTTGTATTTTGCTTGTAAAATTTGTTGTTCAATCTTATTGACATCGATATCGCTGCACTCAATTTTCATGATCTCTTCAATAGGGTTAGGGGATGAATATTGTTTGTCCTCTGTTTCTATGACTTTTTGCCGAGCCATGTTTTGTATGAAGATTATATTTTCATTCGAGTCCCATTTGAGGCTGTCTGCTTGGGTTCCAAATAAATTGTCGGCAAGTGCATATTGAATCACAAAAAATTCAAAAGCCAATAACCACCATGTTTGCATAATCAGTAGCTCCGAAATATTCAGTTCAGCTAAAAATTCAGAGATAAAAAATCTCTAGCCATCCATCGGATATTTAAAAAATAACAACGAATTTAGCCGAATGGAAAATAGGTAAATGGTTGACAGATAGTATATAAATATATTTTAAAATAAATTATTCAACTAAACATACATAAAGAACTACTAAACCCAAAGCAAGCCTCCAAGCATTTTTCTGTACGTACAAAATAGAGGTCAGGGTACGTCCTTCCGATGCGAGCCAGTAATATGTAGATGGTCAAGATCTAAAAATCCTATTTCTTAAAGAAATAGGATTTTTAAAAAATAGGATTTTTTAGGTCGCGTTTGGCTATTTGGTTCACAAAGCAAAAAGTGGCTGGATGCTGTATAGTTTACTGGTTTTATCAACTATTAGGGATGAATTTATGTCTAATCTTCTCATTAATGAAACGAGTCCTTATTTACTTCAACATGCTCATAATCCCGTGGAGTGGTATCCGTGGGGTGAGCAGGCTCTTAGTTTGGCTAAAGAACAGAATAAGCCGATTTTGTTGTCTATTGGTTATTCTGCTTGTCATTGGTGTCATGTCATGGCGCATGAGTCGTTTGAGAATTCTGAGACGGCGGCATTGATGAATGATTTGTTTGTTAATGTCAAGGTTGATCGTGAGGAACGCCCTGATCTTGATAAGATTTATCAGATGGCACATCAGTTGATTGTTCAACGCGCCGGCGGTTGGCCTTTGACGATGTTTTTGTCTCCCAAGGAGCATTATCCGTTTTTTGGAGGTACTTATTTTCCGCCGCAACCCCGTTATGGTATGCCAGCTTTTACGGAAATATTGGTAAAAGTAGCAAAATTTTATCACGAGCATCAGGAGCAAATTAATGAGCAAAATCGGTCCTTAGCGCAAGCGTTGGGCAATGAAGGCGGCACGCCACCGGGTTCTGTACAGGAAATTAATGCGGAGCCATTCAATCAGGCACGAGCGCAGTTGGGTCAGAGTTTTGATCATACTCATGCCGGTTTTGGTGGGGCTCCCAAATTTCCCCATATTCCTAGTATTGAGCGTCTTTTGCGTCATTATGTCATTAGTGCTAGGCAGGGTAATCCTGATAGGGATGGCTTGCATATGGCTTTGTTTACTTTGAAAAAAATTGCATTGGGCGGTATTTATGATCAGTTAGGGGGTGGGTTTTGCCGTTATTCTGTTGATGAGCTTTGGATGATCCCTCATTTTGAGAAGATGTTATATGATAATGGGCAGTTTCTGGGTATTTATAGCGAGGCTTGGCGATTGGTTGAAGCAGAGTCTCCCCCGAACATGGCTGGTGATTTATTTAGGCGAACGGCTTTGGAAACTGCGGATTGGGTTATCCGTGAAATGCAGTCCCCAGAAGGGGGTTTTTATTCAAGTCTTGATGCCGATTCTGAGGGTGAGGAGGGCAAGTTTTATGTTTGGACTCCGGCGGAGGTGAGAAGTTTGTTGGATGATGAGCTTTATCCGTTGTTCGCTCGTCATTTTGGTTTGGATCGTCCAGCGAATTTTGAGGGTAGGTGGCATTTACATGTGCGTGAGGATATTGATGTCCGTTTGGATAGGGCGCGTGAGATTTTGTTTCAACATCGTGAAGGGCGGGTGCGTCCGGGGCGTGATGAGAAAATTTTGACTTCGTGGAATGCTTTGATGATTAAGGGTATGGCAACGGTTGGGCGGATTTTCGGTCGTGAGGATTGTCTGAGGGCGGCGGAGCAATCTCTTGATTTTATAAGGGATAGGCTTTGGGTTGATGGGCGTTTGTTGGCGACGGATGGTAGGGCGCATTTGAATGCTTATTTGGATGATTATGCGTTTTTGTTGGATGCGATTTTGAGTTTGTTGCAGGCGCGTTGGCGTGATGGGGATATGGCGTTTGCTGTGGAGTTGGCGGAGGTGTTGTTGGGGGAGTTTGCTGATACGGAGCAAGGTGGTTTTTATTTTACGGGGCATGGGCATGAGGCTTTAATTTCGCGCCCTAAGTCGTTTGCTGATGATTCTGTGCCTAGTGGCAATGGTGTTGCGGCGCAGGCGCTGGGGCGTTTGGGGCATGTTTTGGGGGAAGTTCGTTATCTTGAGGCGGCTGAGAGGACGATTCAGGCGGCTTGGTCAGGTTTGATGCAGGTGGCTTCTGGTCATGCGACGATGTTGTCGGCGGTGGAGGATTATTTGTTCCCGCCCCAGGTGATTATTTTGCGAGGTGAGCCGGAAATTTTGAGGAAATGGCAGGCGGTGTGTCAGAAGAGTTATGCGCCGCAACGTTTGTGTTTTGCGATTCCAACTGGGGCGGGTGATTTACCTGGTGTTCTTGCTAGCAGGAGGGTGGAG
>Ga0209780_1000134_pt1 | contig 34026 bp, 20 predicted proteins | sample WorMetexBAHAMAS2_FD_187384 | JGI IMG/M metagenome (GOLD analysis project Ga0209780, IMG submission 187384) | Marine gutless worms symbiont microbial communities from Max Planck institute for Marine Microbiology, Germany - Inanidrilus exumae... | ecosystem: Host-associated > Annelida > Digestive...
TGACCTTGAACGGCGAAATGGCCCTTATTTTGCGTGATTTTTAAGAAATTTGGTAATTTTAGGGGCATATTGTGTAAAAGTCGTTGACAGAGCCATAACTATGGACCATTTACGATTACTATGTCTGGTAGTAAACGTCTGCAGAGAGACCGCGCGACGCCCACGGTATAAATTCCTAGCAGATTGATAAATTTAAGACTTAATGCGCAGTACTGGCCTATAGCTATCGTTTTGATAAGAAGTTGTATATAAGCTTTCGATTGGTACAAATATCGGTGACCTTGAATGAAATTGAACGGCAAAAATCGTAAAATGGCCCTTATTTTGCGTTATTTTACCGAATTTGGTAGTGTCCGGGGCGCATTGCCTAAAAGTGGTTGACAAAGCCATAACTATGGGCAATTTACGATTACTGTCTACTAGCTAGTAACGTCTGCAGAGGGACCGCGCGACTCCCACGGCATAAATATTCTATAACAGCAAGGTGGACTGTAGCATATTCATAAACTCAAGACTAAATGCGCAGTACTTGGCTAGCTATCGTCTAATTGGTTAAACGAAGTAGGTTCTCTTTTTTAGTATTTTGAAGTACGTACGTGCCATATTGTCGTAAAAAGTTGACGTTTGCTATCTCATCTCCTGATGAGTTCTTGTCTGGAGTTGCTGTAGGTTAGGAAGGGTCTCTGAAAAAGCGAACCTGTGGGATTTCCGGAACAGTTTTTATACAGGTCATATGCCCTCTTTGTATCCCAACTGATGTATCCTTAACTTATCCTTGTCTCTTGTCTAGGTCTGTGAATCTTTAACTTTTGTGCCGATGACGTAGTGTCGTTTACTTGACAAGTTTTGCTCGTTGACCGCTGCGGCTACAAGTAATGGCGATCACACCGGACATGCATAATGGATGTGTTTCGGTAGCCGGCCGATTGGCTTCGATCGGCGAAGCGAAAGGCTGCTGCAGCTGCTGGCTCCAGCGTCGCATAATCGTCGTCATAATCGTCATCGTCGTTGTATAGTTCGGTCGCTCACCCCGCAAATCGATGCGCGACAGATTGGCCGCCGCCGCCGCTGAGACGTTGATCCGACAAGTCGCTCGCGGTCGTCGTCTTTGCGATTTGTCTTAATTACCGGAAGCTGACGGAAAGTCGAAACTGTCGCCACGCCACTGGTCAGCCACTGATCCCTTCTCTCCTCCGTGTATCGCCCTCGATAACAAATCGCGTCTAATCGAGTCGTTGAAGCATTTCGTTGTGCGCGTGCCGAGCCGACTACGTGCCAGCCGCATTTCTGCTATTTCGTGAGATAAATGGTACACAATTTGTATCGATTAGGTATGTCATCCACGGTATATATACGAGACATACAAGAGCAGGTTCTAGAGTATTGCAGATATGAGAATGTTACCTGAGGAGGAAAACACATGATGTAGTTTCGCAATTGGATTTGATTGTTTGTTACAATTTTCACTTTCATAACTGACTTGATGACCATATACAAGCAGGATAGAGACATAGTTGCAGTGGAAGACTAATAGGAAATCGTATGTGGACTATTAAATGGCACCAGTACCTGAAAGTCATTTTTGCTGTCTGAAACCTTTCTAAATATCATACCTCGGGAAATGTAGTGTGTATAATTGACGATATGCTTATATTCACCTACTGCAAGTTTTTCAAATGTGATTTTTACTGCGGACGCTATGCTGGCGCGGTATATGCATGCTGTCGTTATGTGTCCGTCCGTCCGTCTGTCTGTCTGTTACACACCGGTATTGTAACAAAACAGCTAAACGTCGAATCACGCAAACAACGCCATACGATAGCCCATGGATTACAGTTTGCTGATACCAAAGATTTCTGCGAAATTCCAACGGAGTCACCCCAACAGGGGCGCCAAATAGATGTGTGGTAGCTTCAAATCGGCGATTTTCGACCAATATCTCAAAATATATCAAAATAGGTGCAAGATATGGACGTAGTTACTGTAGAAATGCAGGAGTGCAGAATTAGTTCAAGCTCGCCCTTGAAATAAGAATTTTGCTGTCGCTGACATAATATACACTGTAAGCTACACACTAGGCACACATTTGACTGTGGATAGTTTTTTATGTATGTTAAGAACTTAAGACTATACTGTATTTTTCAACTTCAACGGTCGCTAACAACAACAACAAAGACCTCTGTAAGGTATAGTTTAGTTTTTCGTTTATGGGAAAACAGCCGAAGTTCAAAGGCGCCGTGCGCACGAACTGACGTTCAAGTTACGATCGTCGACGATCAGGTCCGGCGGGTCGCAACAGTCTTGCGTCGGTCGCCGTAAAATCTGTCGTTGCGGCTCCTTTCAACGCGCGAGCGACGACGCCGACCGTTGTGTGCGCTGTTAAGTTTGTAATTGTCGCCGACGGCGCAATCGAGACAATGACGGTCGCGTCCACCGTGCGGCGTCGTTTCGAGGACTGTGTGAAGATGTAGGGACCGTCGGATTGCGACGGATCCAGCCTTTTGCGACTGGCGCGAGAGAAAAAAACGGCTCATGTCTGAGCGTTACAGGAGATCGTACGTATCTGATTTTAAAACAAAGTGTCCGAAAGTAGTTTGTCAAAAGGCCGAATTGCCGACTTGTCACCCCTCGTGGCTGCTAATGGATTAGTCCGATCTTTACTCAATCTAACACATGGTTCCTTGTACCTACAAGAGTCAGCCCGCAAACGGCATCTCGATCAGTTCAGCCGTGTGACATCTGTCGCAGTAGGCCGCATGCATGACGTTTGCATTCTGCATGCTGTGGGCTAATTTTTTGTTAAGCGACCAAAAAGTCCATCACGAATTTCAGCGCTGCGTGTGTAAAATCAATTTGTGGTTTAGACACTTCGAATGCGTGCACATTTCCCGTCCTGCAGCTGAATAAAGATTGTAAAAACACGAAAAGCACGCAACGTACGGCTGCGTAAGTGGTGCGGTGTGTCGCTTTACGACTGCTTGAAAGCAGCGATGTCGGTAGTGACGTAATGTACAGCAGCAGTAGCTCTGTCCTGTTGTCAGATGGCCGTATGAATTGTCGCTAACCGGAAATGATGTCACGTGACCAATAGACGGTTTGCCATTACGTCGTCGGCCTACGGCTGCATTTCATCCGTCGTGATACGTTATCGTTAGTCCGGTACGAATACGTATGGAACTACAGAACAGAGACTTGCTGTTGATTCCTTCAGGCCGCGTCGACGTCCATTAATACGCCGCGCTACCTGGCTCCGACGGCGCCAGTAAGTTGCACCGACCGCTTCCTTAATCAGACGGCTATTGTGTCGAGACGGCTAATGGTATCGCGTCGCAATAAACCACGTCGCGTACCAGGCCCGCCAAGATGAGCAGCGCTCGCCGTATTCGAGGCCGCGCGGCGACGCTAATTTTTTAATGGCGTTATTAATCGCGGCCGAGTCGTAATGCACGCGGCGGCCGAGAAAATGTCGCATTTGTCAGTCTTGGCGAATGATCAGTCGTCACGCGCATACACGATCACGCTCCGAGTCGCTCGAAAAAATAGTGGCAAAGAAAATACGCAAAAGATCTCGGTACTTACTTTGTTCCACTTACCTCTGTCGCCGAATTTGATTTCACGCTCTGGTGCATACGTCAGTCATCACACTAAGCCACGTCAGTCCATGTATGAGATCGTGCGCGTAAATATCGGCGATCAAAACTAGTATGTCGGCCCTCGTTATTGTCGGCCGAAATGATCGCTGGCCGCATCGCATGCGGCCCCTGGTGAGTTACGCTGAGTATGCCGACGGGACAGACGGACGGACACCAGACCGCTACATTACTTACGCTTTCCGCTATGGACGAGGCTAGCGGAATACATACGTATTAAGATATTTCAGTCATTAATTCATCGTCACTGTTCTGCTTTGGAGGTTTCTTGGTACTTTTAGGTGCTCTTTTGCTGCGTAAATACTGTACGGTACACGACCAGCCTTTTTAACTGGACTCATGTCGCCGCGCGCGTTGTAGTGAAAACTGAAAATTAATCTTGCCTTAATGTGCTGTAAAGACTCTTGTAGTGCGGCCGTCGGCTATGAAGACAGTCGATACGCGGTACTTCCGTCAATGTCGCTGCGTCGGATTTCTCTGACGTTGGCTCTCGCCTCCGGATATCCTCACCTCTCGCATTCAGCGTTTCGCTCCTCGTCGTCGTTTCAATGCACTAAGTTACCGTAGCTTAGCGGCGTACTTAGAAACTGCGTCTGCGTGTGGCAAGTCTGACGATAACGTACACGAAAAACGGACAGTTTTCCCTGGACAATTCCCCCTCAGACATTTCCTCCTACCCTGCTCGGTTAGGGTTAGAGTTAGGAGTGGGGTTAGTAGGGCTACGGTTAGGGTCAGTGGGGTTAGGGTTAGTAGGGTTAGTAGTAGGGTTAAGGTTAGAGTTGTGGTTAGGTTTATGGTTTGGGTTAGTGAGAAATGTCTGGGAGGGGAAATGTGCGTCACTCACATACTCGTAGGACCTATTTCACGTCTACTCGCGAGAAATGTCGCGACATTCACCAATATGGAATAGCAGTAGGCTGAAGGAAGAATAACTAACTTTACCTTTCCGCTAACTCTCAGTTGTATCTGTGAGGTAGACTCGGCCGTCTACGCGTCACTTTGATAGTCATTATTCACCACATAAACGAAAACAAGTGTTCAACGTAATTTGGCAAAAGACCGCATCGCCGACTTGTCATCATCGCGGCTGCGAATGGGTTCATCCCCATCTAATATACATGGTTCATTGGACCCAAAACGTTAGCACCCCCAAACAACTTATCGATTGGTTAAGCCTTTTTACAGCGACCCGTGTGACTAACACACAGACAGACAGACAGACGACCTGCAATTTAGTCTACGTGCGACGTCCATAGCAATAAGCCGCATCTATGTACTGCGTGTATGCGTTAATTGCAGCCTAATGAAAATACTAAGAAAAAGCGCGCCTTAAATCTTACTGCCGTTCCGTATTTCAAATTAATGCAAAATTAATATCCTTATATTTGTTGCGCCAGTCTACGTGTATTCAAAGAAGAGAGCTTTATTAACGCACATTGAAGCACGTTCTCATTTGCACGTGAGTTCAGGACACGATAGCTGTAAACACACTCAAGTCCATCACGGGACAATATACGGATATGCGAATTTGAGGATGTACTGTGGATGTCAGTAAGTGAAGTAAGTAAACAGTGTATAGCAGTTAGCATCAACTTAGCTTTCACTGCTCCGGGAAACTCACATGGAATATGGTATCACACCGTTTTATACTTGCCACCATGCAGAGATGTGAATCCCGCCTTTACTCCCAGCATAAGCAGGTACTCGATTTAGCGACCCTGGAGGGATGCAAGGCTGAGTTGACCTATGTTACGTGAAAGCGGACCGGCTGAGATATGAACCCGCGACCTGTCAATCGCAAGTCCAACGCTCTACTGCAGCGCCAGCACGCTATGCGGATATTCGGGAAATAATAATCTAACCATAACCCAGCCGTGGACGTAACGCTGAGTCTAATAATTTCTAACATCCTCGGCACGTCGACAGTCGTATCATTCGCCGGACTAAATTTCTAGGATACAAAATCGTCGAAATCCCTGTATGTAGGGCCTGTATAGGCAGGTGATTCGTGGCGTGGTTGACAGACGTGCTGTTGCCGACTAGAGACGTTTTCCATGCGTTTGCGTGCGAAAACCAGAAGTTGTGTATGGCGTGAATTCACGCGACGGTGCGAAGGCCGTGTGGCCGACAGTTTGACAACAGGTGGGCACGCCTCGGGCGAACAAAGACGCCGTGACTGACCGTTACCGATCTTCGTTATTGTCGCCAGTTGTTCGGACGACCTGCAATTAAGTCTATCGTCTTTGTCCGGGCGCGTCTTGATGGCGCGTCGTCGTCACGACCGCTTCTGGGCAGCACGCATCCCGCGCTGCCGGTACGGGCCTCGGCTGACGGGCACTTGTCTCCTCAGGGCCGTCGACAAGAGACGCAGTTGGCGGCGCCGGCGGCAGCGTCCGGGATCGAGCAGTGCTGAGCGGCCGTCTTGGCCGGCGAGACGCTCTTCTCGGCTGTTTACGCGGCGCAAGGAGGTCGGCGACGGGCAGCGCTCGCAGTCACGGCGTCGCGCGACCCCGTCACATCGGGCGCTGCGCTCCACCGCCGTCAGCTGTAGCCACAAGTCGACCCGTGTCACCGTACGCTGCCTGCCCGGTCCCTGGTTCACGCGACCACCGTGACATCGGGCAAATATTCGCGACCATCTGTTGACCAACTTTAACTGCGACCGTCACACGAACTGACGCCTTTCTTTGTGACCAGCACCGTTCAGCAATCGATCACCCCTTTACGCTTTATTCTTCTCTATCAGCTGTCTTGTTTTTGTTTGTATTATTCTGTATACCTCTCAAGGTGAATAAAGTTGTTCAAAATGGATCTTTACCACTTACCGATAACAACGTTTCGTCTTCTTTTGTTTGCCGATAGCTACCTTGCTTAGGTGTTGTATGCACAGGGTGAATTGACGTCACAGTAATCTATGGTCACGATACGATCTCCTTGTTGTAGAGCATGATGTCAAATTGTGCGAAGTTAACTGGTGAAGACTTGTCACGTTATTTAAATACAAAAATTTCCGCTACCGCAGGAGGACCGCGCGAGGCTCTGTCAGTTGAAATCTTGGCAACTGAAGCACAGCTGTACGAATAATCATGTTTGCAAGACTTGCAGTAGAATGACCTTGAAGGTGACTCAAGGTCATCGGAATTGCCTCTATTCGATAGGTCATATATCACTTCCTATTAGTGGTCTGTAGTACCAACGACTCTATCTGGCACCGTTTCCGAGATATTACCACATTTACAGCGTACATGACTGGCTGCGAGCTTGACAAGTCCTTCGTTTTCGAAAAGACAGTTGAAATTACAAGCCACATGCGCTTTCCGATTCATGTGTAAACATATCGTAGATAATACACGCTGTATTTCCCGAGGTGTGTGAGATAGAAAGGCTTCAAACAGCAAAAGTGACCTTTAAGGTCACTAAACATCACTGATAATGATGCCATTTGATAGGCCACATATGATTACCTATTAGTGTTCCATTGCAACTATTATTTTGCACCTTTTCCGAGATATTATGACTTCTTTCCCAGAATTTAAAGAAGTCACGTGACCCTTAACACATCCATAATTTATGAAGCGTGCACTAGTACTCTTTATTATCAGTCAGCAAATCAAATTTGAAGTGCCTAGCTTCACCGATTCCAAAGATATGATTGGAAGCCAAAATTTAACAAATAGGCCACATGACTCTGAGCATAATGCCAATTAGTGGGTAGTTTGTCATCTCAACGCTAATACTTCATACACTCTGCCCGTATACAAAATTGGATGACTAGCTTCAGCCGTTCCGGATATTATTTGGCCCCCCAAAAATTAAGTGGGTCACATGACCCTGACCACGCCCCTTTCAGGGATGTTTTGTCGTCTTTGGACTAGGACTTGCTACTATCAACCTTCAGACTTCCCCTACGTTAAAATAGCGATGTCTGCGTTGCGATGTGGCAGGGAATTCTACTACATACAGATGGAGAAATATGCTCGCCAGGCTCTGGCAGAGGGTGTCAAGAACGCATCAGATCTGATCGTTTCGACGGACTCGGAGTTGTATCGAGTTCTCGTACTACATTACAATCGCAACAACCAGATCGAGGTTTGTTGATCGGTACGACATTTTGAAAATACCGTTCAGATTAAGCTAAAGATAAAGACATGACATTTATGTAGCGCCTTGTTATAAGTATACTCATACCCTAGAGCGCTCGGAATGGCACGTTTTCACAAGGATCACCTGCCACCCACACGCTTATCCACGAATGGAATGAGCCTTCCTGCCTTTGACCAACTTTTCTGGCACCGAATAGCCTACCCTGTGCTGATGGTGCCGTTAAGAATCTACTCACTCACCTCCTTTGACCAACAGCCGTAGCGCATCACCGCACTTTGTCTGGTACTTATTTCCCACCCCACAGAGGGTAGGAGGCTGAGTTGGCCTGTAAATATATTTTAGTGTAATTTTAATGTATTTTATGTTTTTGTTGACCCCGTTAGTGGCCGTGTCGAGCAATCGACCGGTTATGTGTGTCTGTCTGTGTGTCTGGACAAAACTTTCGAACTAAATGACCTTTGAGGTGAATATTTGGCATGGTGGTTCACCTCGAAGGTCAAGTTTGTAGGTCGAGATCATAGGTTAAACATCAAGGTCATAGGAGTAAAGATTTAACTTTTTTCGACCAAAAATGATGGTGAAATTTTGTTTGTATTATGCCTATTTTGTACTACCTCTCGAGGTGAACAAAGTTGTTCAAAAGCAAGCGTGAATGTGATACTGTAAGAGTCAGTCGAAAATTCACGGTTGGCTAAAAGGTATTAGTAAATTGGTCGGTACGACCCCATTTGACGGTTTTCTGGTTGTATATAATATGCGTTTGTACTTTCAGTAATAATCCATGGCTCATCGGTTAATACATCATCATGTCATCAGCTAGCCATGTGCTGGTCTTCCGAACGTCATTTTTCAGCGCTGATAGGCCGACTGCGACTGTTTCCGCTGCTGCTGCTGCTGCTCAGTTGGACATGTCGCGTCCCATCAGCAGCATGTTGACCTATCCTCGTCTCGCCGATATCATACGATAATATACGATACGGTAGATTAACGTGCGCTCAAAAGCTGACGAGATGGCCAGCTTAATCTAGCGCACGGCACAGAAACGAAAAAATAAAAACAAAAACCGCATAGCTCAGACGAAACGGTCCAGGCAATCGCCCGTAAAGGCAGTCCGGGAGGAAGAAGTGAAACTACGGCGGGTGGGGGTAGGTTTTAAGCCGGGAGTGTAACGGGACTCGCTTTAGCTTTGATGCCTGTAGCATAACGTTATCAAAACCAGTCTGAAGATGGATTGAAGGAATAAATACAAGTAAAACAAGGTGACGCTCTGACGAGACGTAACACTACTGGCCCGCCGCGTGCTGCCCCCTGGTGATTTACGTTGCACCGTGGAGTGTTACAGACGCCGACAGACGACAAACGAGGACGATAGACGACGACAGACGCCAGCGACCGTTACTAGTCTGGCCGTTACTGGCTGCCACAGACACACCCACATCATCCTCACGCCCTATGTAGTGTTGTGACAGACAGACAGACAGACACAGGGCCATAGCTAATATCGCGCTATCACAGCGTTGCGGGTAAAAATCACATTACGCGAAAACCCGCCCATGTAGCACATTTACTATCTTCTTCGGCACAGCGAGGATCATTCAGCACATAAGCGTGAAATCTGAGGTACCGGTATATGGCGACGCGCGTCTCCAATATATTAGCTGGAAATCCCAAATGGGCAACATTTTCGTGTCCTTCTTTACGTGTTTAACTTGCTCATGAATTACGATTTACGATTTATAGGCTCAATAGTCTAGCAAAAACGTTGAGCAGCAGGGTTCCGCGCATCGTTACGGAGAATCACAGAATTTCTACCGATGATATTGATGACGTGTTAAGCTTGACGCCACTGCTTTTCTAAAACCAGTGTAATTAAAACAGACTTGAGAAACATCGATGCTATAGTCAGTAGCGTCACCCTGAGCAAGACGCGTGTGCGGATGATTGGCTACGGCTACAGTCGCATAAACCGGCAGACAAAGATGGACCGCTGCGAAGATGAGTCGGTTGTCGACCGCGTGTATTGTTCGCGTGACGCGGGCGGCGCCCCACGCTCAACACGTGTGGCCGGCCGGCCGTTCTGCGGGCGATTTGATGTGGCGAATGGACCGATCCGACACTGCAGATGGCGCTAGAAGCAGCCCAGTTGGCGTCAATATTTCTAGCGGATTGATGAGAGGCGATCGGCGGAGAGACGCAAAGATTGTAAACGTTTGTTCTCTATGGTCGCTTTTGTTGGTAACACGTGCGGGCGCGTTAGCCGTGCGGCGACGTCAGTGAACACATTATGTCGTAGCTTGCGAATCAATGCGATCCGTTCGAAAAGCTTAGTCGCAGTTGCTGATAGACCCCACCATCGGTCATTGATGACGCTCAATACAACAAGTAGTGGGATGGCACATCTGGTGGGCTAGGCCTCGTTTACTCACTCCGCTTAGAACGGGTCGTGTCACAATAGATGGATCGTTATTAGACACGGTTACGAATGCTGTGGCGTTTTTACGTTTCTTTTATTCGTGCATCGTGACTTCAGTCGAGTGTAGGACATTTACTGCTCGCACAATTCCCCCAGGAATCCAGGATGTTTCTCTCCTGCCCCGCACAAACATTCCCCATCTTGGTGCACACGGGCTGTTTCTGCACATTATGTCGCCAGTATTGTGAATACCGAAATACTTCAACAGATGTATTCTTTTTAAATTTTTGAATTTCTGTTAAATTGTCATCTTTGCTGTTTCTATGTTAGCGCTTTTCAGCCCTACATGATGTATTCGTAATCATAATCATACACGTATTTATATAGCGCCATTACTCGGAGGCTTCAGAGGCGCTGCTTTTATTATGCTGCTAAAATTGAAGTATGTTGAATTAAGATCGCCCGCTCTAGCTTTAATTTTAAAGTGGCTGATCGGCGAACACACATAGCAAACTCCATTGTAGTTAGCTTGGGTTCCCGGTAGCTTCTTCAAACGAAACACCGAATAATGACTTAGAGCAGGTAGGTAGGCGAACTCACTTATTGCACACGCTTCCGATAGCGTATAACATCTTGACATTGTTATTTTCACCATCGTACATTGCTAAAACTTTTCTGTCCTAATCAGTAACTGGTACCGAATGGTCGGATTTATACATCAAAGACGAAAGACGCTGCTCAAGTTATTACCGCATATGACATTTCCAGCCTGCACTGCAATGCATGCACAAAAAGCTAAGGGTATTTCGTTCGTGATTCATAGTTTATGCACTTGTATAATTTCCGTGTGATAACCACGACAAGTAACTTCTGATGTAGTTTGTTTCTCGTGAAAATAGATGCCGTACGGGTGCTTGCATTACAGAAGTGGAAATGTTGGAGCACAGTCTGGAAGGAGAAATGTCCACGGTGTCCAAAATTCGAGAGGGCAGTAGCGGATCTGTGGGTTTCGGGTGTCCTCTGGGCAAGATTTCCAGACTGAGTGACGGACCGTCGGACGACAGTTTCCAGTCAACTTTGCTCTCCCCTCTTTGGTGCTCCCTCCCTTGGTGCCCTCGGCAGCTGCCCCAGTCGTCTACCCCTTGATCCACCACTGCGAGAGGGAAATGTTCAGGGGAAATGTCCACAGGGAAATGCCCGTTTCCTCATTATCCGTGCTTTGCACTGAACCCGTTTAAATTTGACGAAATATTCCTTAATTTTTATTAGGCTGACTTCGATCTATTCGATCTAAGAAAATACACTATAAAGTCACAAAAATGTTAAGAATCGTCACAGTTTAATATAGAAAAGGAGACAAGATATGACGTCTTCCACTGCGCAACAGCTGCGTTTTGATGTAATCAAGCTAGTTGTGTAATTCGAACAAAGTTTCAAAAAGAGCCGCGCCCATTCACTTAATAGACGATAAGTATTCGCCGAGAATATTGATCCTTTCACCTTTCTCTTTCCAATCGCTCGTCACTCGGCTAAGGTGGACCGAGGGTTAATTATTAAACGATGATTGATGTCGATTCCTGCGGCATCGGTCGGCAAGCTTTGTGTAAGGACAGCAGAGCGGACGATACTCGTTTTGTTTACGGCGACGCAGGGCGCGTGCGCATAGTTTATTTAATAAGTTAGCGGCAAGCGAGCGCGCGCGACGGTCGCGTCGCGTGTCGTCTCGATCTAGCTGAATTGCTTCGGCGCGCACCTGCCGAGACGAGCCGAGAAGCGGGACGTCGCCGTCGGGCATGTCGGGACCGACACTTGGCGTCTGTCGGCGGCTGTTCAGCGGACCGTGACGACGCAACGGCGGCGTGGCGTTGCGCAACGGTCACGCGTCACGGCGCAGATCGGTCGCCGTTCGCCATAGCGCACCTTGACAGTCCCGGAACTGCTACCTGAGCGATCCTACGTCATGATGTCGCCAGCAGAGCGGAAACACTCCGAGAACAGCGCGCGATACGTCGCCTGTGACACGGACGACCTCGGCCCGAACACCTTCATGCAAAACGCGGCCGATATAAACGAGTCAAATTTTCTGTTTTCTTATTTACCGCGCGACGCATATGCAAAGAGATGCGACGCATATTCGGAGAAAGATTATAGTTTTAGATTTCGGACCCATATTAGAAATACCGCCATCTCTGCGCATGCGCAACGAAAAAATGGGAAAAGTACAATAAAACGTATCTTAGTCGATAAAATATCCCGATATTTTAGGAAATTGAAGTCGCCGAATTGAATGTTGGTGTTAGAATTTTTAGCGGAAGCTCACAAGTAGCCGTTTATGTGCACAAGGAGCGAAAATGTTGCCAAAAATGCCAGAATGTTGCCAAATTTCAATTTTTTAATCCTTTTACGTGAAATCGAAGTCCTGTGGACGACAATGCTAAGAAATGTCGGATCGAAAGTGTAAATACTGCCATTACTGTGCATGTACTATGAAAATACGAGTTGTTGTCAAATCATCCAGATTTCAACACTCCTTCTAAATTTTTTTGGAACTATAGAATGACATCATTCTGAAATCTTTTATTAGAACCGCTAATATAAATACAGAAACTGTAGTTTATACACAATGTTAACGGCGACAAATCAAAAACCGCAAAAGTCACAAAGATTGTACTCAGTATCACATTGACAATCAGGCAATATTATTATTATTATTCGGCTCGTAGCTAGGCTTTATTGGATTCACTTTACGGGCGGTGTTCAGGCTTTCGGCTATAACTCCGCCGAAAGTGAACCTATATAAATCTGGAGCACGCTGAGCAGATTGTCGGGGGCTGGACCTGGCAGATTTGTGGCGCGATCGGTGCAGTAGCGACAGCTGGAGAGCCAGGCGAGTTTGTTTTTTTTTGTCAGGTAAGCAACGGATTTCGTAGACAGCAAAGAAAACAAATGAGTGGATTCTTAACAAAGCTGGAGTAAAGAGGGAACTGTTAGACACTGTCAAAGCAAGGAAGTTAGCGTACTATGGTCACACCATAAGGAAACTAGGAGTTGCCTGGAGAAAGAGATAATGCAAGGAACAGTGCCAAGTGCACGCAAGACCAAACACGGCCTGGATGGACAACATCAATACGTGGAAGAGTCAATCAGAATGACAGAGGAGTGAGAGGACAGAGATAAGTGGAGAAAGTACGTGTATAGTGTGACCAACCCTCAGGTCGAGGACGGCTAAAGAACTAAACAGAACAAGCAACGCACGATTTCACCGATTTCCGTCCGCCAATATTTTCACGAAATTTGAACACAACACGCCGATCGGTGTCGCGATAAAAAAACTTTCGGAACAGAATTTTTTGAAATTTTACCGTAATGGGTAGTTTTTCAAAAACGCAAAAATTTCAGCCTTATTTTGTGTTAGGACTACGGTCGGGTCGACACCGGACCCCCTAGATTTATTTTTAGCACGACGCCACTGGCGACATGTAGCATACAGAACATTTTGTGAAATTCGGATGTGTGTTTTTTGAGATATGCGGGCAGACAGACAGACAGACATACAGACACGCTGATCACAATACTTCGCGCCCTACGGGGAGCGATGTAATAATAATAATAATGATAATCCCTCTGTGAAATCGATGCTGTCAATGGCGTCGTGTTAATTCGCAACAGCTTTTTCTGAGATTGTTAATAATTACACAAGGGGAAGTCAGTATCATTCCATTTAAAACCTCGTCGGCAGCCTTATTATCTTGTGTACGAAACAAAAGGTAGAATTAAATTGACAGTGCGAAGTGTGCAGTTTCTTCCACACGTAAATCTATCAGTACTGCATGTGCGACCTTGATCTATTGCAGTGTATGCAGATCGCCGAGTACCACGATTGTTTGAGATCAAACCCGGCATTATTCCGTCCACTTATACGACGTCATTTCACGGTCTTAATCGACTGAATAATTGAGAGCTGTTTCGTCTTACATGTACATGCTACAGCGTGCGCGGCGGCTGCGGCCGCTAATCGCATTGCAGCAGACCACGTTGCTGCTCCGCAAGGCCTGACGATTAAAGAGTGTGTTGTGCAATGCTCCGCAGTCGGCACGTGATCAGCGCCTCAGATGTCGATTGGTCGCGCTAAGTTAAACCGTCCCACGTAAATAGAATGCAAATTATCGTCGTCGCTCGCTTGTTTACGTCCAGTTTGCGTCGCGCTTTTGTCGTCGATACCGACGAATTTGTTCCGCATACTAAGACACGAGAGTGAAATAGCGATTCTCCTCAAGTCTTTGATCTTCGTCCTCTTGACTTTAGAATTTCGTTACACGTAATACTGGGTAGTCAGTATTTTAAACCACATCTTTAATATTTTTCAGATATGAACTATATTTTTGGCACTTTTCTGACCCGGACCTCGTGATCTTTCCAGGGCTGGATCAGTCTTTGTATTTTCGAGACATGCAGGCTTCACGAGAAATCGGAATTTACCATTAGTCACATTTGAATGTCAGTTTATAACACGCGCGACGTAATGCAGATGGGCTATCTAAATGCAAAATATTCGGCAATTTTTGCAGATTTCGGAGACAACTTGAGCTCTGCTTGGTTCACACCTGCTGTCATGTTTTATCTTTTGTTTTCCAAACTGCTCTGTTATTCCCAATGTTTCTTCAGTTTTGAATTTCCTCAACTATGCCGTTGTGAAGTTGCGGAATGAACGAGCAAGCATCCGGCCAATTAGCCGAACGTATAAATTGCGCTCTATATACGTACAGCCGCATAATCAGCCAAATTTTGTAGCTGTTGCTGAAATAAATATATTAACTATAATGCATTTATGCCTCTATGAAATAGTATTTTTTCGCACCTGTGCTACAGTGTGTTTTTGCATTCTCAAAATATGATTAATAGAGCCATAAGTCACATTTGAATATCAGTTTTGTATACTCACAAGAGTACCTATAACTTGGTCTTTTTGCATTGCGTAACCAGTCAACGTTATGGCAAGTTTATCACCATCATCGTCATCATCATACTGGTATTTATAATGCGCCTATTACTGTAGAACAAGAACATATAGGCGCAGTACAATACAATAAAATATGCAATGATTGAAATTGCAAAACCTACTGAACATTAAAAGCGATATTAAAAAGATGGGGTTTTAGCTTATCAGGTGAGAATGTGAAGCTGGATATTTTACACTCGATGCAGAACACGGGTGGGAGTGAGAAATTTTTCTCGGTGTCGTTCTTGGCTGCCGGCCGAAGCGACTCGGCTCTGTTGTCTGTTGTTTACCGGGAGCGATTTCAAGGCAGGCGTCCAAAATGCATTTGCCCACGTCCGAACCGTTTCATTCTTCGCTCTTAACACTTCAACATATGGCCTTGAGGCTCGCGGCATCTCTCTCGGCTGCCCCGGCGTGTCTCTGTCTCATTCTGTCATCACGTTGGCCGCGGCTGGCCGGTCGCATTGTGTCGGTTTGTGCTCGGGGGCTACACCGGCGTTGGCAGCCGCGACAGAACTGCACCGCCGCCGCAGCCCGCCGACGACGATTGTTAACGTTCGGTCTCGATCGCATCGCCTTGGACTGAAACTATACTCGTCCTGATCGCGACCGTTAAAAATCGCCGCCAGCAATCTATCTACGCGACGGCGGCGTTCGACTGTTGCTACCCAGTCGGATTGTGCATTGTCGTCGGGTAGTTAGGTGTCGCTTTGCCACTTCACGTTAAGTGGAACCGATCCGAACAGCTCATTAATGCAAACGACACGTGCCATATAGTCTTACCTCACGGGCAAATAATTACAATTCGATCTTACTGTACAGAGTGGCCCAAAAAACCGGGCCGTGACCGAACAAGTGACCGCTGATAGTCAAAAACGGCGCAAATATTTCACAGCTTGGTGCAGCGACACAGAGTGTGATGCGATCTTCAGTGGTGACTTTTTTACAAATTTATCGCCGAGTCTGTCATGGGAAGAATTTTGAAAATGGTCAGTAATTAGCGAAGTTTTGGGCAAACGTAGAGTTACACATTTTCGACTCACAAGCCAATTAATGGTCCGCATTTTTACGCCACCCTGTGTGGAAAATACAGAGATTAACCTTTCATCGACTGTTTCATTTGCCAGTGTACGGTGATATTTATTTTTGTAAGTAAAAGTATTGCAGTTTGTAAAAAAAGTTTAATGCAATACATACTGTTCATCTTTTTGTATTGCTTTCATATTAGGCCTATGCTGCTTTACGAATGAGCGACTCCGAAGTCGAAAGAGTGATTTAGTGTACTTAATAAGAAGAAAGGTGTCAGTGATATTGACGTCATTATTTCTATATTATTATTTAATGTGTGTGCGGACAGTACATGTAACTTATGACCTTTAACCTAGATATTTGGCATGCTGGTTCACCTTGACACTATCTAGGTAAGGCTCGAAGGTCAAGGTCAAAGCTCACGGTCATAGGAAGAAAATGTTACTAAAGTGGTCGGTGCGACTACGAGTGAGGGCTTTCGAGTTATTATGTGGTTCACGGTACGTAGCTGCTTGTGAACGCTGTAGGTTCCAGAAAGTTTTCGGTCGGCAGTGCAGGCGACGCTTCGCGAGTTCTTCCAGTCGATCCAGTCGGAAAAAGACCAGGAACAGTCGTGGAAGAAAGCCATCTACAAAATCATTGCGCGACTCGACGACACGGTGCCCGAATATTTCAAGTCGTCGAACTGGCTTGAACAGCTCGCCGACGCCTAGTCGACGTTCAGTGCCCCTGGATTGACTTTGATTACTTCCTACGACAGCAGAAACTATAACTGTCGAACTGGTTCTTCGGCATCATTCGACGCAAAAGAAAACCAGTCAGAACAATATAACGGTACTTTATTGTAAATATTGTGCGTGTTTTTGTTTTATTTTTACGGAGTCAATGAATATTTCTGTTCCGACAGTTTTCGTGAGTCAGTGTATCTTCTTCGTCAGAGTCTATGACAAACAATGTGTGTGTGTTAACTCCGGACTAAATAGGCTAGTCATTACGACGTTTTCCGCATTTCCAAAGGTCGTGATTAACGCGATAACCGTTATCACGTACTCGACTGCATGCGTAGGTCGGCGCGTAATTAGTGCTCCAGCCTGCATGCTGATATCTAAGACTGTCCAATTTTTATTAGCTTGTACAGCCCAAACTGACTGCATTTGTACATGTGCAATATTAGTGACAAAGTGTGTGCAATACGTTGGCCTGTTTCCTGTGATTATCAACGTTGTTGGTGCCATAAAGCTTTCGGTCAACAGTGTTTTTTTTGTATCGAGCCTGTATGCACAAACGTGTCAAAATCGACTATTTCATTTGCCTTTTGTTACTTCGCCTCCGGTAGGGGTGCGAAGTATTGTGATCAGCGTGCACGTATGTCTGTTTGTTTGTTGTCTGTCTGTCCGCTCGCATATCTCAAAAACCACACGTCCACATTTCACCAAATTTTCTGTACATGTTACTTGTTGTCGTGGCTCTGTCTTCCTCTGACGGCAATGCGATATGTTACGTACTTCCGATCTTACGGATGACGTCATGCTTTCATATAATGGAGGGAATAGTCCCAAATCGAAGACGACGCGTACGTATCGTCCAGTTCGCCAGCTAAAAACGATGTGATTTGCGTGTTCTCAAATAGTTACTGAATTCGTCTTTGTAAGTTTTCCCTCCCATTATTATTACCCACATCGGCAGTAGTCACGTGGGAAGGGTCTTCAGCGGCGTTTATCTGTTTGTCTCCTTGTTTGTCTGTTTTCGCCACACAATTTCTCAAAAGCGACGCATCTACGATCGCCAAACTTGACGCAGTCATGGTCCACCATGAGTCCTTTTGGATCAAAGAGTCAAAGGTCAAGGTGACGAGGCACAAAAACATTGCCGGCGTGTGTCGTGACGCTCTTGTGAGTGCTGGCTTCTTCTCGTTCGATATTGCGCTGGATGATGCGGATTTTGGCGTGGCAGTCTGACTACGCATTAGAGACTTGTATGGAAATTTACCCGCGGTTTCCCGCGGGTGAATCCCGCGGTTAAGGGAACAGAATGTGAGGGTTACCAGTGGGAAGGGAAATGAATATTGAGGGAACCCGCGGATGAGCGAAATGTTGTTGAGGGTTTCTCGCGGTAAATTAACCGGGTAGCTGCTCATTCTGCTGCTGATAATGACGACTGAACATGAAGATATGAGTGACGCTAATACAGACCAGATGCTGTGCTTTCGGTCGCTTCGGCGATTAGTTACAGGATACTACTGACAATAACCTGACATTGGAGACTGTTGCTAATGATAACTGAATAACTATAATTGAAGTGATAATTGACGATTGCATAAATGCCGGAAAATTAATTTATTGTGTGCTGATTTCGTGTGAGGAAAATAAAGGCGCGGGAAAGGGGTGGGTGAGGGAACGTAGTTGTCTTCCCGCGCAGGTCTCTACCCGCATCAACCATGTTGATGGGTTTTTATGAATTCTGTGTGAATACGTGAACACACACACACGCCTACTGACAATGCCAACCAACATAGCAGTAGGGCTCACGCACCTGCTTGTTTTAATTGCATATTACGTATCATGTGACTGTGTGACATGCGTCTGTTAATGTTTAGCGTGGGAATTAATTACTGACTGAAGTGATGCCGGCTAGTTGGTGTTGGGTATAGTTTTCTGTCACATGTTGGATCGTGTGTTGAACTTCGCGTTTATTCTAGCATGGCGTTTACTGAGACTGCAATAGTTCGATTTGATGCATATTTGTTGTGCAACTTGCTGTATAACAAAGGTACAACCGTACAACAAGTTGTACAACAAGTCCCTGCACAGCAAATCCACATCAGATCGAATCGAAGTAATAAGAGTTTGAGCATAACGGATGAGTGTACAGTCGAATAGTTTTGTCATTGATACAGTACTTTCAGCTGTTTGTTTCCTGATGCTCGACGATGATTCTATATTGTATGCACGCACGTACATGGTGTGTAGCTAGCATGTTGTCACTATCGCTTGATCCCAGCATCGTGAGTAGTTGTGAATGCTGTTTATTATGCGTATTCCTGTTTGGGACTAATTATTTCAAATAGCCACTTTTTGTACAACGTATTCACTTATTTGGTAACGAGTATGGGAAGCCTTTACCTTTATCCACATAATTATTTAGCCCGCGCGGCATGCATGCCCCGCGAGCTAAATGTTCTGCTTGCGTTAATTTTTTGTTTCAATAAGCCTTTGAGCAAAGCGATCTCAGGATCTACTGGACCGATTTTCACTGAATTTCTACCATTATGGTATAGGTATTTGACGGTAGATTAATAATCTGGCCTCCTTTTTTCGATCACTCAAGGGACGTTGCCATGGCAACCAATTTGTTAAGGGCGAAATCGGCCTATACTCATTTTTATTCGTCGCCCTGGTATTAAGATTGCAATATCGCCATTCTGGTTATAAAAAGTTCATCTATGATGATCTGGCTACATTATGTGCAAATTGGATGAACTTATGGTCCAGCAACTCCGGACTTTACGAAGGTGAAAGATGTATATCCCGTCGTTTCGTTCTTTAAAATAACCTTTCAGACAAATTATCTCAAGATTCATCAGACTTATGTTCATTAAATTTTTACCGTATGATCACAGATTACTGACTTGATCCTCTTTTCCCAATTGATCAAGGGACTTTGCCATGTCAACCAATTTTACGGTTAAAATGGACGAAATAGGACGACTCGCCTTCATTTGTTGCCTTGGCATTCCTAAACTGAGTGGAATATTGCAATTCCGATTCTGCAATTCCGATTTCCAAGGTTCATCTGCGATGATCTGGCTACATCGTATAAAAATTTGGTGAACTTCGGTCCAGTAACTCTGGAGTTTAAGAAGGGCAAAGAAGTACACTCCCTCGTCGATCAGCAGTTTGGCTATATACGCGGCGCCACTGCTAGACCTTGCGGGGATCAGTACTGAGTTTTGCGATCACTACTCAGTTTTCTTTAACCTATAGACCTACGCTAGACGGCGTCACTGCTATGCCGCACGGTCTACACGCTAGGCTCTACCACGCATTTCTAGTTGCTATTTTGAGCTGACATTTACACACATTTTGATCGTACGTTACTAGGAGCATTCCCGTTTCTTTTTTGAAGTACAGTATTGCGTGTCGGCCATCAGCGGTGTCTGTTATATCTTGAAACACGATGCAGCTAAGACCAATTATTTTTCCTCTTCATCGCCTGATGACAGCAGAGCCACCGGGAATTCCCTTTTTGAAGTTAAAAATTTCCCCAAAAATCCCGAAAATTTCCGTCATCAAAACAGTATCAAAATGCTTGTATGTTTGATTATATTAGACTTGTATTGGAGTTATATATTTGTCATATCTGTTGTATGTTTACTGCGAATACTAGGAAATAATGTTATTGCTTTGTAGCCACATTAAAAGAAATGACGTCACTTCCTGGTCGCAATACAAACAATAGTTATTCAGATGCTGTAACACAGTAACGTAAAGCCCGCGTCAGACGGGTCAACGTTCGTTGACGGCCGACACGAATGTAATTTTTGATGGCCGACATTGACGATCGACAATTTCGGCTGGGTCCCGCGACATATGCACGGGCCAACATTGTTGGACGTCAGTGTCGGACGTCCAAAATGTCGCCCAGCAGTGTCGGCCGACAATATCGGCCAGCGTGTCGGCCTGTGTGTCGCGGGCTTAACAGATTTCTCTCATACTGTAGACCCACTGCTATTGTCTGTTGTATGGTAATTGGCAGCTGCAGCAATTAACATAGGCCTACTGCTTTTGTTCAGTCCTCTGCTCTTCACTCAAATTATTCAAAAGCAAGTCGAAAAGACGAATTTTAAAGTAACTCTAAAGTATCGAATCCAGAAAAAAACACAAGTTTTGTAATAGGCCTATATTCAAAATTCCCGGGAATTCCCGCCGGGAATTTCAGGCTAGTGAATTCCTGGAAGTGGCCCTGGATGAAATGAAAGTCGTTACAGATTCTGTTATTTCACCGCGTTACGAATATACTGGACAGCAGTCAGCATAGCGCATACCTCCGCAGCACCATATTCAAACTCAGCACAGTGTCGTTACCTGCGGACAGCGGAGCCGGCACAACGACGCTGTTCCACTTTCATTTTCATCTTTTATATCATTCGACTACTCGACTTCATTTTTATCCACAACCTACCTATTCCTAGATTTCACGAAAATCTGCCCATAATTTCTCCGTTATTCTGCTCACAAAGAGACAAACAATCAAGAGACGGTGTTCAGTGTGCCAAGAGATTGGCTGGGAAGAACCTCTCCGAAATGACCAGGCTATTTTGTCTCGGGTGGGACGTAAAACCGTAACTCAGTCAATCAATCAACAAGTGATGATGACAACAGTATCCTGGTGGCGGCAGTAATCGTTTCTAATACGACTGCAGGCACTGCAGGAGTCGCATGGCTGGCTGATTTCAGAATGGAAATCTGGAATGTTGTGTTTCGTCATTCGTAATTGCATTGTCGCTGCTTCATGCTTATGAATATGGAGTGGACCTGTATGTTTCACTGTCACTTATACTCGTTAAGTTGACGAAGACGGTCTGTTGTTACACGCGTATTAACCGCCTTAACGACAGTGGCGTAGCTACAAGGTTCAGGCGGTTCAATGAACCTGAGTCGCGACCTCCAAATGGTTCCCAGTGACAAGGAAAAATACAACCAATAAATTTTCTAAAAAGGTGTGTGAACAGCGAGATTGCAATTTGCAGCATCGTATGTGCTTTTCCTGCAGGCTGCATAGTGCATAGGCTATTGTAATTTTACTTATTTAGCTGTAGATGGTGGCTTCAAATCCGTAAACCAACTGCTTGCGATGCATCGAGGGCCCTCGTGAGATTTCTGAACCGCGGGGCTCCACAACAGAACGCTACGCCACTGGTTAACGTATTTGTTTCTCGGTTTCCTTTTATGGAAAGTCATACAAAATGCAATGTTTTTGCGTGCGGAATATTAAGTCATTTTCTCGTGCAGTGATTATTAGTATATAGATGTCCTTGTTATACGCCTCTAATGTAGTATTAGTTGCTGTCGGTGTACTAAATAATGACAGTAGTGACAACATAACATTTAATAAAAATATTAATACTGTTGTGAACAAAGAGCGTTTTCATGGTAGGTTTACGAATGTGGCGCCAACCAATATTCTGTACGTCCTTTTTGCCATTATGGAAATCTTTATTCACCATCAAAAATGGTAGCAACATAGGATATATTATTATTTGGATGATTCTGTTTGTGGTTTACTCTGCAGCGGCAAATAACTATACTGCTTTCATGCCTGTCTATTCACTTTTATGGTAAGATTAACGGATCTTATACATTTGAGAATTATACGGAAATTGTAGCAAGATCTTTGGCATCAGAACACTAGAGTCACTAGCGCATCATGCTGCAGTGATTGCGGCGGTGTTTGCGTGATCGTATTTTTAGCTGTTTTGGTAGAACTCGGACTTGTGACGGACGGACGGACGGACGCACACAGGGTCACAGCAAAAACGGGGCGACGCTTTGCTAGCGCGGCAAAAGGACAGTATATAGCCACTCAGATTCATCTTACAAAATTTCAGTGGCACACGTAATGCATTTTTCCGCAATCGATGAAACACAACGCCGTCTTTGACTCTATCCCATTTGCGCCATTATGTGAAAACATAACGTCATCAACAAAACCGGAAGTACATAGAAAAGTACGTCGATTTGTATAGCGCATCGTCGTAACTACCTCTAATGCGCTCAGACATGGAACACACAGTTTTACCTGCAAATTACACCATTCCGTCTTTACTCCCCAGCCGCAGAGCATCACCGCCCTTTGGCTGGTACTCATTTTACCGTCCCACGGAGAGCAAAAGAAGGTTGAGTCGACCTGGGTGGTTGGTTACATACCGAAATAAAATGCCGCCTTCGGGAGTCGAACCCGGACATGGTCATCCATCCCAGTACTAACCGGTTTCAGTGTAGGTTAACCTCGTTGATCTAGACCAACGACGCTACCACTACGCCAGGCCGCCACCTAATGTATTGCATTGTCGTCAGAGGAGCACCGAACCACGGCCGCAATTAACATCAACAGAAAATTTCATAAAGTTTGGACGTGTGGTTTTTGAGATATGCGAGCAGAAGGACAGACATACCTACAGACAGACAGACAGACATGCTGATCGCAATACTTAGCACCGCTACGGGGACGACGTATAAAAAGCTGTAATTCGCACGGCGATCTGTAATTCAACACTCACCGCCGTGTAAAAAAAATCAAACGAGATGAGAAATTAATATTCCGATTTTTCTGAGCCGTACGACACGTGAGTGTGATCGACACTGATAGGGCGCTGGTTGCGTCGCGCCGTAAATAAACGCCGAACGGCATTGTACAGCGTGAGACGCGAAGAACAACGTGCTTAGTTGGTACAGCGGGAAGTCATTGTCAGATGCTCAGTGTGTCAGCTGGCGCCTCACAATAGTCGTCGACCACTACGTATAGGGCGTATCACGAACCAGATTTCACCGCTAAATCGATTGTCGTAGCGCTTCGCCCGATTTAGACAATAATACATGTCAGTATAAAGAGTTTTCACGTGGCACACGGACGCAGCAAACATCGAAAACTCTTCACGTCAATCAAAATTCGTGTTCGTCAGGCTTTAGTCCAATCTATTCAACTTGTTGCAGTCACATTTCACATGAGATGACAGAGGCAGAAGATCCTGTTAATCTACTGGCAGCAGTTCGTAAAATAGAATATGGGACTTCGACGCCCCAGCGTCGACATTGGTACCTTCGCCACGGCGTGCTGTGACCTTGACTCTCGACCTCCAGAATCTAATCAGGTCATCATTAGGGGTTGTTAAATATTCCCCGTCAGTTTGATCAAAATTGTTCAAGGCCTTCATGACGTAATCATGGTAACAATGTCTGACCGGACGAATAAACAGACAAACGCGGTGGACGGACAGCCGAAAACAAAACGCCTATGCCGACACTGTCGGCTGGTGAAAGCATAAAAATGATCCTCAGTCACTGGGCCACCAATCCCTGATCTCACATCTCGCCATCGCAGTGCCGTGATAGGGCACACGTGACATAGCCATAGAGGACGTTCGAGCTAACCGTAACCTTGATCTTTGACCTATGGCCTTGATTAACGAACCTGGCCTGCACAGCAATGATATAGCATCAAGATGTACCGGCATGCCAACATATTCATATTTATTCACCACAGTGGCAGAAAAAGAACGACATGAAGAAATTAATACCATTATAATACTACTGCACACCATGACTAAGAAAGTCCCCAGCGGGATCCAGGGGCAGAACCCCGGTAGAGGATCTGGGATGAAGTCCTCCAGAAGCTAAAAAATTACAGTTGAATGAACACGAATTTACAACGCTCCTTTAAAGAAAATTGTGTTTATATTGTGCATTTGTGCCACTTTACTAATATTAAATTATTAACTTTTAACATTATTTCATATTTGTTATGAACGCATATTTATTATTGAACCAAACATCCTATACTGCACACATGACATCTTTTCAGAAATTCGTACTGCACTTTTGAAATTCTTAGTACACATTTTGTGCTCCAAAACACGCTATTTTAGGCACTGCAGTGCACCAAATATTTGTTCGTAATATCTGGGTCGAAAGGTCATTTATTTCGAAAGTTATTGTCCTGGCACACGGACAGACAACAGACTGACTGCTTGTCCTGAACCACTAAAGTCGTCGGTAATTAGACCCGTGGATCGGGCGAACGTGTTTGAGCACGGCGAGTGAGAGGACCACGACACGCAAGTGAAGCGATCAGCTACGTACGACAGCCTAGCGACGACACATGATACGCGCCACCCGCCGTGCGTTAAGGTCGAGTATTATACCGTACACGGAAGTGATCGACGACCTTTGTCGTACCGGGGCTTTCAGTTTTCGGCGTCCAGTGATACAAAGGCATTATAATTTGGGCGTCCACTCCACTCCGGCACTCCTACTGACTATTTTATATACAACGTCCGTACTCCGTACAGACGACTATTATTATGTAACTGATTATAAAGCATAAGCGGCACAAGTTCCCAAGCTCTTACGACTCACGAGCGATTCAGAGACGCAAAGCTTCGATTGTAATTAAAAACATTGAGATTTTACGTCGGGTTCTGACTCCGAATGAACACCGAGTGTTTCTCTGTGTGTCGCGTACGTGTATTAATTAGCCAGGACGCCACAGTTTTTCGTCGTCCAGTGACGCCGGACTATTCATTTTTCGATGTCCAGTGAACGCCAGGCAATGGCAGGCATGCCAAAATTCGGCGTCCCCGCTTGATTTTCGGGCGTCAGGAACCCCTTGCCGCCACTAACGGGAACCCTGCTGCCATGTGGGTGTCGTGTCGACTTGGCGAACGCGTGCCGCTCACGAACTCCCGACGACGACGTTCTGCTCTGGCAGCCTCATCTTGCCGCCTTACCCGCTAACTTCGTCCAAGAGAGAACGGAAGCAAAGCCGGATCAGTGATCACGGCATATAGGCATTGTCGGCAAATGCCTGACGGCCTACGACATCGAAGGGCGTAATTTTAATTTAATTTCAACGACGAAAGAAGGCTGCAAAATATTTTGAACATACGTTAGCCAATCAAAGACACTAATGCTTTATGCACTGTCAATTTCACGTAATGATCTGACGGTACATGTACTAAAGCAAAAGTTGCATTACATAGAGGTCGGCAGGTGAGAGATGGGGTCACGGAGGGGCCTATGGTTGCCTAGAGCCTTTGCCAACCTTAATCTGGGCCTGAACGGAAGTCAGGTTGCCAGCGTCAGACGCTGCTAATGAAACTGCTCACTCCACTAATATTTATTGGTTGTTTACTGTCGGATGTAGGCGTATTTTCGAACCGATAAACACCTATTATACAGCGAAGTATTTTACAGAATGCATATTGAGTGAAACACAATAGGAAAACAAAATTAATATAGGCTTATTGAACAACAAACACAAATAATACAGCAGATCCAATAATACGTATGCGTAGACGATGTAGATATAGCAAATAGTCTCAACCGGAGAAGATGTTAAATTCCGAACCTGATGTCCGATAGTCAGCTTTCAATACGTACTTTGTGACAAAGTAACCGACCACGGTGGCCTTGAGATATGCGTTATCTCTTTACAACAAACTGAGCACACATCTGGCTCTTGTTCTCAGAATTTTATGTTAATTTCTGTATATCATTATTTAACCGATTGAACTCAACGTTCGACATTTCTACTCCTTTTTTTAATTCGGACATTGTGCAAGTAACGATATTATTTGATTGCTGTATGTTTTGCTTTTTGTGTTGCATTTCTTTGTTTTACATTGCTACCATGTCGTGGTGAACAAAGTTCTATATAATTCGTTGACTTTGCGTCTGAACGTTCACTCCGTTAGTGAGGCGCGATTTCAGGAAATACAGTAATACAATCTATATTCATATTCATGTCTAATTAATTATTAACTACCGGTGCCAGTAACAATATTCAATCATTATCTTTATCTAACAGGTGCTAATGCTAAAAATTACAACAGTTCCATTTAATAAAAAGGTGAAATTGTCGCCAGCCATATTACACCGCTACAGCTAAGGAGCGATTGATCACGTGACTGCGTGTCGTTCAGATGACATATACCACATTACATCGTAACGTGACCGGGCATTGCTTAACCGGTTCTGACTCTAGCCATGTGACTTTCGTCCTACGGGTTCTGTGGACGAAACAAGTATCGGCGCTATGGCCGTAACGTTGTCGCCCGACAGTGTCGGCCGACAATATCGGCCAGCGTGGCGGCCTGTGTGTCGCGGGCTTAACAGAACAGATTTCTCTCATACTGTAGACCCACTGCTATTGTCTGTTGTATGGTAATTGGCAGCTGCAGCAATTAACATAGGCCTACTGCTTTTGTTCAGTCCTTTGCTCTTCACTCAAACTATTCAAAAGCAAGTCGAAAAGACCAATTTTAAAGTAATGCTAAAGTATCGAATCCAGAAAAAAATACAAATTTTGAAATAGGCCTATATTCAAAATTCCCGGGAATTCCCGCCGGGAATTTCAGGATAGTGAATTCCTGGAAGTGGCCGTGGATGACAGTCGTTACAACCAGTGCTAACCAGCGTTACAAGATAGTGTCATGGATCGCTCCCTGACGACGTCAACTGAGGCAGTTGCCCCAGGGAGCGCTGAGGAAAGATTGCGCAACGAAATGAGAGTAAATTTCTTTCTGCCCGTGTTAGACACATTTCTTATGTCTCTGAGGTCCAGATTTAATTGTGAATGTACAAAGGTGTTGAAGCTCATTTTATTAGAGACAATTTCAACGAATCTGTCAGACAGCTGGCTTCATTAGCACACCTCAGCTGTGTTGCAGAGTGCAATGTGCCAATGAACAACAAGAACTACAAGCCATCAGAAGATGCTACTGCATCAGACCCGCCGCCAACCCTGCAAAGCGTAACATCCAAAATGGTGGCACTAAAGCACAGTGCAATGCACAGAAACATTTATGCTTTAGCTGTTTTTGCTAACGGTTTTTGCCCCCAGCCCGTGGGAGGTTGCCCGGGGGAGTTCAGACCAATTTTTTAAAATGACAGTCATAAGTGAATATGTGTCCAAGTTTGGTTGAGATCAGTTCAGTGACTGCAGAAATTAGGCGTCGAAAAAAGAAGAAAGAAAAAACAAAAGTAGTAAAATGTAAGCCCTTCGGCATCGCGATTCCATGCGAGCTAAAAACATTAGTACGGTAGTACCATAATTATTCATTTACACTCAAATGATTACGGCGCTTTATAAATGGTTTACTTACTTACTACGCGGCGTACTACGTAGATGGACGCATGATGGAATCGCGGCGCTCGTTGCTGAATCAGCTGCAGCTGTGACTGATTGGGCAGAGAACCGGTCTGATGGCAGAGCAGCGACGGACGAATAGCGACACGCTGACGTCTTGAGACGACGCCTCATTGGGCCGAGAAGCGTTGATGCAGTCCTTGTTTTATGTTGCCATGGCAGCAAGCTCCGCAGCAGCAGGCCGAACCAGTCACTTGCGTTATAAGACTGTTTCAGTTTACTTCACCGTTTCATTTGTAAACAGTTGAAAATAATGAACCGATAGCAACAAAGGAATCCCCTGCGACCGTAGCCTAGCTTTAAAATTATTGAGTTAAAGAATACCAACTGTAATTTTACTTTGCTTCTCACAAACCCGAGTTTAGCATAGACAAGTTTAGCTATGCGTAGTAAAAATGATCATCAGATCTACCACTAGAAGCAAACTACAGTTTACAACAGCAATTGCGTGTTAATTTTAGTGCTTGCAATGTATCGTTGCCTTATGAAAACAATGCAATGTCTTTAACAAGAAGCACAGTAATATCAATATCCACAAGCCGACGGCAAAGGTTTATTTTTGTTACCGCGCGACGCTATGCCAGTGCGGTATATGTTGTTGTGCGCATGTCAATCCGTCCGTACGTCCGCCACACGCTGGTACGTATTGTGTCAAAACGGATGGACGTAGAATCACGCAAAAAAGGCCCTATACGATAGCCCAGGGACTCTAGTTTTCTGCTGCCAAAGATCTCGGCGAAATTCCAAAGGGGGCACCCCCAACAGAATCACGAGCAATACCATTATTTTTCAGTACTGTCATTTTCAGCACTGCGGACGTACGATTCAACATCAGGTACAAGGTGATCCTGCAAAAGGCAATCCATTCAAACAAGCTGACAGTATAAAATTGTGCAACATTGTAAACGAGAAGCTCCGCTACCGCAGAAAAACCGCGCGACGCGCTGTGGCAGTAAATTACGAGGTATGGGGGTTAGAAAGGATTCAAACAGCGAACATGACCTTTAAGGTCATTCAAGGGCATTGGCAATGGTGCCATTTGATAAGCCAAATACGATTTCTTATTAAACTTCCATTGCAACCATGTCTCTATATTGCACCATTTCCCATTATCACTTATTTCCGAAAATTTAAAGAGGTCGCATAACTCAGAACACATCCCTTTTGGGGTAAGGTATCACGCGTGCACCAGTACTATAAACCCAACCTTTATACCTTCATAATGTTATCACTGTTCAACGTCCTCGTAGTACTCGCTCTTCATCCGTCGTTACTCTTGCTCGGCCACCGACATTATCCTGTCTAAAAATCACTGATCGTTCCTTTCTTTATGCTTAACCTTGTCTATGCAATCAATTCCCTTTATCTCTTCGTCAACCTCATTCTGGTACCAGTTTCTCCATTTCCGATTCACCTATTCTTTCACTCATCACTTCTTTCTGTTTTGATTCACCACTCTGCTCATCCATAACTCCCTCTCTCTTTCACTCTCGGCTTGAAACCTACATGTTTCACAAATCCTACCCCTCGTAGTTTCACTTCTTCCTCCCGGACTGCCTTCATCGACTTTTGCCCGGACCGTTTCTTCTGAGCTACTCAGTTTTTGTTTCTAGTTTTTCCGTATTTTTCGTTTCTGTGCCGTGCGCTACACTAAGCTGGCCATCAATTCAGCTTTTGAAGGCACGTAAATGTACCGTATCGTATCGTATCGTATCGTAGGTCTGCGATCTCCGGCGTCAAGAAGAGTTACCGTATGACGAACGTGCATCGCGACGCCGACGACGAATTGAATGTAAACACAATTCTATTAGCGCGACGACGACGCCGTCGTCTTCTGTTGTTGTTCCGTCTCGCCGTCGCTCGGCCGCGCGACGCCGAGCCGGCGGCGGGCGGCGACTTCCCGCGAGACCGCGGCGAAGATCGACGATATCCGCCCGGTCTAATCCATCGCGACCGGCCGCCAGTCGCCGCACCAGACCATTCGTCAGTCGGCGAATAATGACAATAACGATAAAGTGTTGGCGTCGACGGCGGGCTCTGAGCCGAGACTGTTTGTTGCGGTGCGCGTGGTCCGTCTGACAGAGTTGGCCGACGTTCTCTGTCGACGGGGCGCTCGTCGACAAATAGCGACGACGAATCGGCGCCTCCGTGAGCAGCACTGGGCAATATACCACCAGCAATGGCGGAACGATGCAGTCACGCTGGCTCAAATCCGCTCAGGTCACCCTCATCTCTTCACGACATCGACCTTCAATGGTTTTAACCATGGAGTTAACACGCCAATTATGTGCTGAAATCCAGCACACGATGAAACAGTAGCCGACAGATTTGCAATACCGGGCCAACCCATGGGGAAGTCGGAGCAAGCTCCTGCATCTTCCCCAGTGCCAAAATCAGTTTAATATCGAGTCCCTCCATGGGGTGACGTATCAGATATCGTATAGCTGATGAGAACAGATACTACACTTTCATCTTAGCCACTTTCTGTCACAAGTCTAAAGGTTCGTTCACACCGGATGCCTTGCGGTGTCGTGCAGCGCCGCACGGCAGCGCAACGCAACGCGTCCAGTGTGAACGAACCTTAAATGGAAATGTTTGGACGTCATCATCTCAGCATAATCTTCTCTCTACCTTAAGGCGGCAGGCCATCGATAGCAGGGTATGAACTCTCTCACGCAAGCCCAGCCCAGTGCGTGTCCCGTAATCAACAGGAGCAGCAGCAGCAGCAGAAAGTCGCTGATGGTATTTGGGAATTACGAGGTGGCGATGTTGTGCCATGCATACATTCGGAGAAAATCAATCAGTCAAAAAAATTAAAGAGACCTAAGTGGCACAGTCACTGCATGGACAATTGGTTGCGAGACCAACGCCAACGTCAGTAGATAGTGTCTGGTTAAGATTGTTGAAAGAAGAAACGTTTTAACAGTCGCCAAAACGTTAACGATGATTTAGCCGCAATGACGTTATTACACAGTCTGTTCCATATATGAGGAGGAGCAGGCTAGCAGCGACAGTAAAGGGCTCGGCTGCCAACAGTTAACATTTTGACTGTTGGTATCGCAAGGAGGTTGGAGACCGAAGTATTCGTTGACCAGGCAGGTCATCGACAAGGACGAGAAGACCGAGGTAACATGGTGCATCTCAAGGCAAAACACGTTTCACATGCAATTACGTAACACACGCACGGTATATTTAATATAACTCCAGATAAGTAATTTCTAGGCCTGTAATTATTACTGGCCCGGTCGCTGTCGTCTGTCGTCGTCTGTTGTCGTCTGTAGTACTCCACGGCGGGCCTGCAGGCGGCTTCACCCGTGCAGGCAAGGCGATGACGTCATGCCGCTTCCAGTCTAATTATATCCCCATGGCTGCACGGCGGGCCAGTAGTGTTACTTCACGTTAAGGCGACACCTAGTTTTAAGCGTTTTACAGGACGGAGGTTTCATCTTTGTTCTGCTATGTTATCTAAGAGCTCACCTGATTTACACGCCTCGATACAAAGCGGGTACATTTATTAATATTCTCAGTGTATTTTAAGCAAGGCAGCTGCTGTGTCTATAAGTAATCATCTTCTCGAACCGGGATTTTTGTCTTGGCAGCTGTTTCAATTCTCCGATTGCTTCCTAGTAGGATGATTTTTGTAGACAGATAAAAGATAATATTAATATAAATATTAAATTAATATTAGACAGATAATATTAAAATGTCACATACACTGACGTGCGATAGTGTGATAAAGATACGACACGCTTGAAGTCGCCATATTGCGAAAATTTGCCGATCGCACGTAGGGTGTTAAACGAATGAGCAGCGCCGCAGAAATGTCCTCTAGCGCCGTCCCTTGAGAAACAAGAACAGCATCATCGCCGGTGCTATTCCTCACCGACCGCAGGCGCCGCCGTCGGGCAGAGCGTCACGCCGTTTCTCGCCTAGATTAGAAACCGATCTTCAATATTTAATGTGGCAAATTGCTTGCCGGCATTGTCGTCGCTGCGGACGACGCGAGGCGGCCGACCCAGGCCCACACGCCGGCAGCGACGACGGCGTAGATACGACGACCGGTCCCCGCGTACCGGGCGGCCGGCCGCGCCGTCTAGACGCTTAAGCCAAATGTCGGCTTATTGTTTTGAGGAGCAACAGTCGTCGGCGAGCGAACGGCGCCGTCAATGCTTTTAGCGGCGCCGGCGACAACGATATGGCTTATTGCATTATGCATCGGCACACAGTGGCGCCATAACGCCGTTCCTGCTGCCGCAGCCGGCGCATCTTAACTGCGGTCAGACATTCGCTGTAGCAACTTCGCAACACCCACCATACTGCCTCTTAACGTTTCCACACTTAACGTATCACTGCTGAACCAGCTGTAGTGTAGGCTTTAGTCGCCAAGTTGAGAAGTCATTTAGCGCATACATTAACTGTTTCAGATTCAGTTCCAAAGGCAACTGACACACCTATGTCCAATTTATGATAGGTCCACCATAAACACTGGCGTATGTCTGGAAATTCTCTCTCCCCCGGACAAAAGCCCCCTAACCGCAGGCGTGGTCTCTGTCTAGAGATGTACTATCTTCGGCATAGATAGGAGGAGATTTCTTTGAAATATACCGTAAAACGGGGTGAGTTTTTAGATTTTTCCGCGTTTTTCAAAATAACTTTATGCCTGATTATAGTCCGTCCTTATACGTCGCTTGCTCTTGATATCCCCGTCAAGTGCAACAATCGGTTGGTTGTGTGTCTGTTTGTCTTTCCGGATAGAATGAAATGACCTCTGACATAGATATGGAAAGTAGTTAAGCTTGGCACTACCTAGATTAAGTTCGAAACTCAAATTCACAGGTCTAAGTTCAACGTCGCAGAATGAAACATTTTCGACTACGGGGCAAGAAAAAGGCATGGTCGGTTGAAAAGGAAATGTGAATAAAAAACTGTAAATAACAAAGTGGCCGGTGCGACCTCGATTGAGGACTTTTCTAGTTGGACGGATCGAACAGAAATTTCGGTACAGCAGCAGTGGGCCTGCAAATCGAAGGAGCGCCCACTCAGAGCCATTGTCGTCCTATACTAAATGTAGCGAATGTATTAACTCAGTATTATCATTGACTGGCGTTAACCAATTTTGGAAAGAACCAAAAACAGTTAAATTGCTAGTTGTAATAATTTTAAAAATTTATCGGTTGTTTTATGAAAGTAAGCAATAGATACATGTAGAACGACCTCCAAAGGTCATTCAGAATCAGTAACATTAGAGCAAGTTGAACCTCTGTTACTGTTTCCGTTACTGGGTAAAATGTTAATGACTGTTTACCTTGCACAGTTTACGCTATACACTACCGGTTTATTGACAAAAGGTGCACAAGGTAGCAAGTTATCCTGATTCCTGAACATTAAACAACTGGGATAATAGCTAACGTATGATTAGCTATTTATTAGTTGCTTCCTAGGCTGTACGCTGTTCTAGCTATATTGTATCCCCGTAAAAGACGACATAGTCGTTGAAAACTGAGCCAAGAATTAAAGTGGAAAAAGTCTTCGAAAAATGGAAAAGTTTTCGAAATTTAAATTTTTTTACACACATACAAAAATGGCCAGTCGTACAAGAGAATGATATAAAATAGAGCCAAGAATTTCAGTACCCTTTATGCTGGAATTAAAATATAAAAGCAAAATCATTTTTAAAAACTATTTGTGATTAAAGAAATATGTTCTTCGCTGCCTCCTGGTTGAAGGGACGGAACGTTTGCAGCCAAGAACATATCTCGTTAATCACAAATAGTTTTTAAAAATGATTTTGCTTTCATATTTTAATTCCAGCATAAAGGGTACTAAAATTCTTGGCTCTATTTTATATCATTCTCTTGTACGACTGGCCATTTTTGTATTTGTGTAAAAAATTTAAATTTCGAAAA
>Ga0209780_1000135_pt1 | contig 33894 bp, 21 predicted proteins | sample WorMetexBAHAMAS2_FD_187384 | JGI IMG/M metagenome (GOLD analysis project Ga0209780, IMG submission 187384) | Marine gutless worms symbiont microbial communities from Max Planck institute for Marine Microbiology, Germany - Inanidrilus exumae... | ecosystem: Host-associated > Annelida > Digestive...
GATTTTAGTTTCGTCTGTCTTTCTCCCCTAGACACTTGCCACATTGAATTGATTTACTGTTTGCCGTGAACAGTGTTTTTCACCGATTAGTTGTACTCGATTAATTGTTCGCATTTTGCTTATTATTCTGATTGTCACTGTTTAAATAAAGTATTTTACACGTAGCCTGTGGCCGGTTCGTAACAATATAATACCGGTATATGCAATCAACATGTTTTCCTTGTCTATTTGACTTCCAGGCATTGGATTTTGCATAACTGTACTGGAATTTTATTTTGATATTTAGACTTTGAAACATTATTGGAGGTAGTTTTGGGGTTAGAAGGATCTGCAGTTTACATAATGTTGTTGGGACCTCCTGGAGGACCTACAGCTTCTTCAAGTTCTAATACTGACCCTGACTGGCTTAATCCTCAGCCTAATACTGCTATCTGTAACCATAACTGAACTGACCCTAATGACTATTGAAAATAACAGGAAAATTTTATGGCGGATGAAGGTCCATTGCCCTAACCAAAGAGTCACAGTTTTTTTCCGAGCCTTATATATTGATTTATTGTTGATGTATTATGTATACATTGTCACAGTTGTAGACCAAGCAGCAGTTTTAACAGTTCTGTTATTACAAAATCATTCGCAAATTATTCGAGTGAGCACGAGCTGGTAGAGTTTGGTATTGCACTTCCGGTGTCGGTGACTGAGACCTTGTCCATGGCTGTTGGTGGGTTGTTGATTGCTTTTCATGTTTATGTTACCTAAAATTATATCAAAAATTACTCTATGTTGTGTTTATCTGTCTTCTAAGCATCTCTGCTCATTCTGTGTATCTCTGTGTGTAGTGTTACATTTTATTTATTCATTTGCTGTATAGCATAAGCATTAACTTAGCATTTGATGTTAATCTTTGTACTTCAGCTGTAATGTTTTTAATTATTATTAGGGTGGTACCAAATAGGGAGAAATTACTATTTGGCCAAATAACAATAATTGGAGATATTGTTTGGCCGAATAGAAATAGAATACTAATAGTTGCTGTGATACAATATTGTCATCCTTTTGAACAATATATATATGCAGCTTTCTTGTTTTTTATTTGAAGTTGAATAGAGCATACCAGGAGTTAAAGTATCTGCAGGCACAACAAACAATTTACAGCCAACAGTAATTGTGAACATTCACTTTTTATATGCAAATCCATAAGTATTTCTTTTGTTTTGTTGAGCAGCAATTGTAGTTGAGGCTGTTGATGTGACTGTGAAATTTGTTGAAGAGGCTAGTTAAGACATAAGAAGAGATAAGGAATATCAGTATTTACTGAAGTTGTTTTGGTCATGATTTAGTAATTTACAGTTTTATTTTTTAATACAAATGGTGATCATTGCTGGTGATATTTGATTAGGCAAACTGAGTGTGAAGCTTCATCCGTGTGGTTGGGCGTGGCTTATATGTCACCGTAAATTACTGATTTGGAATTACAAACTTCTAGATTATGTCAAGGTAAGATTCCTCACTTGAAGTTTTTTGTGGACATCTGTCTACTTAATGTACTTTTGATGACAACTAGTAATGCTTTACCCATTTCAGTGCATTGAATTAGCAGCATTTGAATTGAATTATTTGCACTGTTTCAACCGGAGTCAGTGAAACTAGGCACTTCAAATGTTGTGTGCTGATTGATACAGAAGTGTACTAGTGCATGAATGATAGATTACAGCCGAAAGGGATGCGTTCAGGGTGGCATGCCCTCTTGTAGGTTTTGGGAAATAAATGATAATATCTCAGAAACGGTGCAAGATGGTTGCAAGTCTACTAGGAAGTCATATGTGGCCCGTCGAATGGCACCACTGCCAATGCTTTTGAATGACCTTGAAGATCACTTATGCTGTTTGAAACCTTTCTAATTCCCATGCTTCGTGAAACATAGCACAAATTTACTAATGACTTAACGTAGCGCGTCACGTGGTTTCTCTGCGGTAGCTGAGCTTCTTGTTTTGTATGCTTGACACATGAGAAGTTTGTTAAATGTGATTGGTTCCAGGTCGGCCAGTGTTTTGAGCTGGAATTGCCAGCATGCAGTTTGCCATATGACGTTGAGTGTATAACACTGTTGACAATGCGGCAGTCATCGTCGCCGGCATGTGTTGTTGTGTCTCCCGACGGTTTGCTGCGTTACTGGTTCAGTGTCTCACTTGATACTTCGTTTGCTGAAGTGAGCATCGCAGATCTTCGCGGTGAACTGCCAACGGCGTTGGTCAACACACAAGTAGGAGAAACTGTTGTCAGTGTTTCGATAAAATTGGCAATTTAGCATGTTTACTAAACAGTTATGTTGTTGAGATTTTTACGTTCTGCCATTTGTTTTTAACATGTGAGTCACGCCAAGGCACTGCCGGGAATTTGGCGGCATTAGAGACTAAGCTAAATTGTTATTATTCACTGTGTTACAGATACAATTTTTGCATGATCTTTACTGACTACTTGAGTAAAGTGATATTTTGGTTAACAGTAATGGAAACTAAGTGAAATTGTTAATTTCAGTTAACGAAAGGAGCACAGATATGATGTGTCAGAATGTTGTGATGTTTTTATTTGCGATGTTTTGTGTAGGTCGGCCATTGTGTCCTTGCAACATCTGCCAGTTCATTGGTGGTGATAAAGTTGTCAAATCAGGTGAAATTTCACTCTGTGTTTTGTGTGCAGATGGGAGTGTTTATGCTGTGCAGGATATCTAGACTTCCATCTGGTTTTGCAGCGATGTGCCATTGTGTACTTTTCGTAGTGTTATTGTGAAGTACTGTGCCATTGATACAGTACTGTTCTTTTTCATTTCTGTTTGTGGTTGTATGAAACTGATGGCATAAGTTATGCATAATGATATCGTATAACAGGGTAGCCAGTCTGATCTACCACATAGATCAGACTGGCTACCCTGTTATATGACATCAATATGCATAACTTATGCCATAAGTTTTCTAGTATATTTTGTGTGTACTCATGTCATAATAATTTTATATAATTTTACCTATCATAACCAAACTTATGGTCTGATGCTTGGATGATGAATGTCATGAAGTAAATTGTGTCTGTCTGTCTGTTGTTTACTAAGAGGTTGAACTAATTGTTTGCAGAGTGAAATTGCTTACCATTTGCTGAGACCTGGCCACAGTGGAGGGTTTCTTGGATGGCGTAGAATGTCTTCACTTTTGTTCTCGGCTGCAACTCCTGTTGCTGAAAATGTGCGTTCCAGCTTGTTTTTTGTTTCATTGCAATTGATGCATAATTTTCTCCAAGTAGTATTTTATTGCTTACTGCATGAATACGGTGTAGATAATGCAGCTGAAGAGAACAAAAAGTGTCTATTCTCTAACTTTATGCTCTGATTGTTGTCAGCAAGGGCATCTGAGCAATATAACTTTGCTGCAACAAAATTCTCCTTGTCTTCATTACAGGTTGACCTGTATATAATAGCTGTAAGTCAGTTGTGTTTGCATAATTTTATAGGACAGTTTAGCTATTTCTTTTTTTGTGTTGTTTTATGTATTATTAGTATTATTATTGTGTGAAAGCAGTGTCATAGCTGAAGGCAGTAGACTTGTACCTGATGGAATTGCATTCATTTCTTTCTAGTGAGCATGTCCGAGCTGAGAGACAAGGTAGTGCATGACATTAAAAGATGTCGTAGTTTGGCTTAGTGGTAATGTCCTTGCACACATCCATGAAGTTACTTTACATTGAGCTTAGTTAGTACTGAGATGGGTGACTTTTTTGCAGATGTACTGTCTTAGCATTTGAGCTACCCAGGTCAACGTGACACTGAATAACCTATAATGTGCCAATGTTGACATACCATTGAGAAATATGCTTGCACACGCCCCAGGCCAACTCAGCCTGGTCATTTCTCTGTGGATAGGCATATGAAAAGTGGAGATGGTCTTGGCCATTGCTATGGAAGAAACAATGAGTTTGTGAAACATTAGGCCCTGTTACCAGTACTGCTGGCATACTTGTCAAGTCAGTTAAAGGTGCTGGCTGCTAACTGAGCCATTTGTCGAGTTGATGTCACTCTTATGCTAGCTTAGTGACATTTAACCCTTGCTGCTTCCTCTCAGTTAACCTGTGTCTGTTCATAATGTTCTGTTCGGCTTCTTTTAATAATTGCATGTCATGGGTGACTTGTTTGGTAGGATGTGTATAGTATGTTGTTGACTGTTGATTAGCAACTACGAAGACTGTTAGTGGGTGAAGTATTGCATGGAGATTCGCAGGCATTGTACTCACTGTGCTCAACCACACTGCAGAAGTGGCTGATACAGTCAGACGTCGGCAAGGCACGACGTGTTTTTGTACATGTTCTGGTGGTAGTTGTTTTCATTGTATTGAAAATTGTGGAATTTAATGGATATGTAGTTGCACTTAGTTAATAATGCAAAATAATTAGTAGTTTTGTTATTATGACCACTTTAATTGCTGCATAGTGCAGTCAATCGTTTGTGTGTATGTCTGTTCGTCTGGATGATCGATAATATTCAAATAAAATGGCCTTTGAGGTAGAAACGTGGCATGGTGGTTCATCTTCATGTTATTTAGATCAGGTTTGTAGGGCAAAGTCATAAGTTCAAGGTCTCAAGAGGAAAGTTGTTTTTTTTCAGTTAAAAGTGGTAAGGCGAACTTGGGAAAACCAGGTGTGTTGCAGTGCAGACTGGCTGGCCAACATGACTGAAAGCAGTCTTGAATAAGCAACTCAGTAAGTAAGGACAAGATGAAAATTTATGGTTGGCTATATGTGTGGTGTGGCCTCAAGCGAGGGCTCTGGACTTTCTCATTTAAGAAGTGGTTGGGAAAATATGCTGTTTTGCTATAATGGTGCTTTGAACACTTGTGCTGTGTCAGTTCATCATTTATATTTAGACTTGCAGTAAAGTTACTGGCTTGCTACTATGAGTGACCCCAAAATTTAGTTTGGAGTTACTATCGTGTTTTGTGTGTTGTATTTCAGATGTTATATCAGTGCAACATTGAGAAGATGTTTGTTGAAAACATTGCCAAGACCATTTGGGTATGATGTGTTGTGTATACATGTATGTTATTCGGTGTTGATGCCAGTATTACGTTACTGGAAGCTGCATGTGAGAGTGAACAGAGGTCTGGAAATATGAGTCAGCTATCCACATATTTGTGTTTGCGGTGTTACACGTTATTTTTACACCGGTACAGATGCCTGCATTTTATTAAAGATATTCTACCATTCTGTCCCTTTCTCTCCAATAGACAGCATCTGAGCTTCGATGATTGTCTGGAGGTTAGGAGGGAAAAGAATCAGAACCGTTCTATGCTGTATTCTGTATGACAGTTGTGCAGTCATATGCTCACATGTGAACAGTTCTTACATTTGCATGTTGGTTTAGGTTAACATTTCGTTTTTGTGTGTTTGTTTAGATTTATCATTTATGTGTTTTTAGTGTTAGTTATTTCGGTGTTGCTTGCTTTTGTTGTGTAGGGTTTAGTTTCTTCACTGGCAAGCCAAGAGATTGGTTGGGAAAACGTCTCCAAAATGACCATACATTAGACGTAAAACCTTAACTCGGTCAATTTTACCATTATGAATAGCCTCTCTCAGACTGCGTGATATGGGTAATGGCATCAGAGAGGAGAGCTGTCGTAAGTGGCATGGCATGGCATTTTTCAGGAGTAAGTTGATCAAGAGAAAGGATGAGGTTTGGATGATTTTTCTAGGTCAACGTCAGTGTTGTGCGTTCACTTCAATGCTTTGAAGCTGTTGGTTGGCTATCAGGAATGAAATCCAGGCTTAAGAGAAACTGCTCCAGTTATTACTGCAGTTTCTTTCTGCGGATCCAGTACCACCTGGAGAAACTTCACGTGGGAAACAACCCGGCTGTTTGAACTAAAACTGAGTGCATTTATTGCAATCTGCTTAATAATTTGCTATTTATACATTGCTTGTGCAAATTTTTGACAGAATTCAGATTACGCTTCGCTACCATTGAAAACATGGCTTCTAGACATTCAGCTTATCCGGTATGATTATATGTTTTGTCACTGGAGCAAGTGTTCAGTTTGTTGCTTAATTTCATCACTTTAGGCAATATGATTGTACATTTATACATCGCATCATATGAGTGGTAACAAGTGTCGCCCAGCAAACTAGGTTTCATAGTCGACTGCCTCGGCTATCTTTTGCCTCTAGATTTGCACATATATCTAGATGGATCAGCTGCTGGAGCAGTCGAAAACTGGCAATGGTTTGTGTTTGTTTGAATGTTAGCGATGGCGTAATGCTGCTGGGAGCTGGCGTCAATCCGGCTGTTAGTGCAAAATTACACTATGTTATCGGTAAACAGACTTCTCTGGTATCGTCTTGTTATTCCTTTTCCTTATTGTTACCATTTTTCTAGTTTTGCTTAATTTGTTTAAGTGCGTTAGTCTTTTTTTACTTCATAGTGTTTTAGACATAAATTTGTAAGTCTAATCTGGTTGCAGAAATATGGTTGTGGGCTGTGCAATGTTAAGGGTACTCCAGTTACTGGCATTGGAAAGCAGGCATAAAGGGCAAGAAATGATCTGGCTACATTCCTTCTTCATCCACCACTGGACTCGTAAGGCAAGGGGCGTTGCTCCTTTCTGTTAGGAATCTGGTGTTGCATGAAGAAATGATGACGCCAGTGGGTGATGTTTCCTGGTTGGGGTTAGTCCTTCGAAATTCCATCAGTGCATTGACACTGACGGTTCCCAAGGGCATCGGACTTATAAAAAATCCTGTGCCACTTATCCTCACAGGTTTTGTTCCAGAACAGGTTGAAGAAGAAGACTGAGAGGCAACAACATGGAAAACGGCAGTTAGAACGGAGATGGTGATGGTGGTGCTGGTGACTGTGTGATGTTTGTATATTGACAGCAACTCTCCACACTGAAGGAGATGAACCACCACAGAGCTTCTTGTCATTCACTGTTATCGACTACACCTCTGTCTACGAGGTTTTGGCTTAATCATGCTGATGATAATAACTGTAACTAGATGGAAAGTACTCTGAGAGTGTACATCTCCCAGCGAAAGCGAAATTGGGTTTTTTATCGCCAACATTTGGCAACACTTACCACACCTATTATTAGTTATTCTTTAGAAGTATAAAATGTAAACAATCACTGGTTTATGGAGTTTTTTGACCGTTACTTTCACATCTCTCTACCGATCGTAACGAAACACAAACTTGGTCTTCCCTTCCCCTTAGGAACATTCCCATTAAATTTGGTACAAATCTGTCCACAATCTTTTTAGTTATTGTGGTCACAGACAGACAGACAGACAAACCAACGCCGGTAAAAACATATTCCCTCGCTTTTGCACAGAGAATAAGTCCGGTGTAAATATTTTGGTATTTTTATTCGTAAAATGTGATGTGTTGTGCTATTACTGATGTGATTGTTGCTATTAAAGGGCACTTGTCTTATTTAGTAATATATTTTCAAGTGTACAAAATGTGCCGGTTTTTTGTTAAGTAAATGCAGTTGTTGTTTCAGGAATCGCCACACTTTGTGCCACAGTTAAGAATGATGTTTCCGTCAGTTTCATGTACATCTGTCTACTTGTATGATTCAGAAAGTATCCTCTGCATTCCTGGTAATTTACTTGTTACAGAGACAGTCTAATAATCACCCGTCTTAGTCTGCTTTGGTCTGTTACTGTGGAGGGCTTTGGAGTCTTTGTTTTTTTGGCCTTAGGGTTTGTTGTTTAAAAGTAACATACTCATGTACTTTGTTATGCTATAATTAAATAATAGTGTTTATTGAGTTCTGAGAATGTCACAATTCTGTGCAACCTTGTCAGTGTTAATGGTGCGTATGAGCTATATTTGTGGCAACGATAAATTTTTACTGTTTTGTGCAAGATGCATACATTAGATGGAGTCTGCCACATGTCTGATAATGTACCGTTTTCAGTCACTTCTGTTTTGCATAGATAACAGCATCATTTTTTATCGTCAACCAGAGTTTTAATCTGTTAACCAGGATGCACCTACTTGCAACAATCGTATCGTAATTATGCAAGTTGGTCAATCATAACTGGGATTTGCCAACAGGAATCTCGCATCAGTTGAACGACCCCCTCATAGCTACATTTTGCACCAAACTTTAGCCATGATCAGCAAAGGGATGGGTGCAGGGGCCCCCAAAATTGAAAATTTGAAAAAAGTGCATTTTTGGTTGTATTTTGGCGGTTTTTTGCCCCACATGGGTGACAGGATGTTCTGAACAAGCTGAAATTTGACATGATAGAGTATACCATGCGTTCACTCGGGTATGCCACTTTAGAGGTGGAAGTGTAGCTAGCCATCCTGTTGATTCTGAAGTAACGGCGGAGAATAGGTTTCTAGTTTGTTTTTTGTCCTTCATGCTTTTGAATGGTGAAATGTGTGAATTCAGCATCAACATTAAGCTATTTGAACTGCGAAACAATTTTCATATTGTTGTGTATGGGAAGGTTTGTAGTTGTGCACCATTATTCATCTTTATATTTGTGCCATTAGATAGCACCTCCAGAGCATTTTGGAGTTGAAAATGTGGCAGAATTTGAGAATTTTTTGGTTTCTCAGTGGCGTTACAATAACTGATTCAGATGAAATGTGGCATTTAAGCATACACTGTGCGTCTACTCTTGCATGGAACAGTTTGACATGAGCCTCTGCTAATTACAAATTTAGTCAAATTTGCAGTTTTCACCCCCATTTAACGATCCGGGTGAAATGTGGCATGGTATGGTAGATCATGGTTTCACTCTTTGTGTCATATTTGGCCACGATTGGGGAATAAGGGTGTGTACAGGAGCCCCAAAGAAAAATTTTGTGGACATGTCAGTTTTTCGGCAGTTTTCACCCACATGGGCAACAGTATGTACCTATAAGGGTGGAATTTGCCATGGTACAACACACTATGCATCCACAGTCTCATATCATATTTGGCCCTGATTGAGGAAGGTGGTGGGTACTCCCGAAACTAAAAGATTTGGCAAAAATTGCAGTTCTGCCATATTTGCCCCTCAACAGTATATACCGATCAAAGTGAAATCTTTGAACTAATAATAACATGATTGGTTTTAGTTTAGAAAAACCTAAGCATATGTGTCAAGAAATGTGCACATGTTGATTTGTTGTGGTTTATGTCATGACTGTCATTGCAGCTAATTATGCTGACATGCATGCTGAAGCTGTGGAGTTTAGAAACATCGGCTGTGGTTAGTAGCTTTGAGACATTGCTTTCACAGTGAAATTGAGTTTTTGGTTGATTTATTTAAATTACTACAGTTTATATTATCATAGATGTGTAGCAGCATATATTATGTAGGAAAAGAGAATCAATAATGATAGTGAGCAGCTAGTTGAGTCATTTACTTTACTATATTGGTTAGTTCATTGTTATGATTCGAGATAACCTCGCCACTGGGTATTACAAGTTTAATCATCATTTATGTGTACAATTAATGTAAACTCTTGATTTATATTAAGTCATGTTAAACAAATTTTAGACAGTTTTTGTTGACAGTAATAACATATTGTGCGGGATTACATGTGAAATTACTAATATCAATTTTGTCAAATAAGTACATTTGCCATAACCTGTTTAATTGTTTAAAAACTTTCACAGTGCCAGTCTTTAGTTAAAAACCAGCAGCTCTCACATTGCATTTTTTGGCAGCCTGCTGAATTACTGATGTAGAATTGGCCGTAGCTTTATATCCAGCATGTAGAAAATGCATTGGATGGCGTTTGTTGCAGGTAGTTGTAATGGAATCCCACTGTTTTTTTCTAACCAAGGCTTGATAGTGGCTGTGCAAGACACAGATGAAACTGACTTGAGGTATTTCGTTAGTTTAATTACATTTCAGTTTTAATTTCAGTTTTTTTTAGATTATGTTGTCTGCATGTGGTTAACTTAATTTTTAAACTAGATGGCTGTATTGTGTGTAATGCCACAATACAGTATTCGACTTGAAGCGGTCCACTGTCTGTGCACAAGCTGTTTACTTCCTGCATTCGACGATGCTTAGTGTCATGTGCCTGTGACTGAGTGATGTCAGTATTATCTGCCGTGTTACTTATTTTCAGTTTCCAATTTAGTCTGCTTTTCTTCCATGTCGGTCTGCCATCCGCACTGCGGCGTATTGGTTTCTGCAATATCGGACATCGGTCGTTGCCGAAAATTTGTTAGGTACATTTATTGTACTTGGCGTACAGCCTGGGAGAATGATTTTGAATTGATTCTAATGGTGAAAATGGAAACTAGACATCCCATAGAGGGCTATTTAGGTAGTGAGTTTCCAGAGATCTGTAATCATTGCAGACTTATGGTGGCCTGAAGTCACAAGAATGGTATTTTTTAAAGTAATTTTTTGCATTTTTTTGGAAAAAACGACTCCTTACGATAAAATTTTCATTATTCTGTTCCGAAAGTTTCATCACGACACTGATCGATATTATGTTCAAATTTCGTGACATTTGGCCAAAGAAATCAAAATTTTGCCTGCCGCTCAAACTGTCGCTACTGCGCAGATCACGCCCAAAATCTGCCACTGCCAGCCCCAACAATGTACTCAGAGTGCTCTAGATTTCATCCAAATCAGTTCACATTCAGTGGAGTTATAGCCAAATGCATGAAGACTGCCAAAGTGTCCCTTAAGGTAAATCCAATATTTGGCCGAAGCCTAGCTTCGAGACGAATAAAGATAGTGATCATAATTGGCAGCAAATAGCAACAAGAAGCTCTGCTACTGCAGAGGACAACATGACGTGCTATGTTAGTAAATTTGACGAGGTATAGGAGTTAGAAAAGTTTCAAACTGCAAAAGTGACCTTCAAAGGCATTGACATTGGTGCCATTCGATGGGCTACATACGGTTTCCTATTAGTGTTCCATTGCAGCAGTGTCTCAATTTTGCAGCGTTAACGAGATATTATTATTTGTTTACCAAAATTTAAGGAGGCCAAGTGACACATCACCCATCCCTTTCCGGGGTAGTCTATTATTCATGCACTTGTACTTCTATGTATCAATCTGCACAGGAAATTTGAAGTGTGTAGCTGCACTGATTCCAAAGATATGATTGGGGCAAAATTAAAAAAATGGGTCAAGTGACTCTGACCACGCCCATTAGGGAGTAGTCTGTTATTGAAAGCCAAGCACTTGACATATATTACACCTGCATACAAAATTAGGCAACTGTCGCTTCAGTTGTTTCGGAGATAAGATCATGGGTGTTGAAATAGAAAAATGGGTCATATGGCCCTGAACACGCCCTTTTAGGGGTGGTCTGTCATCCTTAGGCTAGGATATTATAGGTCAACCCTCGTTATTCCGCCGTAATTCGTTTTCTAAAAATTTGGCGGATTAACAAAAACGGGCCTTTTGTGGGCAGGGTGTGTATTGTGTTCGTGTCTGTACAGAGCAAGCCTATATGCACCACACAACATCATATTACTGTTGTAAAACGGCACTGAATGATCTTGCAAAAAATCGGTGCATGTCCAGTTCAAATAAAATTTATTTGTCGGTTTTGTCAATTTACTCAGCATTAAAGTAGCCAGTCATCTTGCTCTGACAGAAAATTTTTATGGCCCTTTCTTTCAAAATTTCTGAACGTCCATTGTCAAGGTGCACGAAAACAGCGCGCTAAAACCGCCGTGAAATCGCCCAATGACAGCGGGTTTCAACAGAAGTTTAGCAGGAAATAATTATGGCTGTAGTGTAGTTTGGCAGATTAACGAGTGGTAAATCACTAGGTTGCTATTGAAAACGTTTTGGCACATGGCGGTTGGCGAATTGGCGGATTAACGAGTGGTTTTAACATGGGAATAGAATTCGTTCTGTGCGGTTTTGGCGGATTAGCAAATTTGACGGATTAACGGGTGGCGGATTAACGAGGGAGGACCTGTATATAGTCTACCCGTGTACAAAATTTGACGGCTTTTTAGCCCTTGCAGAGATCATTGGGGGCCCAAAAATATGAAATGGGTTGTGATCCTGACCACGTCTCTTTTAAGGGTGATTCCTCCTCCATGTGTTGTTGGAACTTGATATAGCCTACTGATGTACAAAATGTGATCACTCTATCTTCAGTCGTTCGAGATACGGTTGGTGCCCACCAAAAATTTTAATGGTTCACATGATCTGACCACGCCCCTTTCAGGGATGATTTGTCATCCGTTGTCTACGACTTGCTACTATCAATCTGCCAAATTTGAAGTATCTGTCTCCGCCTACTACGGAGATATGAAAAGGGATACAAAATTTGGAAAATTGGGTGGTTTGGGGTAGTTAGGGGTCACTCAAGGTCACTGAAAATAGCGTCATTAGATAGAGCACATACGAGTTCCTGTTGGCATTTCATTGTAACTATGTCCCTATCTTGCACCATTTTTGAGATATAGAGAGATATTGGTGGAAAATCACTCATCTGAACCTACCCCCATCTCTATTGGGGGTGACCCGTTGGAATTTTACCGAGATCTTTGGAATCAGAAAACTAAGAGTCCTAGGGCTATCGTGTGGCATTGTTTGCGTGATCCTGTGTTCAGCCATCTTAGTAGAAGTCCGACTTATGACAGATGGACAGACGCACATTGACAGCATATACCACACTAGCATAGCATCTCGTGATAAAAATTTGTATTTTTCTCTATAGCATGAAGCAGGGGATTACAGTTCTGTTGAGCAAAATGAGTTTATTGTTGATGAACAAAGGAAGTTTCAGACTTATTCTGCAAGAATTATCAGTGTGCTTTTTGTAGCATCATGGATACCTGTTCTCAGACAAGGCTTGCATCAGCATCATATCTGGAGGTCGTATTTTTAGCTGCTGATTATTTTACAATAGATACAGTAATAGAAGGGCCATTATAAATTTCTGTATGTCTCTGTCAACTAAATTTGTAACATTATAGTTGAACTGAAGTTTAATGTGTACGCCAGTGTCCATAACTAGGCATTAACACTGCTTATTACTCAGCACATTGTGGAGCGCTGAGATGAATGACTGTATACAGAATACCATTTCGGTATATATCCTGTCATGCAGGCCAAAGTGGCTCCTAGCCTCAACAGGATGGTAAATGAGTACAGGCCAGAGTGTGTTGGTGTGTTCTGTGGCCGGGAAGTAAAACCGCTTAATCGCTTATGGTCTATTCCACTCGTGGTTTAAACATGTCACTGGCATTCAAAATGTAAAACGTATGGTCCTTATAAATGTATGTGCCATACCTGTGACATAAATAAAGCACTGTACAAATTTACAGGTTTTCCTTTTACTTTTAGATGCTCAGGAGCATACATAATTTGAATATTAGAGTAAAGTAAAGTAAAGTATACATCGATTTGTATAGCGCATCGTTGTAACTACTTCTCATGAAGAGAATTATTTCAGAACTTTATGCTGACACATGCGGGAGACTAGTGGGAGTTTTTAATTGCAACCTTTTGAGAGTATTGTTTATAGCTAGCTTTGTCTTCTTCGTGAGGCGATGGCTTACCTGCTAATATATCATGTTTATTTTACCAGATCAGTGACACCACCAGCAGGTAAAGAAATAGAATTTTTGTTGTAATATGATTGATTCGCTGAACAGAAAATCTGTGCCATGTGTGTCAGTATAACGTTGTTGCAATTGTAGACGTCAATTGTTGCCACTGTGAGCCAGGAGAAAATTGATGAGCTCAGTAAGCAGGAGTCGGAACTGTCTCGACTTAAGGCTGCATTTCTTGCCAGCATTCAGGACTCGGTGGTAATTGTGACTATTTGTTGGCTGTTTGCTGCGATCACGATGCAGTGCTGCCTGACATTTCATCACTATCAGTCCCATTTACATGCTGCAGGAATGATATGAAAAGCATCATGAAATTTTTAATTTAATTTTTAATTAATTTAATTTTTAATTTTTTAATTTTGAGCAGAAGTACAGCCACTGAATTTTCTCTGTACTATGTCTGGTGGATTTTTGTACATATTTTGTGATAGCAGTCGAATTTGTTAAATTATATTGTCAGATGATGTAAGTTTATTGTTTTAATGTGATCACTGTGTCCTATGCTGTTTGTAAGGCTGTGTTTGCATGTAAATGGGTGGGCTAGTTGATCGGTTTAACAATACCAAAGATGCCGATAGTTTACGTATGTTATGTTGGCTGCAGACACAGACGCGTGCACAAAGCATTGTGAACGAGTTGTTTCCACCTGGAGTGCCAGCCTCCGTTGATCCCGGAGCCGTGCTGGATGCTCTGGTGACCCGACTCAGTCAGGAGATGATTGATGATTATCCTGCATCTGATCCTCGCTGGGCTGAATCACTTCCTCCAGGTCATCCACTAGTCATATTACCTATTTCTACCAGTTCTTGGCGTCGTAAAAAACGAGCATCCTACCTATCACAGTTTTAGCTTTGAATGCTTCTGATTTCATTGCTCATTGTTAATTGTTTTGGTTCCGTATTATTTTTGTATAGTTGGTACTGGCACTGGACCGAAATTCATTCCTTCAGGTGTCTGGTGGTAGATAAAGAAATGACGATGTCATGTCTGTGGTTGGGATCAGTGATTTGTTTTTTCCAGTGCTTTGACACCATTGTTTAGGTGACAGAAAGGGCAGCTGGCCTGTAAACAAGAAGCTCAGCTACCGCAGAGGTACCGCGCGACGCACTATGTTAGTAAATTTGTGCTATGTTTTACGAAGTATGGGAGCTAGAAACGTTTCAAACAGCAAACGTGACCTTCAAGGTCATTCAAGCACATTGGCAATGGTGCCATTCGATAGGCCACATGTGATTTCGTATTAGACTTTCATTGCAACCATGTCTCTATCTTGCACCATTTCTGTGATATTGTCACTTCCCAAAACTTAGAAGAGGTCATGTGATGTTGAACACGTCCTGGTCAGCATTAATCTATGATTCTTGCACTAGTACACTTCCGTATCAGTCGGCACGCGACATTTGAAGTGCCTAGTTTCACCAACTCCAAAGATATGATTAAGGTCAAAATTTAAGAAAATGGGTCACATGACACTGACCTCGCCCATTAGGGGCTGTCATCTCAAGGCTAGCATTTGATATATTCAGCCATAAGCTAGGATTTGATTCATTCTACATGTGTGCAAAATTCGACAATTACAGCTTAAACTGTTCCAGATATATCATTGGGGGCCTGAAAGTGAGTCACGTGACCTCGACAGAGCCCCTTTTAAGGGGTCATTTGTCATCAGTATGCTGGGATGTGACATGGCCTACCTGTGTACAAAATTTGACCACTATAGCTTCAGCCGTTCGAGAGAAACGGTTGGTGTCCACCAAAATTTAAATGGTTCACGCAACCTTACCACGCTCCTTTCAGGGATGATTTGTCATCTGATCTGTGTCATCTACAATTGACATCAACACTTACTACGATCAACCTGCCTACCAAATTTCAACTCTACACCCACTACGAAGAAAATATAGAAAATGGGGTGGTTTGGGCTTGTTAGGGGTCACTCAAGGTTACTGAAAATTAGGGCTGTACCAAATATTCGATTCGAATTGGAACCAGACCGAATAGTGGGTCAAATGGACTATTCGTATTCGGCCGAATACTGCCACGATTTGGAACTGGAATACGGATAGTTGATAACTGCCCACGCGGCCACGCCGCACCATGGGCACATGATAAAACACAGCAATTAATGTTGGCCAGCGTCATGAAGCCTCGTCTGAGCTCGTAAATGGTTGTAAATACTCCCTGGTCATGAAGTAATATATACTAGCAATTATTATATAGGAGACCATGCCATGGTGCAATAGACGCGGACCATAAACAGCGTGGCGTACGTCAACAGTCCCTGTTAGATGAAGCCGATTGCACCACAGCGTGACAAAACAGGTGCCGCTGCAGGGATCCGATGCAGATGGACTGATACGAATCAGTGCGGGCGATAATGGGCCCAACATCCAGTCCAGGGCCCAGAAACCCGGTCAGTGTTGCAGTTGCTGTGGCAGGCGTCCTCCAGCCATTAAGTAATTTCAAATTTGCAACATTCAACAGTTTTGTTTCTAAACTATTCGAATTCGAACTGTATTCGGCCGAATACTGACGCTAGATATTCAGTATTCGGCCGAATAGTGAAATTGCCGTATTCGGTACAGCCCTACTGAAAATTGCGCCATTTGTTAGAGTGCATATGCGTACCTATTAGCATTCCATAGTAACTATATCCTATCTTGCACTGTTTTTGAGATATAGTGCGATATTGGTCGAAAATCGCCAATTTGAACCTACCCGACCTCTATTTGGCGCCCCTATTTGGGGTGACCCCGTTGGAATTTGATTTTTGGCATCAGAAAACTAGAGTCTCTGGGCTATCGTATGGCATTGTTTGCATAATCCTGCATTTAGCCATTTTGGTACAGTGCCGGCTTGTGACAGACAGACGGATGGACAGACTGACGGACACACGACGACAGCATATTACACACTAGCATAGCGTTGTGCCTTAAAAACAGCTCCACTTATCTCCAAACGTTCTGAGTACTGTTCTCTTCCAGAACCACTGAACCAGTGGAGGTAGAAAATGAGGGGGGACTGGTCGTTGACAGTCATGGTCCAGAGTTGTGCTAGTGTCAGCTGTATGTTAGTGGCAACTGCTATCAGCCACGTTCTATATGCATAACTCATACTCCTGTTGGTTAACAATTACATCATGCAACCAACCGGTCGATGTAGAACGACCAACCGGACTCATGTTAACTGAACGAATACAAACAGTGTCAACATCTGGGATGTGTCGATGTAACCATGCTAATGAGCATGAGCTAATTAACCACTTTAAACCGGCGCCAGACTCCGGGTAGCAAATCCCGGTTGTGTTTGACCCAGTTGCATAATTATCATAATAGGCCAACCACAACCAGACTTTGGTTACGTATACAGAACGCGGCTGTTGTGTTGAATTCACTGTGCATGTTATTTTATACGTTTTGAATATTTTAGTTGACTGGCATGCTTGTACTGCGGGAGGTCGGTATGACTGCAATAAGCATTCTTGTTGTACGTTGTAGGTGTTACAGCTTCGTCAATGTCGTTGATTCTTGTTCATCAGCTTGAAGATAAACGCAAGGCTCACGACTTGTACTTGTCTTTCCTGAAGAACGTTGATCTCTGGTCTCGGGTATACAGACCTGCCTTTGTCATCAGAGCTAGGCTATATTTTGGAAGTACACGCAGTTAAGCTGCTTTGTTTTTCGTGCTCTGCATCTCCTAAACCCGATCTCTTAAATTACTGACTTCATTTTCCTGCTTTCATGTGTATTAGTCATACATTTTTGTATTTATTAAAACACTGTCTATTTTATACTTCATTCTAGGTGGCGGCATGGCGTAGTGGTAGCGTCGTTGGTCTGGATCACTGAGGTGAACCTACGCTGAGCCCGGTTAGTACTGGGATGGGTGACCGTGTCCGGGTTCGACTCCTGGAGGCGGCACTTTATTTCGGTATGTAACCAACCACCCAGGTCGACTCAGCCTTCTACCCTCCGTGGGACGGTAAAATGAGTAGCAGCAAAGGGCGGTGATGTTCTGTGGCTGGAAAGTAAAGGCAGGCATGGTGTAATTTGCAGGTAATACTGTGTGATCCATGACTGAGCGCATTAGAGGCGCTTCGAGTAATGCGCTATACAAATCGACATACACTTTACTTTACTTATACTGTACTTCTGTTTTAGTTATTAAAGTTACAAATACGTTGTTTCTGTGGAATGTTTAGCTGTCAACAGTGAGTGTTGAGGGTCGTGGTGTTATGCCGACCCATATGCTCCTGTGTGAACATGCCGAGAAACTTGAGGCTGCCAAAGCGCTGTATGAGTGTCACTTGGAGTGAGTTGATTTTGTTCCCGTACTTTGCAACAACCTGCTGTTTATTATTGTTGGCAGTTTTGTGAAAAACTCACCATATTGCTGCTGTGTCCGTAATCGTATGTATCCTGTTTTAGCCCAATCATTCTCGTCCTTCTTAGAACGTGGCGGTAATTTTTCAACCTAATAAAGGGTGTTAAAGTTTTCACACGCCTTTTAAAAGATGATTAAGAAAATTGGTGTGTTTATCTTACCTTCATATTTTGCACGTGGCAGATTACCATTTTCTTTCTTGCCACTCTTGTTATTTATCAGATCTTTGCTGTTTCACTCTTGGCTTAAACCTTGCATGTTCCAGTAATTGTTTCCACTGTAGGCGGCCTCTCTAGACAGTATTCATGGTCTAGGACACAGACTTAATTTCTCTTTTGTTTTGTTTTTGTGCCGTAAACAGATCTGGCAATATTTTACATGTTAATGTATGCTACACGTTCAACAGTCCTATTGTACACCTAAATTTTGTTGTCTAGCGTTTGAGAGGTCCGTCAGGCAGACGTTTATCACAGATAACTGCTTCGAATGTTATCATCTTAAGTGACCAGTTCTGATGTCCGCACTTAGAGTATTCTGATGTGTAGTGATTTTTCAGTTTTGCAGACAATATGTTCCATAGCTGTGCAGTGTAATGATTGCGTAATTCATCTCTAATAGCATGAACAAACGTTCAGAGCAAGCTTCACTTTCAAGACCATTTCTTCTTTAACGAGAGTCATGAAATATCTCTGACTGAATGTTCTGTAGTGTCATGAAATCAACCTCGACATGAAAAGAAATTTTGTTCTAGCCATAAGCAACAATTTAATAACATTTGAAACGTAATAAAAATCAAGCAGACACTGTAATAAACTTGATGAGAATGCTAAAAGGTTTATCAGCTATATTCAAGGTTGTCTGGCATCTTATTCCGCGGTGATGAAATTTGTGACTAGCTATGGAATAGGTGTTGGTCGCATGACTACTCCAATTGGATCTAGTGCACAGTTTTGCAGCACCAAATTTGGTTTTACTTTGCATGATATCCATGTTGTGTTGCCGCAGATTTGTTTGCAAAACTTTTTTCGTAGATTGGATCCAGGTGTTGCTGCTATATCTGGGGTCCTGTTGTCGTTGATTTTTATACGTAATAATACGATGTCTCTCTCACTAGGTTTAGATTTTGATGATGTTTGTAGTTTCATACATATTTTTGTGTACTTAACGTATGATACCATGCTAATTAATATGTAACCGTTGTGTTGGACGGAGGCGGGTCATTAACTCTGCTTGTTTGGTTTACGTGTGACGATATTGTTGACTGTTATCTAGAGTGTGTGTTTGGTTGCATCCTGGTTGTATTTGCTGCTTTCTTTTTTTCTTAATTTCTGTTTCTGACTATCTGTCTATCTTGTACTTTGTGTACGATTCAATAATAAATATAACATAATACATTGGCAGAACACCAGAAAAAGACTACATTGCTACAAGCAATTCAGTTCATACTCTTAAAGGTTGTTAAAAGTGACAGGCTGAAAACTTTGAATGCCCCTCATATTTTGCTTACAGTTGACTACTGATAATGTGATAATACTAGGATAGGGAGACAATTTGAAGACTGCTTTAACTCTTGGTGATCGTACCAGTTAAGCAGGAATATTGAATATATGGTGACAGCACAGTTATGGTTAATACCTTTGTTCATTCTTGACTTGTTTTGATGTAACTGTGCCACTTGATGTGATAACTGTGCCTGTGCAACAACAACAGTTTGTGCTACAGTGAATTCGTGAGTATAGTTATGCAAAATCTGTTTTGTAGAAACATGCAACTTGTTAATGCAGCAATTGAGCACATTCTAAAACAACGGAGAACAGACAGTGCCGCCACTGCTGGTGGTCTTACGTCAACCGACATTTTCTATCGTGAGGTAATGCTATAGTTTGATTGAATTGTCTGTGTGTAAGTCTTGTGCCAGCTTAAACTCCCATTTATAAGATAGTATCATCACTGTTGTCATAGGCATTACATTATTAACATCTGACTTCTAAAACGTTTTCCCAGTGAGATCTGTGGGGGATCTGGCCTATTATATATCCTATGATAAGCTTTAAAATTGTCTTTCTACATAGAAGCAGAAAGAAAGAAGACATTTTCTATCGTGAGGTAATGCTATAGTCTGATTGAATTGTCTGTGTGTAAGTCTTGTGTCGGCTTAAACTCTCATTTATAAGTATCATCACTGTTGTCATAGGCATTATGTTATTAAGATCTGACTTCTAAAACGTTTTCCCAGTGAGATCTGTGGGGGATCTGGCCTATTATATATCCTATGATAAGCTTTAAAATTGTCTTTCTACATAGAAGCAGAAAGAAAGAAGATATCAGACTTTGCCCACAATGTGCAATTGCACACTGAACGCTATATAACCTAAGTCCCGTTAATGCTAAATTAACTTCTCTTTCCTACGTCCATGAATCAAAGTATATTTGGTTCTTTGCAAACGTTTGCCATTACCATAGTAACAATGGCTATGGTGACTTGCAGATTTCTCTGTTCCTCTTTTACTTTAGTTTGCAAGTAATTTCAAAATAGTCAATTTCAAAACAAGTTATGCCTTTTAATAATATGAAATTGAATTATGTGTGACTTTGCGGTAAAGAAGTAAATTTAAGTGAAATTGATCTTTGTAGCGAAATTCATACAGCTATACGATGCACGATGCTCACTGTCCATCGCTTACACCCAGGTAACCAGCGGCAAGACCATCGTTGTGTAGAAAATGCACATTCAAACAGAAATGTCTTCAGCTGGCATCTGAATGCACTGTGGTCCGTTAAGTCCTGAAGCTCGGTAGACAGCTCATCATTACGGCCCATTATAGAAAAACATGCTGTCATCCATAAAACCAGAAGTACGTAACATATTGCAATGACGCCGGAGGACCGAGCCACGGCCATAGGCAACATCCACAAAAAATTATTAAAGATCACGCGTGTGGTTCCGGAGATATCCTCATGGACAGACAGACACACACACAGGCGTACTAATATTAAGCAGTAAAATTATTACCGGTAAGTTTTCAAAGCTTCTGCATTGTAACAAGTGACAGTAAGAACGATATCATTGTGGTTTCATTTGTTGTGAACATGCTGCATGTTTCACAAACATGTCAACTGTTGGACAGTGGCAGTTAATGTCTCTTTATGGTTATATTGAGGGATCAGTAACTCGTGTTACTTCTGTTGATATTTTTGTGTGTGTGTGGGAAATGTCAGTTTGATGCAATATTTTATGGATGTATACCGTAGGTGTCTCATATTCACGAACTATTCAGCAGTATTTTGACAGTGGAAGAGGACTGTCTCGGTAAAGAAGCCTCTGTTGTTGAAATGCTGGAGCTTGTGTCAACTGTTAGTTCAATTTTGCAGGTTAGTTGCTTAGTTTTACAGTTTTTATGTTATGTTTTTATGTTTTTATGTGACTGTGATTTATAAATTTCCCAAAAAATGAAATGTTGATTTTAAATGGTCGGTTGGTTTTTGACTTCAGCAACTTTTGTTCTTAGAATGTTTATCATTGCAGCATTTGAATGTGTGAGTGGCTTGCTAAAATTTACTGTTTTATGGCAGTGCACTGAAGTGAATTCATTGTGTATTAATATTAGAACAGCTGAACCATTATCTGCGGGTGGTCCAGCGCATCTGCATTACAGTAATACTGACATACTGAGTGAGGTCAAGTTTTGCTAATACTTTTATCTAAGACAAAAGGCTTTGCATACTTACGTCCTTCGTGAATTAAAATTTTTGGCTAAAACAAAACTCTTAGACTAAAGTCTCAGACCGATGATTTCCACTTTCACATTTAAATGGATAAGATTTACGTGATTTTAACACAGTAATAGTTTACCTATCCCCCAGTATTAAAAATTGGATGCTTTGCTGTCCTGCCGGATTTCCAGCAACTCAGTGATGCATACGAAAATAAATGATGACAGTGTCGAATGCTAAAAAGAAGACCTTATAGATATTAAAAGGGTGCCAAAGTTTATTTTAATCATGCCAGTCAAATTTGTATACGGTTTTGTGAGAATATTGAGCCTAGTGTCAGTCACGTTTTATAAGAAACCTGGGTTTTTATCAGCTTAGCTTCCTATCCATCCACATGTTTTAATACAGTTTCAGTTTCGCTAAAAAAATTATTGACATTGCATTCGCCAGAGGGATGCACAAAACTAAGTTGGCCTATAACAGATGTTTCATGCCCCTGAAAATAGTTAAAATAGTTAATGAAAAATTATGAGATTCAGTTATCTATCTGTAGTTTTACATCAGCAGCAAGTCTTCAGAGAAGGGGCAGGAGTAGTTAAAGTCATGTGAGTGATTCACTAAGTTGCTATGAGGAAAGGCAGCTGGCCATATGAAATTCATTATCAGTTGTCTGTCAGGCTCAAGACTGCAGCTAACTGATGCAGCTTCACCTGAAAATGGCCGATAAACCACTGTTTGTATACTGTTCTAAAAAGCCGCTGTTGCTAAGTGTAGTGTCACATATGCAGAGTATGCTGACAGCGGCTGTCAAGTATCGTCAATCTGCCACTCAGTTATATCAGTATTCCGCTTTGAACGTGGCACATTTGGTGCCGGAATTTGTTTCATGGACTGCAACGAGTGACGTGCGATCCATAATTCGCAAACAGGTTACTGCTGTCAATTATTGTTACTGTTTTTCTTAAAGGTATGCACAGTTTGTTATGGAAATCCAGGAATGTTTGTGTACATTGCTGTTTGGATGTGTGTTTATATAATATGCAATACTTAATGCTTTCATTCACGAATGACCACAGTGCTGTAAATTTGGATTGATTGATTGACACTCTGATATGGTAGGAGATTGAATCAGTTTGAATATGTTGCGGTGTATGTCTGCGGTATATATTTTTACGTCCCACTTTGGTGGGCTGGTGGAGCAAACAGTCTTCGGCCTGATTCTCTGTCCAGACAACAACTTTCGAACTAAACGACCTTTAGGCTAGATATTTGTGTTTCTGATTCATCTTGACCTATCTAGGTCAAGTTTGATTATCTAGGTTATAGGTCAAAGTTCACGGCCACAAGAGGGTAAAAAGTCACGAGTCATCTAAAAGCAGACCTGAAATTGAAACTGTGAATATGTAACACTGGTAAGTATTTACTATATTTGCTGAGGTATTTGTGCTTAATTGCTTGATGTGAGTAGTGCAGGCTTTTCTAATGCTTCTTAGTGTTATATTTCTGTTCTGAAATGTGTTGTAAGTTGCAAGCATGATGATAGTGTAATGTGTGTGCAATATTGCAGCACAGCTTAACTGTTCAGCATGGACTTGCTATCACAGCCAATGCTGTGCAGAAAGCCCGTTTGTGCCAGCAGTTGGTTGCAATGGCTGATATTCTGTTGGATGGATACCGAACTCAGCTTGAATCCATTAAGTGGCATCTACAACACCAGTCAAAAGCTTATGTGACTGAAGCCAGATATGTGGAGATACTGCGGAAATATGAACAGGATCGATCGTTCCTTCTTTCGCCTCTAAGTATGTTTTGTTTAATAGTCATCTGTTGCAGAGTTAATTGCCTTAATTGTTTGCACTGAATTTAGGTTCTGATGATGGCTTGGTGCAGTGGTCACACATCGTAATCATGATTGTTGAGATAGTAGGTTATCCTAGTAATGCTGTCCATTAAGTTTCACTCCAGGATCGATGAACAACAACTCCCACTTGGTGAACATTAAGCATGTTGTTAACAGACGGCTGGATGCTATGCTTCTTTCTTTGTCCTGTTTATTGCATACAGTCAATTGTTCTGTGAATTTTTTTTGTATGAACATGTGTTTATGTGACTTTTGGCAAAGCATTGTACAGTATTGAATGAAAAAGATGTGATTTCTATGTCCTTTGTTTTACCAGGTACTGCAGAAGCACCCTAGTAAGTTTTGGTGGGAAAATATGTGATTATTTGGTTTTACAAATTTACGAGTAATATTTCTGCCAAGATTATTAAAATCAACAATGCTTGCTCAAACTACAGCTGAAACTATGAGGAATCCTGTTTGTGAGATGCAGATTATACGGGTATGTCGGTGTGTGTTGCAGTGAAGAGTCAAGAGTATGAGCGTGCTGCGTCGCTGGCCGAGAAGTACTGCGAGTTCTCAACACTGATTGAGATCTGTGAAGAACTGAACAACGAAGAGCGACTGTGGCGCTACATGGATCAGTTCAGGGACAACGTAAGCACGGTGGTCACTTATGTGGAAGACCTGAAAATGTCCGGGAATTTAACAGCTACCAGGGAATTGTCGGGGAATTGACCAGAAGTCAGGGAAGTGTCGGGGAAACTATCTTTGTCGTGGAAAACTGTTCAGTGCTGTCTTCATGTTTGGCACTGCACCAGTGATCACTAGCCTGTTGTCAGCTGCCTTTATTTGTTAGTCATCTCCTATATAAGCATAATAACTGCTTTATGAACTGTGTAAAAAAGCATTTTTGCCTGATTTCAGAATTTTGTTGCTGATTAAATCATTGTGAACATTTTTGTAGAATGTGCGCTGACATTCATAGTGTACTGGTAGCATTGACAACAATATTTGCATGTCATGGGTAACACACTGTGGGTGGGAGTGCTGTGTAGTCAGCCAATTTCACAGTGATGGGAGTCTGGTAAGCTGATGTGTGTAAGCTGATAACAACTGCACCAACATAACTATTGTCATTTTGAATTTCATGTGACAACCAATTTAACAAATATGCTAACATTACTTCTTAAATTGTATCAGTCCTGCTGCAAGTCCACGGATTTTTAGGTCGACTCCTCCGAGTCGACCTAATAAAGTGGGTCCGATCCAAGGTCAAGGTCACGAGCATTTGAAAGTCGGAAATTCGGCCATTTTCAAAGGCTATCTCCTCCCCCATTTATAATGGGGACTGGCAAATGACCATGGATTCTTAAGTTAGGGCACAGTGCCTAAAGCTTATTGGGGCCATATTTTTGATTTTTGTCCTAGTTTTTGTGTCACATGACTTTGAAGTTGGCAGTAAGTAGGAGTTGACAGCCAGTCTCGTACGGGGCTAATTTTTTATTCGTAGTCGTTATATATTGTAAATGCACCTGTGCTTTGGATGTTTATAATGATATGAAGTTGAGGTTTTATTGCCGTGCATGTGCCTGCAGGATTTTCCAGAGTACGTATTCAAGTGGTATATGGATGCAGGTATTATTTTTTAATATTAATTTTGCTATTAATTTTATTTGTTATGGTTTGTTACCTAGTGCTAATCTGTGTCGAAAGTGCCATTAAATTCTAACCAGCCTACTCCACAGATTCAGCCGAAACTGCTAACTGTTAGAGATAGCAGCATGTGTGATTGGCAGACTTCAGTCACCTTCGGTGCTTTAACACCGTTGGTTTGGAGACAGGTAGAAGCTTGGAATGGTATAAACCTCCAGTAGTTCAGAATGTTTCCTGTTTGGGGAACCTGAGTGACTAGTGAAGCTGGACTATAGGCCAGGTAAACATAAACAGTTAATAATAGTAGCTACAGTTGCAGTCAAAGAAGGTAATGAGTTCCATAATCCTTGGGGTAGTGTAGACAAGGTGTTCACCTCCTTTCCTTAGGTGATTGAACCCATGGATGCATATACACCACAAGAGTGTGTGATGCGTGGCCAGTGCGACATTCTCGGCCAGTACTCAGTTCCCATATTGCTAAGGGCAGGAGGCTGAGTTGGTGTGAGTGGCTAGTTACATATCAGGATGGTAAATTACCTCGGCTATTTTGGCAGTACTAATTGGGCTTGACATAGACTGATTCTGTTGATGTGACCACCACATACAGTTGCAGTTGAGTGCGATGTTTTGGCAGCTTCATTTTAAAGTCGCTTTCTGTTGCAGAGTTGTTTTAATTGCCTCTGCCACTGTTGGCAGGGGTTACGTTTTCATTGCCATTTGTCTCGGCTTTTTGTTCTACTTAGTAGGATGACTCCAAAAAGTTGTGTATTTTGATACAATTTGGTGAATAGGTAGTCTGTTGATTTGGAAAGTGAATGTGGGAAAAATAGTTACACGTATTGTGAGAAAATTGGGGCTAATATCATACATAGATAGTTGTTGATACAGTGGCATTAATGGGATTATACTGATGTGTTGCTAGGGAAAGGTGCAAAGCTGATGGCAAGCAGTCTGTCTACTCACCCGTTGCTTTTGGAATTTCTTCAGTCGCATGGCAACCAATATTTGAGTTGGCTGCACAACATTCAGTTGAATAACTTTCGACAGGTGAGATATTGTGTCCGACGTTTTTACACTGTAAACTTTATAGTTAGTTATATCATAGTTGTTTAATTTGGTAATGCCTGCATTAGTGCTGACTTATTCTTGATTTAACAACCAAGACCTATATAATAAAGTGAATGTGTTGTGATTTTGGAAAGACTTGACCTGGACTTGTGTTGCAGTATATTGAGTGGCCCGACACCATGACGACTACTTACTGCTGCTGCTGCTGGGCCAGATGTCTTTTTTTGTGGTTCAGATGTCCTTCCTGACACTCAGCTGTCAGCATCAGAGCACCAAAGGCAACAAAATCACTAACCCTAACCATTGGCCTGGCCTTGTCCTTTCTCCCCTACAGCTGGACTCCTCACGTAAGGGACATTGCTACCTTGATGAAAATATTATTTTGAGTGGAATGATGCTATGACGGTGTTTTGAGTGGAATGATGCTGTAGGGTTGAGTTGTGTAATGCACTGTTTAGGCTCATTTAACCCTGATGTCTCTCGCAGACAGTGAACATGAATATGCGGCAAAGAAGAAGGTTGGCACACTTTTTCTGTTGCAGCTGGGACTAAATAGATTCTTCTCTAGTATTCAAGCATGCATTGCATTGGTTCATAGCAATGTCCAATGTCTGTAACAATTTGCACTTGCCACAGTAGTTAGTGTGGACGAGATTTGATTCCTTCTCTGTTTCCAAAATGTTTGTTGTTGTCATTCACAAGATTATTGACTGTTGTAATTTTACTGATTTGTGTCAATAATGTTACATATAGTTTCTTATGGTTGTATTATATTCTTTTAATCATTTGTGGTTTTATTTTGATAAATAACTATCATATCAATATTAATTAGTATCTTGTCATTATGTCATTCATTAACTTGTATGTTGTACTTGTACAACTTGAGTCCTGCAGTTTATGCCAAAATAACTTTTATATATTTTATAATACATATTTTTGTTACCCTCCACTGTCGGTATACGGTGGTCTAACGTGCACCACTGTTGATCTGTCTTCGTTTTTCATGTAGTTTATGATAATGTTTTGACATAGAAGAAGATAAATTTTGATTTAACAATAAATTTTCGGACTCACAACATGTGCAGTGTCAAGGAAATCTCCCTGCAACCTGCGTTATGTTGCTGCATTTTTAGTGACGTATAGTATCTTTTGATGGACTGTTGTTGAAACTGAAGTTGCTGTTACTTGCAGCAATGATAACGTGGATCTTTGTGTTGCACAGACGTTGTTGAGTCTGAGCAAACTGGCCGTCCTAGCAGTGCCGGATCTGTCAGATGACTTGGTCACCAACGTCGACGGTATGTGTATTGTATTATTACTGTACACCTGAAAAGTTAGTAACTATGTAGTTAGTAACTATCTGGTTGACTTAGCCCATCACCATTAAAACTACAGTTCAGAAATTAAAAGGTTGGAAATAGTCTGATAAAGTTGCTGTTTGATTGATGATGCAGTCTGCCATAAGTTTCTGTTGCATCAAGTTGTTGTGTTGCAGCCATCAATGATGCACATGATTTGTTGCTGCATCAGGAGCAGCTGCCGGCTGAACTTCTTCAGGTTTTATTTTCTATTCTTATGTTTATTGAATGGATATTGAGATCAGACTAGTGCCATCCCACAATGTAGTTATGTCTTCATCTTTCTGTGGTAGTTGTGATTCTGAAAGCTGATTTATGTCATTGCTAGCTATGAAAGCAGTAATACTCTCAGAACAAAAATATGGTTATCACGCAGTGTTATTAGCATCGCCATTCACTAAAGGCAAAAATGATTTAATGCATTGCCAAAATATAACACATGCTGGTTTTTATCACACATCCCAAAAACTAACAGGCAGTGCTGCAGAACATGATCACAAATTAACACATGTAATATAGTGGAATGACGTTCGATAGATCATATGGCTCTCCGTTTCCAGATCACATATGTAAATCCATTTGAAGCCATTCACCAATATTTTGGAATTATTTTCAATTTGATTTTTCTCCCCACTATTGTAAAACTAACGGAGCAATTTCGACAACTATGACAGTGTTCGACTATTAACTGCGAATCTGCTGACTGCAAGCACTTGTGTTGTGACATCAGAACATTGGAATGACTGGCAGTGAAATGAGAGTACTTTCAGCCAAGGAGCTAATTCAGGTATTTATTTATCGTTTATACAATATTGTAACGTGTGGTTGGGTGATAGTAATTGCATCCTGCCTGTAAATACATGTGCCAGTGCCAAAAGTCCTCTTTTGGAACAATTGGGAGGAACAAAATAATGAAAAAGTCATCTAGCTCAGAAAATAACCAATAAATGGTATGTGTATATCTGTTATTAGTAACTCGAGCCACTGGATAGTGACAGTGAATGGCAGAACCATTTTTATGTGTACACAAAAACAGCTATTGCCAGATTTCGTTCTGTTTAGTTGCAAGTGGGCAGAGAAAATAATCCTGTTGATTACCATCTGGTTACTTGCATTTACTAGTTGGTATTATGTGGACAACTAACTCACTTTTCTCTTCAGGATTGGTTATTGTGATCTCGCAGCATAATTGATATGATGTTTGATTGTTCCAGATGTACATCAATGACTACAATCAACACTCGACTGAGCATGATTTTCGAAAAGCTTTGGATCTGCTGTGCTTTGTCGATAAAGTATATTTCAGTGTTATGTATTCACTTGCACTGTACGTCTTGTCTGTTACATATTGTATACTTATTATTACTACCATTACTGTTACAAGATGGTTCATCTGTGACATCAGAAGATCGTGACACATTGGATATTTTACTAACATAGATTTGCCATATATTGGTTACATAATGGTATTTTTGATGATGAAAATTTCACTGAAAATTGAAATTGTAATGCTTGGAAAGTTTTTGCAATATAGGTGACGTTTAATGCAGTGGTGTTGTATACTGAAACATTAACATAAAAGCACGGGAACTTTGTGGGAGAATTGGGCTAGTTGGATTGCCATTAAACTCAGCAGCAAAGATATCAATGCTCCCACAAATAGTCCTGGTTGGTGATATTTGAGAATTCAAGCAAGAAAGTGCAATGCACATAGTTAAAAGGCATGTTTTTCAACCGCAAGATTACATTTACCACCAGAATAATGAGACATTGAATTCGTAGTGCTTTATTACTACAGCCAGCAGCGTATGTAAACTGCATAATGATATTGTTCATTATTAATGTCATAACTATGTTTGTGTATAGGACGATCCTGAACGTGCAGAACTAACAACAGAAATTTGGTGCCGAGCAATACTGAAAGACGAGTATACCGTGTTTTACTTAAAAATATTGTTGCTTCGCATACCATTGTTAGAATGTGCTATTTAAGAAAGTGTCGGTGTTAAGAGACCCAAGCCAACGTGGAAAAGCTTCCTCAGCAGTCATTTGTCGATCAAGAAAGAATTGGTCTAGTCACACATGACCTCATAAGTAACTAGTTCAATTACAAGCACGGCAATTGTTGCAAACATTGGTGGACGTTTAGAAGTATGTGATTGTGGGGCATAAGTCTATGACCAGTTGTTTTATTAATGCTGTCTAATTCACAATTTGAATCGATTCACTGATAGGGAGTGTACATGTGAACAATGATTATTTATCCTAGATCTAATTTTACTCGATAAAACACCAACTTCCGGTGCAAAACACTACACTAACATGGTTTACACTTTCGTCTGGCCTTGAAGCCAAAATAAAAAATGGCCTTGAGTCCCACGTTTTGACCTTGCCTTGTGTATAGACACAATTTTGGCCTCATCCTAGAGCCATGCAACATTGGCCTCTTTGTCAACCTTCTGGCCTCGGCCTTGAGGCCCATTTTCGCCCTCGTCTGGCTTCGAGGCCAAAGTATTGGCCTCGTTTGGTCTTGATGTGAAAATTTTGTCCTTGGTCTTGGCCTACGGTCAAAATTTTGGCATAGAGGCCAGGCGAGGCCAATCCTTTGGCCTCGAGGCCAGGCAAGGCCAAAATTTTGGGCCTTAAGGGTGAGGCTAGAAGGTCGAGGCAGTGGCTGAGGCCAATGTTAAGAGGCTGAGGCCGAAATTTTAGCCTCAAGGCCAAATGAAAGTGTAAACCATGTTGCACCTAAGGTTAGCGGTGTGGCGGCGTGGCGTAGTGGTAACGGCGTTGGTCGTATCAACGAAGTTAATCTACGTCGAGCTCGGTTAGTAATGGGATGGGTGACGTGTCCGGGTTCGACTCCCGGCGGCGGCACTTTATTTCGGTATATAACCAGCCACCCAGGTTGACTCAGCCTTCTACCCTCCGTGGGACGGTAAATAAGTACCAGCCAAAGGGCGGTGATGTTCTGCGGCTGGGGAGTAAAGGCAGGCATGGTGTAATTTGCAGGTAAAACTGTGTGATCCATGTCTGAGCGCATTAGAGGTAGCTACGACGATGCGCTATACAAATCGACGTTTACTTTACTTTACTTTACTTTAGCATTTTGTTGAGTAAAAGTAGTTCTTGGATAAATAATCTTTATTTTCTTACATGCCCTATAGCATATCCTTTGGAAACTGCTGGGTGTTAAGTAGTACCTAGTATTTAGACACTGATAAGTACAGTCAATTTATTCTTCGTTAATTGGAGTGTAGGAAGTTCTGAACGGATGAATTTAATCCTGTCCTATCGGTCACAGTGTACACAATGGTACACTACAGTGCATCTCTCTTTAACAGTGTTGTTTGCAGTAATTGCCTAGCTTTTATAACAACTTTGGGCAATATTGCGGATTCATGAATAAGCCCAATAAAGCCAAGCAATGGTTTTGCTTTGACACTGTTGATCGGAGGGTGTCCAGACTGCATAAACCGAAGGTTTCTGTCAGAAAACTGGAGGAAATGTCTTGGGAAGCAACCAGCTAAACCCAACTTGGTCTTGAAAAGTGCCGTGGCGTCACAGAACGACTGGGGGCCCTTGGACATGTTGATACGCTGGGCCTTAACTTAAGATGGGCCCTAGCAGGCTACCACACTTAATGCAGACTAAGCGCAAGGTATGCCTTCCGTTTATTCAAACACTGCTGCACAGGGTTGTTCGGAAAAGAATGTCAAGGTATGATAAAATTTGTATGCATAACTGCCTACATGATACACGCTAATGCTGTATTGTGTTTTTGTAATAAAAAAGTAAACTAAGTGCATACTGCTTGCGGCTACCGTTGTTTACGTGTACAACACTGTAGGCCTACCATCTTGAGATCTGCAGAATACAAAATTCACACTAATCGCTAAACATACACTTTAACGCCCTCACAGTCATATGTGGGCTGTAGCACACTGCTAGCAATCTAAACAAAGAGAAATTATTTAATCAAAGTCTTAATACTAAGTTAAAGAGTTGGTCAGTCGCACTAGCGCACATAAGATATACAGGGTGGGCCAAAAAAGTAATACCTCTACTAATTATATTACATTGTACGAGAGGTATCACTTTTTTGGCCCACCCTGTACATGATCAGTTGCAGTCACGCCATCAGTCTACATTATCGGGCTTTATTGTTTGCAAAGCTGCAGTACCTAGCAAATCATAAGTGTTATGCTGTTTGGCAGCTTCATTTTCAATGGCAAGATGAGCTAAACCATCGAGTCTCTCCTGCGAAATGGTAGACCTGAGGTCTTTATTATTTTCAGTTTCGAAAAGGAACGTTCTGCACTTGACACAGTGACTTGCAATACAGTGAACAATGCACATACAGTTGCCAGGTCCGGTACCGATGACATAATCCAGGAACTGCTCATTAACCTGAGTTAATCTAGTATCCATGGATTCTGAAGCAGCGATTTCCGCGTTGAATTCGTGCCGAAATGAGCGCAATTTTGACACAAAATTAGAACCGAAGTCATCAGAATATGCGTTTTGCCGCCCATTCGCTTCTATTTCCAAGTCATTATCTGACAGGTTTAGCAGACATGGGAATAGAACGGTGAACAGTTTCGAAACTAAGTGTTGTCCTTAAATCGACTTTGAAGTGAAAGATCGCAGTGTCCATTATTGGGTATAACGTGTGCCATAGTTGAGTGAAACCGTAACGTGAATTTCGTGATACATCCATGTTGAATTTTTGGTACATTGCTCGGGGGCCCCTAGAACCTTGGGGCCCCTGGACTTTGTCCACCCTTGTCTATAGGCTGCGACGCCACTGGAAAAGTGGCTGTTAAAATGATGTGTTGTGTATATTGCAAGTATATACGTGAACTACTAGTGTTGTCTGGTGTTTGCAGTTGGCGACTGTTTCCCACTTCTGATCCAGTCAGTAGTTGCAGTAATACAACCTTCTATCGCACTCTGGAGTTACTGCAGGCAGAACGTTAGTACTAGTTTTAATGCCAGTGCTGTCTCTCCATTGCTTATTACGCTGGCCACATTCATAGTGGAAAGCTTAATGTAACGGTCTGGCGTCCATCAGCATACTCAGCATGAGTCACTATACTTTGCATTCCTTAACTGTGACTAACACTAGCACAGCAGAAATAGCCCCACTGTTCGAGTGTGTTAAATGGTATTTTCTATTCTAATGCGGTAAATAACGTTACTACTTTCAGTTTCCGTTAAACTAGCCTTCTTTGCTAGATTTACTGTGGTTTGCACTTGTTCCTCAAAAGACAATCTTTGGTGAAAATAGGAGCTGGTTTTACTGGCTGGATGCCCTTTCTGTCACCCAACCAACAATGCCACAGTATTGAAGGCAACTCGAAGCACTGCTATCGGCACCCACCGAATGTCGGCTTTTCTTCGTCCACCATCCGACCGACTCCTCAGGGAAGGGATCGATGTCGTACCCTTTATGCTGGCTGCATGATGCCATAATCCACCATATGTACTGACTTATGTAGAAGATACTAAAATGCTGGCAAATGGTGTGGCTGCAGATGCAGATCTCAGTGAGTTTCCCAGGCCGCAGGACATCTTGGAATCGTCATCTCTTGGTGATGTTCGACATCGAGAAGATTTTAAATTCTTGATACAAGTGGCGATAGAACATCTAAGTCGCCAGACTGCTACCAGTATGCTGTGCAGTTGAACTCGGTGAATTGTATTGGATTCTGCGTCTGCTGACTGTAGGACCGAACTGCTCACATTTGCTTCACAACAGCTGTTGTCACGATATTAATAACTTGATGTCAGCTTTGCACACTGTTGATATGATACAACTGACACACAGCCATAACAAGTTATGAAAGCCTGAGTTTTAGCAGAAATTTCGTAGAAATGTGTTATGTCAATATAGACCATCATCTGCTATGAATGAAAACATGCTTGTTGTCAATGTTGTTGTGTTCAAATTTCGTGAACTGTTGCTGACGGGAAATCCCTGAAATCGTGCATTACTTGTCCAAAAACAACAAAATTTAGGCTGCTTCTCAAACTGTCACTCATAGGCGGCGGAGCCTATTGGGCAGGGCGGGCAACTGCCCGCCCACTTTTCAGTCCTTGTGGGCAAAGCCTATTCTTTGCTCGCCCACTTTTTGTGGTTGAAAAAATATATTTTGTCGTAATCCAGCAATGTCGCGGCGTATGAAGTGCATTGTTTAATTTGTTGCAACCTGAAATGGCCGCTTGGTTTCAGTCCGGACTCCGGAGTAGCTGCTGTTGGCTTTTCGCCAGGACCATCTTGCAT
>Ga0209780_1000136_pt1 | contig 33782 bp, 27 predicted proteins | sample WorMetexBAHAMAS2_FD_187384 | JGI IMG/M metagenome (GOLD analysis project Ga0209780, IMG submission 187384) | Marine gutless worms symbiont microbial communities from Max Planck institute for Marine Microbiology, Germany - Inanidrilus exumae... | ecosystem: Host-associated > Annelida > Digestive...
CATACGCATCCGACCAATTACTCCACATGGACCACATAGTGGTCGGCGAAGAAAGACACGTGGCCTGTGCGATGAACGTGTACCTCGTTGGCGTCGGAGTCGAAGAAGTACTCTTTCTCGTCGGAGCCGAGCAGCGTGTCCGGGTACTTCTGCAGCGTTTGCGGCCACGTCTCGAAGCGTTGTCCGCTCACGTTGAACCAGATCCGTTCGTCGGCCGCCGTTGCCGAGCTGTCGACGACTTCCACCGCCGCGTCGTCACCGGCCGCCGCCGCCCTACCTCGAGCGAGGTGCACGGCCGACGGAAGCCGTGTCTTGGCGATCGGAACCCAACCGATCGCCGATGCCCGAGCGAAAGGCAACCACGACGCCACCGAAGCCATATCGGACCGTACCGTAGCAGAATTTTTCCTGCCAGTCAGCTACGCGTGACGGAACCTCTTTCGTCAGCAACGACCCGATAGCAAAAGACCACTAAACATTTGTAATAGTGCTTGCTAGATTCGTCATGACCATCTCTGATAGCGAAGAAGAAACCGATGATTCGTCGATCGGTATGCTGGTTGAGCGCAGCAAAACAAGACGGCCGCAATTAACATCCAGTTGTTCGGTCACGTGCTTGGTCACGTGGGCGCCGCCTGCAGAGCGGAAGTAGAGCGTTGACAAGCTATTCACGGCAGCGCGGTCGTCGCCGATCCGACTGAATATCCCGTCTGACGCGCAGTTCGCCGAACCGATTCTACTCACGACGAAGCGTTTGCCATCGGCGCCGACGTTATCCGTCGGCGCTTGTTGCCCGCCGCACCTCCGCTAAATACACGCGAATTTAATTTCCGGTAACTGTGAAAGTGAATTTACATACTTCCTGCCGCGAAACGGCGCAGGTTAACTGTCGACGGTGAGCGCAGTTGTAACGACAAAGACGAAAATTGCAACGAATGAAGTTATTCTCGTCGAAGCGCGCGGCATTTCTCGTAGTAGAGCTGCCGTATCGCCGCACTGCGGTAGTGGCTGCTGTTTATCGACTTCCGGTTTGTCTCTGTCCCGTCGTTGTTTATCACAGCGTCCGATGACGTCATCAGTATGGCGGATCGCAGAGTTATTTGTCCGTAGCGTCGACGTTGAGCAAAAATACAGCACGTGGCTTTACGACTGCGAAGTAGTCGATGGGATCGTCGTCGCCGAGAGCGTTTACATGATCAATTGTCGCCGTCGAGGTCAGAGGCGCGCAGCAGCTGGAATGACGATGAGTCGATGTGATGGCGACTGTCTGATCGCCAACGCAGCGCTCGCCGGCCGCTCACAACCGTCAGGACTGCTCGCGTCGGGTCTCGGCCGCCGTGTCGTCGGCAGCAGCGTGTCTACTCGCGCGCGTGCGGGCCTAGATGTGCGGCGTGTGTCGGCGTCGTGTGCTAGATGAGGTAAGCGAGCGAGCGAGCACGGGGTGCGCGCTGCTCCGCAGTTTCAGCAGCCGCAGCAGCAGCGACGGCGGCGGCATGAGCATGGACAGTTCTTACAACCCAGACGTCGGCGATGTCCGACTAAAGCAGCCACGTCGCCGTTGCCATGGCGTGAGCGCCGAAACCGTTTATGACTCCAACGTTATTGTGTTTCGCGCGTCGTCGTGCCAAACTCGGATCATTGCAACGCCCGACACCGGTTTTGTTGCGCCATCACCGCCGATTTTATGGCAACATCTCGGTAATATACGGCTGTGAACTCTAAAGAAGGAACTTCCAGTGAAAGCATCGCCTTATCACCGCCACCTTGTGCAATGTGGAACTGCTGTACCACGCAAGTCATGCTGAATAACGTAAATAAGCGAGGTTTTATAAACGAAAGTTGCCAGATGGTGGTTTAAACTGAATTTGTTTATTTAAAACTGAAGAACGGATCCAGATGAATTCGAAATACTCCATTCTTTCAACAGCCTCCACTCTCACATATCACTTTACTGTTTCTATCTCTTGGCTGCAGCGGGCAGTCATTGATGGAGATTGCACAGGCGAATGGCGTAAACGTCATCTAGCCTGTGTTTCTACGAGAAATGGACGTTTTTAGTACTTGTTTTAACTTTTGGACTGTTTCTCAGGTAGGTGCACTTCAGTAGATATGAGTTACAAACTTTATTGTCACCTACCGACAATGGCAAAGTCGTTTGTTGTGTTGACTCCACGGAGTTTGTCATTAAATCATATCCCGAACGTTGTTGCGTTATCTGCATTCTGTGCTTCCTATATTGCACAAAAATTAAGTAAATCATCACTGTGATATATTTGGTAGCGTTTTTCGTCTAAATGTTGTTTGGTTAAGTTTCAAGTAAAACTCATTAATTTCGATGGTATGATTAAACGTTCATCCGTTATGTAAGATTTTTGAATTTCATATGGTAGTATAGCAACACACTTAAGGCGAGGTGGAAGACTCTATAACAGTTAGCCCTACATAGTTTCCTTGGGAATCTCATAATGGAAGAGCTTTAAAAATCGGTCTGTATTTGCCGAAGTTATGATCGAAAGTCAAGTGTATTGTTTTTAGATACAGTGTATAATATATTCATGCTTCTGAATCGGCAGCAGTTCATCAGAAATTTCTGGTAGGCCTGAAGGCTGTGCGTAAACGTCATGGAGTAAACGATTTCATGTGACTTGCTTGCATGAACATTTTTATTCGTGGTGTTTTGGATAATCTACCATACGCCAATATATGACTATGCCACTTGTTGAAGCAACGTTACCTAGAAGTTTACTGTTTTGTGTATGCATTTCTAGTTAGCATTTCCGGGGTGTTATTTCGCTTTGTTATATAACGTTAGAGAGGAAGGTCAGGAAAATATTATATACTGTTACATAGGGTGGGAGGGTAGTCCAAAAAGGCGATTTTGGCGTGATATGATATGGGCACGGCCCCTTGGTAGTCATAGCTCAGGATAAATGAAGTTGACACCTTTGCGCTGCAGCAGCTGAAAATGTTGTACGCCCGATTCGACAGTACGCTGTCCTGCGAAAATTGTCAACCATGCAATGTGTTTGATAGCAGCTAACATTTGTTGAGATAGGAGGATATCCCAGCAATATTGTACATCGATTTTCACTCCATGATCGATAACACAACATCTGACACCATGACCTGACACCACGACAGATTTGATGAATGTTGAGCGCGTGCGTAACAAGAGAAGACTTTCCTTGGTCCAGTCGATCGTTCTGCAAATGAGTGGTGGTTCGCATATGAACAGGTAATAATTTAAATGTTTTCTGTGAGTATATCGACCGAACACAATGAGACATTCTGTGGGAGGAGTCAGTCGCATTACGAGAACACGTGACACACTAGAATTTAATGGGTTAATTTGTCCATTATGTAACTGAGTAAGACCGATAACTGTTATTAAGTCACTGAAAGACCGCCTTCGTGGTGAATTGTCCCGTGAACCTTCGGCTACTTTGGAAGCCCAGCTTCATCGCTCCAGATACGAGTAGAAGTTGAAACTGTGATCAACCGGAGTCTTGTTCCAGCGACTCTGAGCTGAAGGTTGGCGCTTGCACGACGAGGCACTTGGCACGCGGCGTTTCTGAGACTCAGACGTTGCACCGAAACCGTGCGCGTTTCGGCGACGACAGAAGGCATTTGCGTTGATTCGTCGATCGTTTAATGCTATTTTCGGGAAAATAGGCCGTTTAGCTTCTGAGGAAGTGACTGTACACTTGACCTCTGTGAAACGTCTACCAGTCCTCACTTATGGTCTGGACGCTTGCCCGGTTTGTGTTAGTGATATACGTTCTCTTGACTTTATCATTACTAGAATGTTCATAAAAACTTTTAAGACCAGCTCGGTTGATGTTGTCAAAGACTGTCAAACTATGTTTAATTTTCGTAGAGTGTCAGAGCTGGTCCTGGATAGAAAACGTAAATTTTTGCAAACATTCTGTTCGTGCGACAATATTATATGTGAAACTCTTGTATTTATGGCGAAGGATGAGTTGTCAAGCCTACGTTCAGCTAGTTAAGGTATGCTAGTCATTGGTGCAATAATAAGGTTTCTTTCTTTCTTTCTGTTGTTGTTGTTGTTGTTTTTCTTATTTCTGTTACCATGTATATTGGTGAATAAAGATGAATATAAAGGTGATAGCAGCTGTGGGTTATGTGTCCATATCAATGGTTAATCTAATATAACACTCAACACGAACTGAGCTAAATTAATACACATTAATGAAATAATTCTATTATTCGACTGTTGTTCCCTGAACTGTTTGCCTAGCCGTCACACTTCAAAACTTACTTTCATATAGTTCATATGACGTTAGAAATATCCCATCAAATGACTAGTTCGATGAGCCTTTCTTCCCACAAGCAGCTAGTTAGTTGCCCATAATATAAGTAGAACGCTAAACCCAGAGAGTTTCAGCAAACTTAACAAAATTTAACAAAATTTGAAATATATTTATTCCCCATGGGATGGAACCATTCTCCACCAAGTGACGTAGAGAAGTTAAGCTAAAAGGGGGCTTACCTGCTATGCCATTACTCCACCGTCAACGTATGAGGGAATTAGCTCAAGTCACTCACTTGGTCTGAACAAAGAGGCAACAACTCAATGCAGAAAAGCAATAATGTATTCTTATGTGATTAATTCATCTTTAGTAACTCATCTTGTATTATGCACACTCTTTGACCAAGTTGCAATAGTTACAATATGTGCACTAAGAGATGAGATACAACCATGTTTTTATTGTGTTCTTGTATGTTTAATTGTGTCTGTATGTTGGCTGCCTTATTGGCTTAATAAACCATGATGATGATGAGTGACATAGATGTAGCCTTGTCGTAGTGTAGCGATTGTAGACAGACAGACAGACCCACTGCGGCAGACCGACTGCCACACACTGCCACTTACTCATTCATCGCGACTCGTCAGCGACTCGACAGCGACTGACTAACTCGTTCTTCAGCGCTACACTAGCTCAACACCAGTGGCCAGCAGCCCAGAATAGCGCTGCTGCCACTCCATAAGTCAGTGGGGAAAACTCCTTCCAGACACATTAAAGTCACTGGTATATTTGTTTTTCCGCCAGCGTTCACCGTTACCATAGTAACAATAGCTACGGCGACATGTGTTTCTGTAATTCTTCCCATTAATCGTCAAATTTCTCCGTACCTCTTTTTCCTCTTTTTAAAAATAGTTTGCGATTAAGTTCGAAATAGTCAAAATTATGCCGTTTAATAATAGGAAATTGAATTATGTCCGACTTTACGGTAAATAAGTAAATTTAAGCGAAATCGGTCCTTCGTGGCGAAATTCGTACCGCTATACGGCCCATTATAGAAAACGAACATGATGTCATCCACAAAACCGGATATACATAACATATCGCAACGACGCCGGAAGAGGACCGAGCCACGGCCATAGGCAAGTAAAGGCAACATGCATTACAAAATTAGGTAAAGATCACGCGTGTTGTTCCGGAGATATCATGCCGGACAGACAGACACACGAACACACACAGGCATACTCATCACACTACTTCGCGAAGTAATAACCAGTATAACGATAATGGTAACTTAGTTAATGCAATCATTTTGTCTCACCCACAATATATCAGTACATAACACTTCCATCGTCGCCCTCCAATGTTAACCAAAGCTGGAGCTCCGAACAGTCACCGTTGTGAATTTCCGGTTAATTTGAAAATCATTGATGATGAAATACTGTTACGGCTGTTTCCGAACGTGTCGTCAACACTGGTTTATTCACCGTATAATGGCTGAATGAATTTTCGCCGTCGGATACGACGCGGTGCCGAGTAATGCAGTGTCCGGTTTCGTTAAATACGGCAATTTCTGTCCTGGTAAGTATTGGACTGTGCCGGCGACAAAAACGTTCGTAATTCGATTTGCCGGCGGCGGCTTGGTCGGGTCCGGTCCGGCGCTGGCTGCGGATGTCGATGACAGAGAGTCTGCAGCTGTCGGCGACGACGCCGAAGCACTCTCGACTTGTCGGGCGCATACATCGCGGCGCTGTCGACGACCATGCCGACTGCGGCAGTGCCAGACGCGGTCCGGCCGGCAAGCAGACGCCGCTAACGACGACGACGATGCAGACGGACGCGTGGACGAGGCAAGCGGCGGCTTCATCAGATTTGCTCGTCGTAAATAACCGACAACGCTTGGCAGAAACGTCCAGCCGGGCGCCCGTCCGGTCGCCCGCCCGCCGTGGTTCGATGCGCGAGTTAGGCGGCTCGGCGTGGAGGACCGAGTGAACGGCTTTGGGAACGAATGCTTCAGTCGTGATTTATCCGTCCGTTCGTTCGTTCGTTCGTTCGTGCTGGAGGCACATTAACGTGTCCGTGTCGCACCTCGGGCGCTTCATTCAGCACACGTCGGCGTCTGTGTTCGGGTCCGCTCAATCCGCATCCCTCGTCGCAGGTTGCTGAATGTACGCGAAATTGTTGCTGGTGGTTGAAATTCGCTGTATCCCGTACTTGCTATTAACGCACGCTTAGTTTCCAATGCTTATCGCAGTTACATATTCAAAATGCATCCATCACTTTATACAGTAATTCTATATACATTTTGTGCACAACATATCACGCTGTAGAAGTACTGTATTATTATTGCTCTGTTGTTATTATTATAGTGCGGTATTTGCTGTCATCACGTGTATGTCTGTCCGTCCGTCCGTCCGTCCGTCTGTCACAAGTCAGAGTTGTACCGAAACGGCTAAACGTAGGTCGTAGGATCACGCAAACAACGCCGCAGCATGGCCCAGGAACTCTGGTTTTATGTCGCCAAAGATCTCGCGAAACTTCGATGGGATCACCCCAACGGGGCGCCAAATTCAGGTGGGTTAGGTAAAAATTGCGTTTTGCGACTGGTCGAGAAGTCGGCGGCTCAGATGCCTTACAGCCGAAAACTTGTGTCCATCCGCCACGTTGGTCCGCGTACACGACGGTGCGCCGGCGGAGGAATACGTGGTGTTATCAACAACGTTGGTGGTAGTCGAAGTTTATTGACAACACTTACGGCCCAGTCGACATCAAAAACGTTGGTTGTCGTGAAAGTCTGTTTATTACACGCAGGTTACGGCTCATTTCAGCGTTACATAATATGTGACACGGAGCGTCGTATGCTCTCTGTGCGATAGTTGAACCTATTGCATCGATGCGTGTACAAAAATGTGCAAGTAACCGAATAAAAGTGACCGCTGCTGAAAGTGCTGCTCAGGTTAGCACGCGATCTGTTTGCGTTATTCGTACAACAGTAGGACAACATGATCAACAGACACAGAGCGTCGCGCGGGTCTCTCGGCGATAGCTGAGCCTCACGTATGAGCAAGTTGCACAACAAAAAGTGGCGTTTGCTGACCATGTTCTAAGATGAAACAGTGAAACAAATGCATCGGTAATATTACGAAAAAGATATCGGTATAAAAGTAACTAGATGGCTGTATTGTATGGAATAGCCACAATACAGTATTCGACTCGAAACGCTCGACTATCTGTGCACAAGCTGTCTACTTCCTGCATTCGACGAGGCCTAGTGTCACATGACTCAATAGTCGATGGTGATTGGCTGCCTACGACTGAGTGATGTTAGCGTTATCTGCCGTGTTGTCAACCCGCATCCGTCGTGTCCGAAAAATTTGGGAGTACGTTCCGTGTACGGACTGTACTGGCCAGGGCAATGACTTTCAATCGATTCCAACGGTAACTAGATGGCTGTATTGTGTGGAATGTCCACAATACAGTATTCGGTTCGAAGCGCTCGGCCATATCTAACAGGTGGTTCTTCGGGCCCACCCTAGTCCTCAACGCAAACGGCATCTCGATCGCTTCAGCCGTTTCTGCAGGGCTCACTAAGTGACAGACTGACAGACAGACAGATCGAAAGACACGCTACTTGGTCGATAACAATAGCGTAGTGCTGTAATGTGGTCTAATAATAATTGTAGCATATCTAGACTCTTAGACTGGTTTACATGCTTTTATCATTGAACGGAACTAGGCAATCGTAGACAGCAGACTTCGCTTCGCCCGCGATGTGGAATCAGCGCGTAACTAGCCTATATACATACTTGGCATAAGTCCAATTAATGCTAAATTAACTTCGCTTTCCTACGTCCATGCATTTCTGCGACCGTCATGCGACTGAATATCGTTATAAACGTGCGAAGAATGGCTTATGCAAACGTGACTGTAGTCTGTAGACTTACGAAAAAGTTCCATAAAACTAAGGTACAGGATGAGATGACGGACATCTTTCAATTTTACAAATTACCAGTAAACAAAGTTATTTTTGCGCTGTTATTCTCCTGATTATTGTAAATGAAATAATAGCCCTCCAATCTGGAAGGTGCTGAATTTTCACTTTGTCAGAGTACACGTGACCTTTTGACCTATAATTGGCTACCCATTGGTGCAATCGACATCTTCTTAATCCCAAATGTGCGGTATGTAGCTTATGTCGCTATCTGGTGATTACGAATGTATCGATATATTACAGTTGCCGTGCGTTACCCGCATCCGACATGTCTGAAAAATTTGGGAGCACAATTTTTGTACGGAGCGTAGATGCCAGGGGAGTTTGAATTGATTCTAACGGTAAAATGGAAACTAGACATCCGTAGAGGGATCATTTGGTAATGAATTTATGGCGATCTGTAATCATTGCAGAGTTATGGCGGCCTGAAGTCGCAAAACGTTAAAACATTTTAGCGAACTTTTTGCGTTTTTTTTTGAAAAACGAACCTTATGCGGCAACAATCAATAACGGCAATAGCGGCACTATGGCAGCCGTGTGCAGTGATCCAGAATCCAGACCTGTTGTTGTCACATAGCACTGTCCCCGTACAAATCCGCCCCTGCGATTTGGCCTGTCGTCAGAATTATTTGACCGCTTGTTATATTAGTAGTACTATTATCCAAAGTTAAGTCGAATGCGAGAATACACGCCGAGTGGTGGCAATGGTTAGTTGTAAAGCCAGCCGAGCTCGTAAGAGCAATATCAGCGTTCACCAGCCGCTGTCTGGCTGCATGGCGTTATATACATGTCCAACGTAATTTCGAAAATCTACGGCGACATTTGCATAACGCAGCGCCTATGAATTATGCCATTTGCAGACGACGGCTGCAGCAGCTGATAGTGACGTCATGGCGCCGGACGCAGAACGAAGCAAGCATTGCATGGCCAGGATGACGTCTATGGAACATCTGTCAGCTTTGCGTCCCTCTATGGTCGGCATAAAACCGAAATTGACCGAAATACAGATTCCGTTGAATTTTGATAGACTTTCTTTCGTCTGAGTACGACGCTCGATGTTGCACGCGCATTGTCTTTACGGTCAATGCAGTCGTAAAACTGCTGGAACTATCACTGCTGAAAACCTCACATATGTAACCGTATTAAACGTCGAATCTGGCACAAAGCAACACGTTAATCTTTTCTTTTGTGCTAATACAGCAACGCAATTTCGCTCAACGAAATCATTGTTAGTGCGCAGTTACACAAACAGCATAGCAGTGAATTAAGTAAGTCAGCTGTAAAAAAGGAGTTTAATAAGTAAATTTCTATAGGTTTCTCATATTCGCCCAAACAACGTAATTGCGACTACTGACGAAGAAATTAAAGTTTAGTTAATCTTCCAAACCAAAAACGTCGGCTCGTACTACTCCTTGAACTTAGTACTTCACGTTTTTTCCTTTCTGCTGCTGACTACACTGTGTCCCAAAAAACAAGACACTCGACCTTTGGTCATAATTTCGGCAAAAGTACACCGATTATCAAAATTCTTTCACTATTAGATTTCAAAGGAAATTGTCTATGTTTTGTTAAACACTTGTACCTCGCCTTAACTACATTGCTACAGACAGGGTGGTGACGTCACAGTAATTAAGGATCTCTGTGTTGTAGGGCAAGTTGTCGTTCTTTGAGAAGTTAACTGGTGAAAATCTGTCACGTTATTTAAATAAAATTAAATTGACACGTTTAAAAAAGCTCAGTGCGCCGTCTCGGCGATCTGACTATAAGCGCTGCAAAATGTTTACATTTACTTGCCCTACATCATGGCGGCCAGAACAGCTGGCATAGATAAAGTGAAGAAATTACGTCACTGTCAATATTTGCAGACTTATCTTATGAAATTTATAAATTCAAAATAATCGCCGAACATTTACTCCGACAATCAAAATCAATCTAGATTTACACGAAAATTAATAAAACTTAACAAAACTTTTCAATATTCAATAAATTTTGTTGTAATGATTTTAGTTTATTTTTGTGCAATGCATAAAGTTCAGGATGCAGATAATGCAACAGCGTTAAGAATGTGGTCTGACGACAAACTCAGTAAAATTTATGAAACAAATTAACAACTTCATCACTGTCAGAAGGTGACAAGCAACGTTTGCAACTAATACCTACTGCAGCCTGTGTACCTGATAAATAGGCATAGAGTTAAATAAAATGCGAAAACCGTCTATCTGTAGTACAAACGCAAGCTCACAGACATTTGCGCCATTCACTGATAGTTTCATGAATAACAATCTACTGCAGCTCATGCAATACCTCAATCAGTCACTGATGAAGTTTGCTGACATCACGAATCCTGTTCTGATCGTTGCTGCATACTTTCTCAAGATATTGTAGTCATAAGGTTTCTGATTTGGGCTACTAGACAGACACAAAACTGGCAAGATGAATATTATTCTGAGGTCTCACATGCAAAGATGCCACTGAAAGTAGCAGCAATTGTAATTTCGAAGTTTCACACGGTAGGTACTACTAGGTAGTAACATACTTAAGGTGAGATGGAAAATCTTTATGTTATGTACAAAATTTCCTTTAAAATTAACAGTTACAGTTACAGAATTTAGAAAATCGGTCTACATTTGTCGAAGTTATAATTCAAAAATTAAGTGTCCTGTTATCGACCGGGTACTCGCCCACGGCGTATACCGGTCGCTTCTTGCAATGACGTTTCTCCGGAGGCGCAAATCGCCATAAATTAATCACCAGTTTTACGCAAACTAAGACTGTTACAATTAGTTTTAAAGCCACGCGACCTCAAAAACTGTCGCCCTAGTAACGACTGATCTTCTGGGCGTAAATAGGCATTTTCAAGCTAAACTCGCATGAGGTTGAAACTCTCGTATCTTCATAACTACACGGCCGACACGGTTGCTTATCTCCGCCCTTGATGAGCTTTTTTGTGACACAGTGTATACTTAAGCGTTCTCCTCGCTATTTATAGCGCCAATTCGGTTTTTCGCCCGTAGTCATGTCGGACTGATGTCACATTCACATCGCTCTCGGCTCAAATCATTGCGCTGTAAACAAGGTGTCGGTACGATTTGCAGCACTATAGCAGCAATATACGTAGTCCTAACTGTTACTAAACCGAAGCGGATCAGATTTATGAGAGCGGGGAGTAAAATGTGGCAAGTGTTAGCAAACTTGGAAAGAATTTTGAAGTGTATCCCCATTTAAAAACAATGAACTATTTTTTAACATTTGCAAGAACATTGTGTTACTTCTCAAAAGTGTAGGAGTGGTAGTAAAAGGCTGAAAATAGTTTGCAACGTAAGTATGCAAGTTGTCCCCAGATTTTGGCATGTTTCAAATTTCCAAGCACCAGATAGCTTGCATTACAATGCAGAAAAACGTACCAACCCCATGACTCTGATCGCATATTCATTACTTTCCCAAAACTACATTTTTAACGTCCACCAAATCATCACTTCAAGCGGAAAAATCAGTATTTTTCTCGCGAAGGCACGGACAAAAACTAACGCTCAGAATTCACCAAAATACGCCATTTCAAATTTTTTAAAAATCATTTTTTCTCTGGGAAGAGGCTTATCCCCTCCCCAGATACCTGTCCCATTCGGGAGAGGTACCCTCAAGTCAAGGTTAGCAAACCACATGAGGCTCAAACACAAAAAAGCTATAAGCGAAAACTGACTTCTTGGCTTTATACGTACACTCAACAACCTTAAAAAGTCAACAGTTAAAGGTCAAAAGTAAAGTCACGAAGTTTATTCATTCCTTCCCGAATAAAACTCAATAATTGAAATGTCACGGAAAGTTATAATGTCCCATTAATGTGGCAGATTTTCCGTAACTCTCTATATGATCTCAAAGTCAGTATTTCAAATGTCAAAAGTTATTACGCCTTATACGGTTCAAGCAAAAAATGCGCCATAAGCCATTACTGATTACAGGATTAATGGATGGTCTAACGAAGTGCCACGAACCGAGAAATGTCAAAGATCGAGGTAATGAAGATGATATAACCGCTAAACGTCGTTTTTGTCGTGTGCTTAATAGCACTGATAAATTATAACAATTCTGTCAGTCCTTTCGACCGACACACGCTGGTTTTGTGTCGAACGAAGAAGCTCAGATATCGCAGACGAACTGCGCCACGCACTATGCACTATAAAATCTTGTAAACAGCTGCTGCAGAGCTGAGTACGAAAACACACTTGAAAAGGTATGCAGTAAATGAATGACCATAAAGGTCATTCAAGGTCATCGGAATTGCCTCTAATAGATAGGCTATATGTCACTTCCTATTAGTGGTCTGAAGTAGCAACGACTCCATCTTGCACCTTTTTCGAGATGTTACCACATTTACAATGTACGTGACTGCAAGTAACCTTGCATTTTCGAAAACACAGTTGAAATTACAAGCCCTATGCGCTTTCTGATTTATGTGTAAACATGTTGTAGATATTACACACTATATTTCCTGAGATATGGGAGTTAAAAAGATTTCAACAGCAACAGTGACCTTCAAGGTCATTCAAGGTCACTAGTAATTGTGCCATTCGATAAGATACATACGATCTCCTATTAGTCTTCCACTACAAGATGATGACGTTGTTACTAGAAACCACTAATAGAAAGTGATAGATGACCAATCAAATAGCGTCATTTCAGATGACCTTGTATGACAGTGAAGGTCATTCGTTTGTTGCCAGCTGTTTCGCATGCTATTTTTCAGCAGTTGAGAAGATGCCAACTGAAGAGAGCATCGCGCGGTCTCCTCTACAGCTGTGCAGCACTTGAGCGCCGCCGCGGACGCAGGAGCTGTACGATAATTAGGTCTTTGGTCATATAAATAAAGAATGGAAAGTCGCAGAATTTTGTAATTTGGCGTACAATTTCTCAGATTATGTTCAACTGACTGCACCATTGCTACGTCAAGACTTCATCACAGTCAGACGGCTAGACCGGAAATGATTCTGCGTGAATTGATTCTGGTCCATAAAAACCTCGAGGTTTACGTTTGACACGTAGTCGCAACCGATTCGAAACGAGATTCGCACCACTCTAACCTCACTGTACATGCGATTTCATTGCGTGTAGTGGTAGTGGTGTATCTGGAGTAGTGTACCATCGGTAATGGCGCTCACTAATGGCATGCTTTGATGCTGAACACAGCGTGGATCAGTCTATCATCTGATATCGCCGGTAATCTCTCATCACTCTTAACCTTCAAGCGCCCTATTAAGACTAATTACCATCGATCAATCATTCCATCACCTGCTAATCATGCCGTCTACGTGCATAGGCGATTCGCCAACGACGAACGACACACCACGAAAGGATTCATTGATTGATTAAAACCCTTTCAGCATAGTTGATCTTAAATTCACTGCTCAAGAAATTTTACCACTAAGTTTCAAGTTCGCATACAACAAATACAGTGCAGACCAAACAGAATGGCAGTAGATATCATTGTACAAGGCATGCATATGTATAAGTCTTAAAGAACACCGATACACGACGGAAGGATATAAATTATTGGCAGATAATTAACTGTCATCATAGCTGCCGAAGGCATTGAAGTCAAAACGGTCACGTACGAGAATCTTCCTCTTGTCCCAACGGAAACAGTAGCGGAGCGATACTTTGAGGGGCCCGGCTTGGACACCGCTAACGTTTAAGTAAGTAAAATTGCGAATTCGACGTACAGCAAAAAACTAGGGTTGGAACGATAGCGCAGAAATTCGATAGTCCGATAGCCGATAGTATCGGTCGAAACAATCGTCCAATGGGATGGCGATGCGATAGTTTTTCAAACGTGCTTTTCAAGCCGCCCGAGCCCCCAGTCCTTCAGCCTGCCGAGTTTCAGCGCAATCGAGCGATGCGCGGCTGAGTTATTGCGATTTTACTGATTTTCCCCCAGAGGGGGCCTAAACTCCACCACGGAGAGGGGTGGTAGGAACTCTACCAAATTTTTCTTGGACATAGACCTATCATCGGTCCTACACGCTATTAAATGGGTTTAAGAAATATTGCTTCGTTTCGAAACTACGGCCAAAAATGTTTAAAACAATGTTTTTAAAAATCGAGTCCAAATTTTGATGTTTTTGACTCCTGCAAAAATTAGAGGAGGGTTGGGCGAAATTCTCACGGTGCGTGATCGAGTTCGACCTAGGCCCTAACATGTAGTATAACTTTTATGACGCTCTTCTTGGTATAGTCTCGGAGATTAGAGGTGGGGTTTTTAAAGTTTACGCTAAAAGAGGACAGCAACAAAACCTAAGGCCTCCGACTACTAACGTACGTCGGGCGGCCTAATAACTAGGCCATCAGTTCAGCAGTTCTGAAAATTCACAATAAAAAATCAGCTACGTCGCCCTATCGGTAAACAGTCGGGCAAAGGGTAAGAGTGTTGTCTGATAGTCATTAGTTCAACTATCGCCCGATGCGATAATACGATTTATTTATTTATTTTTATTTAAAACTCTCTGTGCATAAAAACATAGTATAAACAGTCATAGAAAATATCATTTAAAACACAAACACACGAGAGTAACACGCCAAGGCCGAATGGCACTAACAGGCGTTAATGTACAGAATACAGCAAAATATTAAAAACAACCAAGAACAGCTAGGATTAGTATCCGAGCGATACAACTCTGATAAGTCTGCGCTTTTGATAAAGCGATTAAACCGGGCGATGCTACTAAAGTCATTCGGTTTGGCAGGTAGGCTGTTCCATGTGTCTATTATGCGCTGCGAGAAGAAATACTTGTACAGGTCAACCCGGTTACAGTCCTAACCCTAATCCACACTGTTCGCGTACTTTTCGCTCAGCCAGTCTTGTTCGGTTGTCAAATTTTTCTTTGGTATTGCTAAGATCTCTGGGCTTAAGGTCTCTGGAGGTCGGCGGCCCCGGATCTCTAAACCTCCTGATCTTTCTGCCACTGCTTGTCACCTTCATTTCCTTGGCGTCCATAGAGGCCAGCGGCCCCAGTTCTTTTAAAAACCGCCTCAACCATCTATAGATAGACTGGCAGTGACGTAATTTCGACATTTTTATCTATGCTAGCTGTTCTGGCCGCTATGTGGTAGGGCAAGGAAATATAAACACTTTGCAGCACTTACAGTGAGATCGCCGATCTGGCGCTAACAGTAAGCTTTTCTTAAACAATGATTCAATTTTATTTAAATAACCTGTCAAATCTTCACCAGTTAACAGTGTTAACTTCCCACAGTACGACATCATGCCCTACAACATGGAGGTCGTATCGCGACCATAGATTACTGTGACGTCACTTCAACCTATGTATAGCTACGCAACGGTTCTGTCCGTGTCTAGCTGGAGTGAACAACTGGTCGACGGTTATTTGCCAAAATCGACCAGCTGCCGGAAACAATTGACGCTGAATACGAGAAGGCAATGACTAACGCGTACTGGGGAACGTTGAATGGTCGGTAATCGGTTTTGCTGGCGGCGATCGTGCTCTCAGCGCTGACTAAAGTCACATCTCGTTCGTTCGTTCGTCGTGTACGGTCGCCACGGCACGCGACCTCTCGTGGAAAATCCGCCAAGAAACATCGTCGCCGGTCGTCCGGGCGCGACTGGCCGTATCAATTACGTCGTCGCCATGGATACCGATTGACCTCCGGAGCGGGTCCTAAAGTGGCCGGCATTTCTGGGCTACGGAGACGGGAGAGAAGCCGACCAACCGACCTGGCGATGCATTAAACGGCAACGACGCCGGATCATCGGAGACCGTACGGAGACAGCACGGAACGGTGGGAGACGAAGAAAGGGAAAACGTTAGGCTATTAGCCATTTATTACAGTTAGTCGATCGGCTCGTTGACGAGCGTAGAAAGACCGACGTCACGACACTCCGTCGGCGTTGTTCAGCACATGGACAGAACGCTGGCTGGCGGTGGCCACTTCGTTAACGGTAACAGCTTTATCTCGCGCGACCGACGAGCCAAGACAGTGCAGGGGGCGTCGAGTCCCCGGCGAGTGCTTGACCGTTCGTTAACGGCATGTCGACGTGCCGGCATTAATGGTCGTCCAGTGTTGGTTTCAGCTCGTCGACGAGTTCATTAGTGGCGATGTGACGGCACGTATGTCTTCAGTTCGCTAGTCAACACATCTCTCGTTCCTTCTATACAGCCCTTCAGTCTACCTCTGACGTCGCTCTCTCCACATGGGTTCAGTTTGCTTCCTCGTTAATCGTCACCACGACATCACCAGCAGCTGCAGTAATAATAATGTCAGGAAAGAGAAGAAGCCAACACTCACGAGAGTGCAAAGCCTACGCCGGCAATGTTTTTATGACTCGTGAGACGTGACCTTGACCTTTGATGTTTTAACATCCAATAAACACGTTTCCAGGACTCATCTTGCAACATTTCTACGTCAAGTTTGGTAATCCTGGCTGCATCGGTTTTTGAGATATCGTGCGAATAAACAGACAGACACACAGACAAACAGAGATAAAAACCTTACCCCCACAACTGCCGTTCGCGTGGGTAACTATAATAATGTGATGGACACTTGCAGCATCTATACTCACACTTACTTCACCATGTCAGGAAAAAGTGCCACTCTATAACTTTGCCAAATACTGACCATTTTTAGGTCGACTCTTTGACAGAGTCGACCTAATAAAGCCTGTCTCAAATGTCCGTCCGTGCGTCCGTCCGTACGTCCGTCCGTCCACAAAAGGTTTCTTCGCTTTCAATGCAATTTGGCATGCAGGTTGGTCGATGAGTGATGCATGACAGTATGCTGTATGATCCGATCCAAGGTCAAGGTCAAGGTCACGAGCCCTTCAAAGTTGGAAATCCGGCCATTTGCAAAAGCTATCTCCTCCGCTATTTACAATGGGAGCTGGCAACTGATCATGGATTCTTAAACTATGGCACAATATCTAAATTGATCGGGCCAGATTTTTGATATTTGTCCCAGTTTTTGTGTCACGTGACTTTGAACTTGGCACAAATGTCAGCTGCGAAGAGTCGACCGTCAGTCCCGTACGGGGCTAATTTATTCAAAATTCTTTCACCGACTAATTTGTTGTAAAGCGATAATAAAATATCCCACCATCCCTCAAATGCGTCGCTACACCACGATATATAAAAGATTCTATATGCAAACTGTTTTGTCCAGCATCTTTGCCTTTCTAATCTAGCCTCATGGCTACAATACATCAATAAAAGTACTTACTTACTTAGTTGTACTTCAGTCTGTCGCGCATTTGTCGACTGGTGCATTCAAGGCTGACATCTCGCTATGGAACCAGAATGTCTCACCCACTGCACGAAGACGGGCCTCGATACGTCTCTCCGGAGAGTGGAGAACCAGATATCAATCACACTCAAAGCACCTACTGCACTTTAGAGTGCAGGTAGCAGGCCTACCGTGCAAGCAACAATGACATTCAATAACGAAGAAGAGCCTAGTAAGCCAACCAAATCTATCACCTTCGATGAACCAATACCCTACTCATACTAATGCACCGTTCTCCCATTTTATATCTGAGTCATCAAATTTTATGAAGATATATAGAGGAATGATACTGTTTTTCTATTTTATCATATTTCTTCCTATTGCACGCAAGGTAATGAAATTCGGCGTTTTTACTCCTCGTGTTTTATGGACGCTTTAGAAAAGCCGCATAGCAGGGATTAAAGGCACACAGTGCGAGTCAAGACCATAGTCACATAGTGTGCAAGTTTTGAGAATGTCGGTTGAAACACGCTGAAAAAACTGCTTCCGGAAATAAAACAAATGGTCAAGGGGCGGATTTTTCAAGGGAACAATGTAATATGACGCCAACCAGTCGGGAGTATTGCAGTTGGATGTCATGCCGTTATTGAAGATTGAATTATCCTTTTGCTGCATACACCGCAGCAGAGACTCCCAATGCTTTTCAATAGACCGGACAAGCCTCTACAATTGCCCCTTCCCGTGGTGGGAGATTTCGCATCTCGATCCCACCTAGTACATGGTTTCTTGGACCCACACAAGTCAGCCCCAAACGGCATCTCGATCGGTTCAGCCTTTTTTCAGGGCACATCTGAGAGCCAACATACAGACAGACACAAAGACCACGTTATATGCAACATCTCTAGCAATAGGCCGCATTTATTCCATGTGTGCGATGCGACAAAAAAATATAATCATTTTGTAAAATATAATAGTATCACGTTGTCAATGTAGCGAGGCGAGTGACCGTAATAAATGAGGGATTAATAGTTTTAAAAACGAAACCCGATGAAACATTAAATTTGCGAAGTTGAATAAATAAAATAAAATTAAAAAACGTTTACGTCTGCAGGCTCTAGCTCGAGCAATTCTAGGAACCTGTACCGTGGCCCAGCCCCATTCGGCCGTTTGGTCAATACACGACTCGGTTTCCATTCCAGATCACGATGTATGTGACACGTTGCACCGCCATCAAGGCTCCAATGTCAATGTCACACGCAACCGCCACCGCCACCGCGCAAATGCGCTGCATCTCGCGGAGACCTCTAGTCCGACCGCTGCGTCGGATTGGACCACTTGATGTGTAGGTGCGCTGGAGATGCGGACGCTGGCGGATGCAGATATTCCGTCCCAGTCCACTCGGCCTTGGAACGATCCTAACGACAATATTGCCTCCTGGTGAAATAAGACCGACATTCGAGTGACCACCGGCACTCCTAGTCCCGTGGGGGCGCTGTACAGTGGGCCGGCTAGGCCACGGCCCACCCAAAATTTTGGTTGAGTAGGCCACAACGTAATTCACCAAAATTGGCCAATATAATTAACACTTCTAGCCTATAGAATTATTACTAACTGATGGCAAAGGCAGTCATAACCTGGTGCCTGGTGATGAATAAAGCTGCTCATCATTAGGCCTACTAGAATGTTTGTCGAATCCCATTGATGTGTGTATTGGCATGCTGCAACAATGTCTGCATGCGTACTTGTGTAAATTAGTTAAGATTCAGTTAAGTCATTTCTCTTACTACTAACGTTTTTATTATTATGCTACCATTTATATGGTGAATAAAGATTATCATAAGCTGGAAGCTTCGTTGCTTGCTATCAGCATTACCGTTGTCACACGGTTCATGCCATTATCGCCGATGTTTCAGCCTACTTACTTACTGTCTCACTGAACGTCGGTAATGACGTCACATTTCGTTCTGGTATGCAGTTTTGGCCCACCCACGAAGTTCGGCATGGCGCCCCCTATGCCTAGTTCTAGCGCCGGCGGTCGACGTACAGTGTACATTCGTCAAGCCGGTGGCGGCAAGTATGCGCTTGATACGTCATCGTGCGTCGCCGTGTCCACAACGCCGTCGCGCATCGACTATTCGTCTTCTCATCCGGCGAGCGACAGCGCTCCTTTCGTATTCATACGGCGACTGCGACGTCGGCCGGCTTGTAAGACTAATGTCTGTCGTGGCTTAGGCTCACGCATTTGCTAGCGACACGGAATTAAGTTGTACCGGACTGATTTGCCGTTGTTCGCGGTTGAGTGATGCTGGTCTTGATCCGAGTTTAACCCGTTAGCATTTCTCTTACCACGAGACCGAACAGGGCACACGTATGTGTATTTTTGTCGACGACCAGTCAGTGAGTATCCAAAACACAAAACCAATCAGTAATGTTGCCCGTACACTTTTCGTGGCCTTTGTGTCAACGTCGCTCATGACCTCTGCCAAAATTTATACGTACTTCAATAATTTGTCGTATATATAATGTTCTCACACTGGCATAGTAATGCAGTATAGGCTATGACGTTATACAAGAGATTTCCGGCTGGTCGCCGACATACCAACACGCTCGTCGCTGCGCGCCTCCAGCAACGACAACCTCTTTCTTCCACGGACGGAGCGGCGATTCGGAGACCGTGCGTTCTCTGTCGCTGAACCCCGTGTGTGAAATCGGTTGCCGACCGAACTGAAACTCATGCGGTCGTCGACAACAACATTCAAGCGTCATCTAAAGACATTTCTGTTCAAATCAGCACACTCCTCCCGCTGACTATAGAATGCGCCATCGGACTAATTGTGTAGGAGGCGCACTACAAATGCAGCTGTTACTGTTACTGTTACTTTCAGCAGTCACGCAGCGATACTATGCGTCTTTCACGAGCACACACGCACACGCACACGCACGTCTGTTTTCACCAAGCAGTAGAGTCTTCGGGTGGGCATACCACCCCGGCATGTAACCAGCCACCCAGGCCAACTCAGCCTCCTAGCCGGTGTGGGACGGTGCTGCACTGCGACTGGGAATCGAAAGCAGAATGGCTCATTCTATTCGTTGATAAGCGTGTCGGTGGCAGGTAAAACTGTGTGATCCTTCGTTAACACGTGCCATTCTGAGCGCCTTAGAGACGGCCGTGTACTCGTGACAAAACGCTAGACAAATGTCCCGTCTTGATCTTATCAACTGGCACCGGCCGATGGCGGCGACGCTCTGTGAAGAAGTGTTGTGATCGGCATGACGATCACGGTCGTTAGTACATTGTGACCAAAAATATCCGACGATAGATTGTAACTGCAGCGTCACGGGTAGCGCGACGGACACATCATTAACCTGTACGCACGCACTGGCTAATCAACCGATATAAATGCATTGCATTACGTTATGCGTCTCTTGGATTAACACGAAATTGATTATCTGTCTTCGTTCTAATTATGCACCGCGACCACCGTGCAACAATTACCATTTTTCATTTATCATACCGCTTGATATCTGTTCGCTGCTCGCTACCCGTGGCACCGGACGGTTTCTTCAGTTCTAACGAGGCAAGTTACAATTACACGGAGAACTTTAACGACGGCGACAGCATATCAGTTCATTAGCAGAAACAATTGCAACGAGATTCCGTGGCTTAAATGCAAAGTTACTGGATCTTTCTGAACTTCCTGTATGGCGCATTTGATACGACAAAGAAGATTCTCAATTATTAGTGTGGCGGCGCGTGGCGTAGTGGTAACGGTGTTGGTCGTATCAACGAAGTTACTCTACGTCGAGCCCGGTTAGTAGTGGGATGGGTGACGTGTCCGGGTTCGACTCCCGGAGGCGGCACTTTATTTCGGTTATGTAACCAGCCACCCAGGCCAACTCAGCCTTTCATCCTTCCCGGGTCGATACATTAGTAAGCTGATACAGATGTGCGCCACCTTGCTCGGTCGACACCATCTGGTGAATGCTTACGAAATGCATTCATGACGGCTCATTCAAATTCGTGGATAAACGTGCAAAAACGGTAAGGCAAAACGTGTGTGAACCCCGTGCCATCTAGCCACGTGTCGCGCCGCTGGTCACTGTTAAGTCGAGTCTAAGCGTTGGACGGTGTGCATTTGCATTTGCATTAGAGGTAATTATCGAAAGTGTGAAGCTCGTTGTATGAACAGATTGTTCAGGTATTGTGAAGCGGCACATCGCTGCAGTGTTAAACGTCATTTACTAAGACAATACTTCACAGAAAAAATATTCAGTAACAGCTAACAAACAAACAGACGTCCGTCATTCACAGCAACTTCGCATTAATACGCTTCAGACTTAACAAAAGAAAATATTAAAACTACGATTCTCGGACGAAAAAATACGAAAAATAAACAATACGCATCCTCTAACAAATTATTAGTTTCAGCAAAAATTCGTTTTCATTAAATAGCAGACGGCCACAGCGTACGAGCAAGAATTTCACAGGCTGAGTCACGTACTCCAGTCTTCATCCTCGCACACCGACTACTACTGTATATACATTTAAACAGTAGCATTCATTTTATCATGTAGCGCTCCATCATCGCGCCTACGTCGATCGGTTACACCTCGCGCCTACGGGTGCAGATCCGCTCAAAACTGTAGCCGTGCATATGGAACAAATAAACAGACTGAGAGACAGATTCATTTTTATACACTGTCTCAAAAAACAACACTGCATATCAACCGATTTTGATCATTTTTGGCAGAAATGTTGCCAGAAAATTTAAGTAAGCAGTCTAAAGGTACTTGTACTTTATTTTCCCACCTCACCTAGCTAGTGCTTCTGCACTACCCGAGGAAACGGAAAGCCGAAAATTGCGTCTTTTCACTTAAATGTTGAACGTTGTTTTGCCAAAATACACGAAAAACACATTCATATTATCATTCGATCACAGCTGAACCACTCTTCATTATCACACGAATCGTCCGTTTGCACCAAACAAGACCTAGTAAGGGAGTATAGCACGCTACCGTCTGTTACCACTCATCATCGTTTACCAAGTCTGTCGTGATGTTGGTCACTGTGTAGAATGTGGGAGTTGTTGTTTGTCGAGCCTCTAGTGAAAAGTCAACGGACAGTATTGGTGGGATATCTTACTATCTCAACAAATGTTTTAACTGTCATCAAACACGTTGTCGACAACTATATTATTACTGGCCCGCCTACCCACATTGTAGGGGGCAGACTAGTAATGCTCTCTGGCGTCTGTCGTCGTCATCTGTAACACTGCATGGCGGGCCAGTATCGTTTCGTCCAGTTAGGGCGTTACTCGTTTACCTTTCAGCAACACAGCTCATGCATGTACCAGTGCGCGCAACACAGTTCAACAACTGCTGCGCAAACTTCATTTCTCCTGAGCTTTGGGCCCAAACAGGCCAGAGCTGAACTCAATTGATTAGAAGATTTAGGCAGTCTACAGCAGCGTGAATATGAGTTGCAAGTCAACAAAATTTAAGAAATCAAGCAGCCACTGGTTGATCTCTGGAAAAGCAGTAAAACAATATTTGAATGAAAAGATGAGATTTTCGTGTTTCCGTGTTTTGCCAGGTAGTGCAGAAGCACTAGTTAGGTGAGGTGGGAAAATAAAGTACCTTTTGATTGCTTACTTTCTTCGCAACATTCCTGCTAGAAATTATCGAAATCGGTTGATGTAGGGGGTCAAAGTTATAGCAAGCCAAATCAGTGTCATTTTTGAGACACCGTATATATATAACATGCAGAAACGACAGAAATGATTCGGACCTGACACACACCAACTAAATTCGCACGATAATTATGTTACGTGTAACCGGCAGACATAGGATGGGATAATTATGATATGAAGTATGAGAAAGGGTCGTGGTAATCTAGTTGGTTTGATAGTAGTTACAAGACAAGAAGCTCGCTGTCGCCGAGTGACCACACGACGCTCCATTTAGTCGAATCTTGACTGCTGCACAACTGTACGTGAAATACATTTCGCACAGGCTAGCACGAGCTGAGTAACCTACAGGATCAATCAAGGTAATTGGAAATGGCATTATTGGACAGGTCATGTATCACTATCTGTTAGCTGCCTGTAGTAACAACGTCATTTCCGAGATATTATCACTTTAACAGCATACATATGACTACCTGTGACCTTCGAAAGTCCTCCAGTTTCATCATGACAATTAAAAATTATAGCCCTGTACACTTTCCGATTCCCATATGTATAAATATCATATCTAAGACGTGCTATATTTTACGAGGTTTCGAACAGCTGAAGTGACCTTGAAGGTAATTCAATGTCATCGACACCACGGTGCCGTTTGATAGGCCACATATCGTTTCCTATCTTCCACTGTATCTATGTGTCGACAATGTACTTGTTTAACAAAATTTAAAGATCGCTTGACCCTGAACACGCATTTTGATTATGTGCACGTTAGCCCTCGCTACGACGATCTGTCCAACAGATTTAATATGCCTAGCTCGACCCGTGCTAAACATAGGACGGGAGATCACGTGACCACGACCACGACCTCTTTTGGGGAGAATGTTATTCGTAAGCTAATATATGCCATGATCAACCGGTGTACTAAATTGAACACACTAGCTTTATCCGTTCCGAAGATACGAACAAAGTCCCAAAACATGAAGATAGGTGATTTGAGGCGATTAGGGTTACTAAAGGTCATCGTCACTGTCACCAATCGACAGAGCGCATACAACTTCTCACTCACTTTTTATAATAACCATGTATGCATCTTATACCGTTTCCAGGGTACAGAGTTACTTCTTGAAAGTTGCAAATCATTCCTCTCAACGTGTATTTGGCGCCTTAGTTAGGGGTGATCCCGTTGGAATTTCATCAAGGCCTTTAGTAATGGAATAGCAGAGTGCCTTGGCTATCTGCCGCGTTGGTTGTGTGACGATACATTCAGCGGTTTTGATAGAATACCGGAATGTGACAGACACACAGACAGACACCGAGCCATGGCATGTACCACGTAACATGGCGATGCGCGGTAAAAAAAACAAATGTTTTGTTTTGGGACTTTGGAAAGAAGTCTACAAAGAATTTGCACTTTTCCCACCTAAATCGTAGATATGTCATATTCTAAAATGGTGCTAGGCTGAAAGTTAGGGTTTGGTGTACGTAAAACGATCCACGGGACGGTAGTCAATCTCCTCGATCTATCAAATCCCAATGCAAAGTTTAGCGCCATCTAGACGTTGTCTACAGCTCATAAGCGTACAGTGGGAACACTAAAATATTTTGTACTGTCAATCGTCGCGACAAAGTCGGTCGGTCAGCGACGGTCATGGTGTTTCCGGTGCACCTTGACGTGCTTGGCGAGGTGATCAGAGCGCGAGAAACGTTTGTCACACAGCGCGCACGGGTACGGCCGGACGCCGGAGTGCGAGCGACGGTGTCTGGCCAGCTCGTCGGACCTCGAGAAGCGCCAGTCGCAGCCGGGCCACGTGCAGACAAACGGCTTCTCGCCTGTGTGCCGGCGCAGGTGCGCCTTGAGGTGCGAACTCTTGCTGTACGTCTTGTCGCACGTCGGGTACGTGCAGCAGTGCAGCCGCTCGTCGGCCAACTGCGACAGCGGCGACGACGACGACGAAGAGCTCGACGACGACGGCGACGGGATATTTCCGTTTCCGGTATAGAAAAGTCGACGTCGAGGCCCGGACGTCGACCGAATGAGACACGAGATAACGGTCGACGCCGATCGTGTGGCGGACAACGACGAAAGTCCACGGCTCACTTTCGCCGACGTGCGATCGACGTGCTCTGCCGCCGTACCAGCGGAAGTCGCACAGGAGCGCACGCTCCAACAGTTCGTCGTCGGCGACGACTTCACGTCGAACCAGTCTCGCTTGCCGTAGCTCCTCGAAGTCGCGTCTCTAATGCTTGGAACTGCAAGAGACCGGAAGTAGTCCGACGGGATCACGTTGATATTATTATTTTGATCGCTGGTTACGTCGTCGAGAAGACCGGAACCATCGCACAACAGATGCGATAAACAGCGTCTCTTCGACGCCGGCTTCGTCGACGTCACTTCGCTATCAGAAGCTGACGAGACTTCCGATTCTGACATCCGTGGTCGCGGTCCTACAACGGAAGCAGAGTTATGTGAAGAGGCTGGAACAAGAATCGGATCATCGCTGTGGTTCATGAGGTGTCGCAGTCCAACTCCGAGTACCACCATGCCGCAGCCAGCGTCCGCTACATCGACCCCCGACGTCAGCAGGCCGTCGCGCCGACTCGCTACGTCGTCCAAGAGATATCCGCCGCTAGCGTCGCCGCGATCTATCACGGCCGAGAGGTCATCGCACGATCCGAGGCCGTCACAAAGGTCCGACGCCGCCGTCGTCATCTCCATCCATCCAGAGTCCAGATCCAGTGACGCGCAGTCGGACGGTGCGTCCAGCGACGGCAGCAGCTCAACGTCAGCACTCTCGCAGCTCGAGTACGGACTGACGGACGACTCCGACGACGGAGGCGGGAAAGTCTCTGACGACGAATCGCTGTCGAGTTCCTCCGCTGCAGGCACAGCGAAGTCAAGCTTTCCATCTGTAGCGTCGCCGATTACCAGTTCATGTAACAATGGCGTGAACAGATCCATTGCAACGTCATGCGTCAGCCACTTGCTTCACTCTTCCTGAATATAACAATGCAATATCGCATACACGCATATTACTGTTTTTTGCCTTCAGGTGTATAAGTCCCGAGGGCTAAAAACAAAAAGCTAAAAACACAATATCAGTGATATTCTTGAATAGAATAAACGGAGGTGGGAAAGTCTCAGTATCAGTGATGGCAGATGGCTAGAGGTCCGGATCGTCGTAAACAGATCGCCGGACCATAGACATTATTTTATTACTGGCCCGCCTCCACAGTGTAGGGGCCAGACTAGTGATGCTCTCATTCGTCTGTCGTCGTCTGTAACACTCCATGGCGGGCTAGTATCGTTTCGTCCCGTCCCGCACCGCCGCGATAGCTAGCGATAGCGGCCTATTGCTAAACGGTGTACCGTGGTCGGTCTGTTGGTCTGTCTGTCGGTCTGTGTGTCTGTTTGTCACGTTCGTGAGTCCTGCAAAAACCGCTGAACCGATCGAGATGCCGTTTGGGGGGGCTGACTCAGATGCCCCAAGGAACCAAGTATTAGATGGGGGTTGAGATCCCCACGGGAAGGGGCAATTTTGGGGATTTTCCGGCCCACTGAAAAGCACTGGCAGTCTGTTGCGATGTACGCAGCAAAACGATCATTCAATGACGGCAATAAAGGCACGTCATGCGATGCGGCCTTTCGTCAAAATTCTTTGACCACTTATTATTATTATTATTAAAGGTACGGATTAGAGTGACATTGTTGGAATACGCTGTATGGCACACTGTACATAGTCTAAGAGATGTTGAACGAGATGGTACAATGAGCTGAGTCGGATCAGTGGTCGACAAAGCTCGCATGGTGTATTTGTGATGTTGCAGTGATATTGCAGTTGATACTGGCAAATGTCGTGTAACACAATGGCCACCCATCATGTGGATGCCTGGGTGACTTAAGGCGCGTTCACATCGCCGCGACTGAACTGAAATGAAACGACAGTTCGCAGTTCAGTCATCTGTAGTTTCTACAACTATCGACCGACTTCTATGACATCTGGCACACAGAGTTAATTTGCAACAAAACAGTTACTGACTTACTCAACTCATCTACGTACTGCTGCTACATTACCTTGGGAAACAGTCCAGTACATAATGATAATTTGTTTCAGTTCTATCAACCAAAGCTGGGTGGTTATATTGTACAGTCTAAAGCAACATCCAGTCTATCTGCACAACCAGTCCGAGTTCAAGTTCAATTGCTATAGCAAGTGTTCAAAATGTCCTCTTTTTTCATTCACACAGGCCTGAAGTCTCTCCCGCCATTCGTCAATAGCATCGTCTACAATGCTCGGCGACAAGCTATGCCATTTGTCGATCAAGCGCTGTCTGAGATATAAAGGGCACGTCTTGAACTGGCGTTTGATACACACGATCCTGCATCGCGTCCGATATTTGACAGTCAACAGGGCTAAGATCAGGACTATTCGAAGGCCAGAAGTCCGGAGGAATGAATTTCGGAGTTTCACGCTAAAGTAGCTCGATCGTCACGTGCCCAATACAATAATTGATGTTTCCCAAGGTAGCGTAGCAGCCGTACGTAGGTGAGGTGGGTAAATAAGCAGATGCGAGCATCTGTTGTGTTGCGAATTAACTCAGTACACTAAGTGCACAATGTGCTACCAAATATTATAGAAATCGGTCAACATTCGTAGAAACTACAGTAATATGAATGAGGGGGGCGTTTTTGAGCCATGGTGTATAGTTCAGTTTAGTCGTGGCGATGTGAACGAGCCCTTAGGTCGCAGTTGATAGGAGCGGTTGGCGATATATTGTCCGAGTTCGCCATTATATTCGCGGAGTTCGCCATTGACGATTACGACGAATGGCACAAATATATCGGTTTAGCCTGGAGTCGTCAGCGTCCTATAGGGCAGATACGTTACGGTTTAGGCCTCAGCAATCAGGCAAAGTTAAATCTCGTCGCAGTCCTGAATGGCGACCACACAAATTATCATAGGTTATCTATCTAAACGACATTAAAATTTCTTATTTACAGTTCCAGTTGTAGCTTTCTACCCGACAGCGCATCAAACCACATCCCGACAAGCGCATGTGTAGGCTACACTGAAAATAACTCACCTCGCGTCGCCCGTTTTACACACAGGAACGTTTGTATGCAGTTACGTCATCAATCCCGCGGAGCCAGGCGAATAGGATTCTCGTACAATCTATACGATAATTGTTTAATTAACAGACGGATCGCTACTCGTCTGTGCACCCACAGTAGTTATTTCCTCTTGTTACTTTAACTGAGAACTGGTTACAATTACAACTTACTAGTTTCTTTCCAGTTATTATTCAGATACGTTGCAAACATTGCGGCGGCATGATTGTAAGGTGCCCCCGCAACTTTTTGTGACGGCGTCACCCTAATCTTAACATTTGTAGTAGTAGTAGTAGTAGTAGTAGTAGTAGGTGCTACGAATAAATAAGCATAAACAGCGTTTCAACAGTTACCATCAACATTGTAAACTGAAGTGCAGTATCGACGAAAAACTTAACCGAAAGCACGGTTGAACAGGCATGCGGTTCGTCGGTCAATACGGCGCAGTTTATCACGGCACGTGACTATGCATTATAGCGGCCGCGGTGTACATGCTATCATATGATGATCAGTGTACCCAGTAGGCCCGCCATATGCGTTCAGCGCATCATTACCGACGAGCTACGACAAAATGCGGGCCATGCAGCATGTGAAGCATACTCACAAAGCAGCTGAATGCGCCGAACAACAGTCCGCTCAACAGTTGACTCGTAGGGGACGGACTGCGTTCCGTCGACTTCTTTGACTTGCGCGCAGCTGCCATTCAACACCGTGTCTTGCTGTCAGATCACTCTTACGTGCCACAAACAACCTCCGGTATTTCACCGTGCGATACGTTCGCTGTATTCGCGGACTACGCTCTCCGCAGCGCGCGTACGAATCGCCATCTCGGTCAAAGGTTCTCTCCCGCGGCCCCGCCACGTCACGACCGGTAGACCTGTGATGTTTTGTCACAGGGTACTGAGGGTAGACCCACATCTCCCGGTTCCCTATAGTGAGCTACGAATCGTTTAATTTGATTATAATTTAATTACAGAATATTTTGCGGAGTACTTGGGCGTTTATTAATTATTACGGCGGCCCGCTCTGGCCGCTCTAGCTGCAGCGAGATCGTCAGACCATTAAATTTACATCCGTCCAAGACCGTCAGACGTTGGCAGGGTATTGTTTTGACCGGTGTTTGTTCGTTTTTGTTTGTTTGTTGGGCTAGCAAAACAAGGTGTCGCCCTAACGGGACGTAACCGTACTGGCCTGCCGTGCAGTGTCGGCCGCCCGACCGCCCACGCTCCCGGCGGCCGACCGCCCACACGCCCGGTGGCCGGCCCGCCCGCCCGTCCGCCAGCAGCGTTACAGACGACGACAGACAACAGACAACAAACACCACCAAGCAAAACAATACTGGCCCATTAGGCGGGCCAGTAATAACTCAGCAAGTTATGGGCGCGGATTTTCGTGAAATTTGCGAAATAGGGTAGACGATGGACCAGGGAAAAATTCGTTAAATTTTAGAAGTGGTCGGGAAGATATTCTGTGCAGCCACACTGCGACTGCTGAGCTTCGCGTAGAACGGAGCCACTGCGTGCACGTCCGCGGCTGTACTGGTTCAACGGTCAATAAAATTAATCTACTTTCTATTACAGCACGCATCAGTTTCTCACCGATAACGACACTGTGCCGATTTCAGTGTGGCGGGGCGGAAGTATGCACTCTACCGAGAGCCCTCTAGTTTGCGCATGTTTTTTTTTCTCAAAATCACTTTCTTCGTAGTCTGTCAACCGAAATTCTCGTGACTTTACCACATAATGTGGTTTTAGTCGCAAATTCGCAATAGAAGATTTGCTATGCAAATTTTCTATAAGTTCCTTTTAAGCCCACAGATTTCATCAGTGTTCGTGATCAGCCGCATTACGATAAGTACCGTCATTCTGCGATGCGAAAATAATAAATAATAAGACTATTAAGTTTAAGGGCAGCAAACTGTAATAATTTATCTGGACAGATGACATTTTCATTATCTGTTAAATATAGTTTAATGTCATTTACTGCCTGGTTTAGAGCAATAGTTGCATAATTTTCTTCGTCTTTGCCTTTGATTGTGTTCACGTTCTGTTTTTGATCTTGTTTTGTATGCATGATTGTTTTTTATATTTTTATCTCTTACTAGTGACCGATATTGACAACATACGTTGTTATTTGGTTGTAGGTGGACATCATTGATGGCCGATGGTTTATTCTGGCAACCCGCCGTTGCATTGTTTATATTTGCGGGAGCGGTTGCGAAGTATTGCGATGAGCATGTCTGAGTGTCTGTGTGTCTGTCTGTCTGCGAGGATATCTCCGGAACCACACGCGCGATCTTTACCAAATTTTTATGCATGTTGACTACGGCCGTGGCCCGGTAGTCGGTCCTCCAGTTCTCCTCCGGCGGGGTGACAAAATTCCAAGGGAAGGGGAAATTTTGGAGGTTTTCTTCCTAATTGACAATGCATTGTACAGCATAGCATTTGGACCCATACAAAAACGGCTGAACCGATCGAGATGCCGTTTGAGATGATGAGTGGGCTAAGTCCGAGGAACAGTGTGTTACGTGGGGGTGACAACCCCCGAAGGGAAATGGACAATTTTTGGGGAAAACGTGTGCCCACAAGCCTATACTCCTGATAATTGCGAACTGGACTGGTCCATGCAGCAGCACAGGACAAGGGCAGACGCTTGATTGGAAGCGTTGGACGAATCTATTATCGGCCACGAAGTGGGGTGTACTTCCGGTTTTGTGAATGATATCATGTTTTTCTACAATAGGCCGTATAGCGGTAGGAATTTCGCTACGAAGGACCGATTTCGCTTAAATTTACTTATTTACCGCAAAGTCGGACAGAATTCAATTTGCTTGGCATAATTTTGACTAACTATTTCGAAATTACTTGCAAACTAAAGTAAAGGAGGAACTGAAAAATTTGTCGATTAATTGGATGAATTACCGAAACGGACATCGCTGCAGCCATTGTTACTATGGTAACGGTGATCGTTGAAAGAGAAACAAATACACCACTGACTTTGATGCATGGACGTAGAAAAGCGAAGTCAATTTAGTGTTAATGGAACTTAGGCTAAGGAAGTATATAGAGTTACTTACGGGACTTCGCGGGCGGTGTGATTGCACATCGCGAGCGAAGTCTGATATCTACGATTGCCTTGTTGTTCAGTTGAAATGTGATTGACTTGGTAAATACGCTCTCTCTCCCTCTCTCTGCATGTCCTCGGCTGCTACTGCAGTCGCGTCTTCCCAGCTGAGTTTCAACTCCCACATGCCGTTTGTAAGTAACTGTACTTCTCCATTTGCCGGTCTCTCCCAGTTCTTCTGCGAAATTCTTTCTCTTGCCATTCGTGGACTTGGACTCATCCATTGTACATGACCTAACTGACGGAGTCTCCTGCTTCTCTGCTTGCTGTTAGAGAGCTGCAATTTATCAACTTCCCATGTGCCTTCATACCGTAAAAGGTGACTGGTTAGGATAAGGCAGATGACCGATTTGATTCCAAAGCAAGGGTGAAGGATACTGAAACAAGCGATTATTGATTTTAAAGAGGAGATATAGGTGATCTAAAGAGAGCAACAACGAATGAGGAGCGATTGCTGCGATCGACTGAATAGATAAATTGGCTAAGTTGCTTTTTGTTAAAATGCCGGTTTTTCTTCGTCATATTCTTTAAAATTAAGAACTTCTGTATGTAGGTTGACAGTGACGTAATTTCTTCATTCCGGTCTATGCCCGCTGTTCTGGCCGCCATGGTGTATGGCAAATAAATACAAACATTTTTCAGCACTTACAGTCAGATCGCCGATCTGGCGCTAGCAATAAGTTTTTCTTAAATCGAACGATTCAATTTTATTTAAATAACGTGACATATCTTCACCAGTTAACTTCATGCCCTACGGCATGGAGATGGTATCGTGACCATAGATTATACTGTCATGTCACTTTACCCTATCCATTGAAACGTAAGAGGCGAGATGCTGAAGTCACTCGAATTTGGAATAGGCATGATAACGTACGTTTTGGTGCATTTGGTCGCACGCTGGAGTTCAAAATACATGTAATAGCAGCATCGTCTAAAAGTTGATAATTTGTGAGCTAACCTATAATTAAATTCACTGTAGGCCGAACTTCATGTGCGAGGCCTGTACATTATGATCGTTAAGTAAGAACACAACTTTTCTGTTGCCGAATTTCACACACAATTTGATAAACATTTACGAGATGCTTGCTTCTTGTAAATGCGAACATTCCTGTGGTACCATCGGCGGCTGTTTACGACTGCTGGAAGTCCTCTGGCGTGCAGCAGACTTCGAACAGCAGACGCTCAATGAGAGCTCCAAAGTTTAGCGTGGACACAGAGAGATAATGAACAGACTCTAAAAGACGATGTACAACGCAGAAGCGCTGGCACGTCTTGAATTTCAGGGGGTCAAGTAATCTTCAAAACTGTCAGTTATATATTGCTGAGTGATGACTGAGATACGTTTAGGCTATACACGTTTCATGTAAATACGACGTCGCATTATGTTAAAATCTATATGCATGCAAGTGGGATAACACTAACTTGTACTGCTGTAGCTAAGAGATCACAAAGTACAACAACTTGCCGTACAATATAGAGATTGTTGATTACTGTGACGTCACTTTATCCTTTCTATTTTAGGAGGGGCCAAAGAGACCATCTACTTTCTAGTTCACCCATGTCTATCGATGCACGACAATTTTCAATCCGAACTAATCAATTTCGAAGCTAACTATTTTACTTTACAAGGGACATAAAAGAAAAAAAGTAAAAAGCTTCCCATACTCGTTACCGAGAGTTGGACCCGGAGCTGATCCCGGTGTACAGGCAGTCAGCCCGCAGTTGACTGCCACTACTTTCCGCCAGGCCTGCGGTTACCTTCCCAGCTGCAGAGCATCACCGTCCCTCGGCCGGTACAAAGTTATACTGCTTAGTGACAAAGGCACATAGGTGTGAATAACTTTCCAAGGTTGTTACGTAGCGTCATTCGTAGCGAAATTCCTACCGCTATACAGCCCATAGAATGCATTGTCAATGGGGAAAACCCAAAATTGTCCTTTTCCCTTGGGCTTACGTCACCCCGTCGGAGGAGGACCGAGCCACAGCCATAGGCAACATGCACAAAAATTGGTAAAGATTGCGCGTGTAATTCGGGCGAGATGCTCGCGGACAGACAGACAGACACACAGACACAGACGTGCTCTACAATACTACGCCACGGCTCCTGTGGGCGAAGTAATTAGGCCAACCCGATAACGCTGGTGTATGCCACGGCTGTAAAATGTCAGAACATAATAGCTATATTTGATGCAAATGAGGACACTGATAAGCTTACCTATTGTGGACCTTCCGATAGGAAGGTCGCCATCGCTCCTCTAAGCGAAAACTAAAACGTAGCCAGCAGGCTGCAGGTGACCGAGCTAGGCTAGGCTAATTTTTTATGCTGTGTGTGTTTGTTTTTATTTTTTTGTCTTACTGATTGTGTAAGATGCCCTCATATGATA
>Ga0209780_1000137_pt1 | contig 33753 bp, 31 predicted proteins | sample WorMetexBAHAMAS2_FD_187384 | JGI IMG/M metagenome (GOLD analysis project Ga0209780, IMG submission 187384) | Marine gutless worms symbiont microbial communities from Max Planck institute for Marine Microbiology, Germany - Inanidrilus exumae... | ecosystem: Host-associated > Annelida > Digestive...
AATCCGAAACCCTGGCCAACCGAACAAAGCACCGCCTCGGCGTCGAACCGAGGCGGCGGCAAAACGTCCGCTCCTACCAATAGCGGACACCGAAAACACCGCCGGAATCGGGTTTTTCAGCAGCCTCAGCAACAAGCCACCACAGTGCCTGTCCCGGTAGCCGGGCGTCCGAGCGGCGCCCGGTTTGCCTGGCTTCTCGGTCCCGGTGCGGGCAGAATTCTCGGTGCCGCGCTCGATGGTCCGGATTGGCCGCTGTTTTGACAGGCGTAAGGCGACTGAAAGGTTGTTTCATTAGTGCAGTAGAGTTCCGCAATTTGGCAAAGACAAACCAACGAATCTAAGCTGGCCAAGGAACCGGAATCGGCCAACGAAACGAAACTGGAGGACGTTCAATGAAGACCTTGCTCAAACGGCCATTGGGGAAAGCCTCGGTCGCCGTCGCTGTCGCCGTCGCTGTCGCCGCGCTGGCCCTGTGGTCCGCGGTCGGCAGCGCCAGTGCCGCGGACGTTGACAAGATCCACTTCCTGATTCCGGGAGGTGCCGGCGGCGGTTGGGACGGCACCGCCCGGGGGACCGGCGAGGCGCTGACGAAGTCCGGCATCGTCGGCACCGCGTCCTACGAGAACATGTCGGGCGGCGGCGGCGGTAAGGCCATCGGCTTCCTGATCGAGAACGCGGCATCCAATCACAACACCCTGATGGTGAACTCGACGCCCATCATCATCCGCTCGCTGGTGGGTCGCTTCCCCCACAACTTTCGCGACCTGACCATGATCGCCGGGACCATCGGCGACTACGCCGCCTTCGTCGTCCACAAGGACAGCCCCATCAACACTTTCAAGGATCTCGTGGCGGCGTACGAGGCCAATCCAGGCAAGGTTGCCATCGGCGGCGGCTCGGTGCCGGGCGGCATGGATCACCTTGTCGCTGCCATGGCCATGGAGGCCGCCGGCCAGGACGCCACCAGGGTCAAGTACATCCCCTATGACGCCGGCGGCAAGGCCATGGCCGCGCTGCTGTCGGGCGAGATCAAGGCGCTGTCCACCGGGTTCTCCGAGGTCGTCGGCATGGCCACGGCCGGCGAGGTCAAGATCATCGGCGTGACGGCGGCCGAACGCGTCGACGCCTACAAGGATGCACCGACCCTCAAGGAACAGGGCTACGACGCTCAGTTCGTGAACTGGCGCGGCTTTTTCGCCGCACCGGGCCTGCCGGAGGACAAGGCCAAGACCTTCCGCGACGCCATCGCCAAGATGTACGCGACGCCGGAATGGGAAGCGGTGCGGGCCCGCAACGGCTGGGTCAACATCCACAACTCGGGCAAGGACTTCGAGGTGTTCCTGACGGAACAGGAAGCGGTCATCCAGGGGCTCATGAAGAAGCTTGGATTCCTCTAGGTTCGAATACAGCACCGGGGCGCCGCGCGGCGCCCCGGTGTCTTTTTGATCCGAAGAGAGCCTGAGGGGGGCTTGCGTCATGGCGCTCGACAAGTGGATCGCCGTCCTGTTTCTGGTGCTGTCGATCGTGTACGGGTACGCCGCGTACACCTATCCGCTGCTGCCGTTCGAGCGGAACATGGCGTTTCTGCCGAACACCATGCCCATGGTGCTGAGCGTTCTCGGAGCCCTGTTTGCCCTGATCATCCTTCTCACCCCCAAGACCGCCGGCGAGGATGAGGCGCTCGGCTCCATCGACCTGTCGCGGCTGCGCGAGTACAAGGTGGGACAGGCGTTGGCCCTCATCGGCTCCATGATCCTCTACGCCATCGCCCTCCGCCCCATCGGATTCATCGCCGCCACCGTCCTGTTCCTGGTGGGCACCGGCTGGATCCTGGGGGAACGGAAGCTTCTCCTGATGATCGGCGTCGCCCTCACCGGCGCCCTGGTCATCTGGCTCCTCGTCGAGCAGGCCCTGGGCATCTTCCTCAGGCCGCTGCCCTGGTTCATCACGTAGGGGGACGGGCCGTGCTCGAGGGAATCCTGGTCGGCCTGCAAACGGCCTTTTCCATCCAGAACCTGCTGCTGGTCATCGCCGGCTGCCTGATCGGCCCCCTGATCGGCATGCTGCCCGGACTGGGCCCCATGTCGATCATCGCCATCATGATCCCGGTCGCCATCACCATCGGCGATCCGTCGGCGGCGCTGATCCTTCTCGCCGGCGTGTACTACGGAGCCATCTTCGGCGGATCCACCTCGTCGATCCTGATCAACGCACCCGGCGTGGCGGGAACGGTCGCCACCTCCTTCGACGGCTATCCCATGGCGCGTCAGGGGAAGGCGGGCAAGGCCCTGACCGTCGCCGCCATCGCCTCGTTCGCCGGCGGGACCGTCGGCGCGATCCTGCTGATGGGGTTCGCCCCGGCCCTGTCCACCGTGGCGCTCCTGTTCCATTCCGCCGAATACTTCGCGCTGATGGTGGTGGGCCTTTCCGCCATTGCCGCTTTTGCCGGCACCGGCAAAGTCGCCAAGGCGCTGATGATGACGGTGATCGGCCTGATCCTGGCCACGGTGGGCGAATCCGCCTTGTTCAACGCACCGCGCTTCACCATGGGGCTGCAGGACCTGCAATCCGGGTTCAGCTTCGTCACCCTGGCGATGGCGCTGTTCGCCTTGCCGGAGGCGCTGTACCTCGTGCTCGATCCGAAGCGCGGGTCCACCGGCGGCAAGGGCGAGGCCATCAAGGACCTTCGCATCACCCGCGACGAGGCGAAGAAGATCGCCCCGGTCGTCGGCCGCCAGTCGATCCAGGGCTTCCTGATCGGCGTCATGCCCGGTGCCGGCGCCACCATCGCCTCGTTCCTCGGCTACGCGGTGGAGCGCAACATCGCCAAGGGCGAGGACCAGGATGCCTTCGGCAAGGGCTCCATCAAGGGCCTCGCCGCCCCGGAAACCGCCAACAACGCGGCCTGTACGGGGTCCTTCGTGCCGCTGCTGACCCTGGGCATCCCCGGATCGGGGACGACGGCGATCCTGCTGGGGGCGCTGATCGCGCTTAACGTCAATCCGGGGCCGCGGCTGATGGTGGACAACCCGTCGGTGTTCTGGGCGGTGATCATCTCCATGTACATCGGCAACGTGGTCCTGCTGATCCTCAACCTGCCGTTGATTCCCTACATCGCCAAGCTGCTGACGGTACCGCGGAACTACCTGATCCCGTTCATCCTGTTCTTCACCATGATCGGTGCCTACATCGGCCAGAACAACGCCACCGAGCTGCTGATCCTGGTGGGGCTCGGCGTCTTCGCCACGGTGCTGCGCTTCGCCGACTACCCGCTGGCGCCACTGCTCATCGGGTTCATCCTCGGCGGCATGCTGGAGAACAACTTCGCCCGCGCGGTGAACCTGACAGACGGTGTCACCTTTATGTACGAGCGTCCGATGACCCTGGTGTTGCTGGTCATCGGTCTCTTGCTGATCTTTATGCCCGCCTATCGCCGCCGCCGCGCCCGCGCCCTGCAGAAAGGCGTCGCACAGGGGGACTAGGTTTCGGTCGTCGAAGGCGCGCTGAGTACTCGGCGCACCTTGCTGGCCGCTCGACCACAAGTCGGCGCCTCACCGTAATGCACGCTGGGTCGGGATTTGTTGGGCCTTACTTCAGCAGCTTGCGGGTTTCGAGGTCGTTGACGATGGTGCCGAGAGCCTTGTTGGCCACGGCTTTCGTCACGGGACGTCGGATCACCGCCTTGATGATCCCGCGGCCGATCTTGGTGTCGATGCCGACGCGTTTCAGCAGTCGGTTGAGGGCAACGTCCATAACTTCGCTGGTTCGTTTCTCGATACCCTTCTCGAGCCGCTTGTGAACCTCCCTCTCCCGATCCAGCTTCGGCCACGTTGGCGCATCGATGCGCTTTGCCGCGGCCCCATAGAGGGGCACGAGCTGGACGAAATCCTCGTCCTCGACCCGGGTTCCTCCCGGGAGCGTGATCAACGGATGGAACTGCTCCAGCGCCCCGGCCGCCTTTAACCGATCGACCCACGGTTTGACGATGGGGTTCTCCACGTGCACAACCAGATGATTGCGCAGGAACTGTTGGCAGTTCCGTCGGCCGAGGAAGAAGTCGTGCTGGCGGAGTTTCTCGTGGACGAAGCCGGCGAAGCCGCTCACCCCGAATGAGGCGATGTTGGTCTCGCCCTCCTCGTACTTGCGGCGTGTGGGCGCGATCAGAAACCGGCTGTGCACGCCCTCGTGCATGGCCAGCATGACCTCCTCCGGCTTGAACCGCGCCTGCGTTTTCAGCAGCGGCAGCAGACCGAACAACGATTCGAACATGTCGGGCGGTTCGCTGTCGCCCTTCTTCGCACGGTCCGGCTGCTCCTCATCCTCCGGGAACGGATCGATCATCAGCACCGCCCGATTGGCCTGGCGCGGATCGCGGGGGTTGTGGGCGTCGGGCGCGCCCGACAGGGCGGTGCGCGCGAGCTCCAGCGGCTCGTTGTTGATCAGCCCGCCGTCGAGGGTCCAGAAATCATGAGTGGGTTTGACCTGCGGCGGATCGAGCAGCGGCGAGATGGAGGTGACGATCTTGTCCGCGTCTTCACCATAGGGGCGGGGCCAGCGTCTGGCCTCATAGACGAGGCGCTCGTTCTCGAACGGGCGCGCCGGCAGGCCGACCGGGAATGCGGAGGTGGCCAATGCCGCCTCTAACAGGCGGTCCCAACCATCGACGGCGTTCTGGCCCTGGGTCCCCGGCCAGTTCACCGGCGTGGCCGCCAGCGGCAACGGCTCGGTGGCTCCGGCGCCGGCGCCCACCACGGCGAAGTGGGCGTAGTCGGCGTGCGTGGTGACCCGATGCCCGCGGATCGGGTCTGCGGCAATCATTTGGATGAGATACGGCGTACCGGTGAGATTGGTGACGCAGAGATAGAGCTCCAGCGGATTGGCGAACCACGCGGGCGCTTGCGGCGAAGCGCCTCCGGCAATGGCCGCCCGCACCGTTGTCACAGCGTCGGTGGCAACGGCAGCCACGGCGTTGCCGTTGAGCAGCGAGGGGACAGCCTCGCCGCCGAGGTCGTCGCGCGCCAGCAGCTTGGTCAGGTCGATGTCCTTGACCCAGCACTTGTAGAGGAGGTTTTTTGCGGTCGCGGCGGAGTTCGGGGCCTCGACGGGATAGTGGCCGGTGAACGGCATCATCGCCGCAAGCGCCGAGCAGATGCCGCCGGCGGAAGTGCCGGTGACCGCGCGGATGGACAGCCGGTGGTCGGGCACGTCCTTGGCGCCGGAGGTCAGGGCCTTGGTCTTCGCCTTCTCCCACTCGGCCAGCGCCTGGAAGAGGAAGTCGAGCACACCGGCCGTATAGGCGCCGGCGGAAACCGCCCCGGCCATCACCAGCCCAATTTCGAAGGTACGCGGCGCCGGCTCTCTCATGGGGGGCACTTCCGTTGGTTATTCGGCGGTCAGAAACGCTATCATGCCTTGTAGCCACCGCGCACCGAAAAAGCCGCAATGCGCGCGGATGGTGGCGTCGCCGGGCGGTTATGGGCGTACGGCAGGACCGGGCAGAGAACGGGCCAATGAGCGATCATCAAGACGAGACCGAAGGCACGCGGGAATCGGCCCTCGCGGCATCCAATGGCGCGCCGCCGTTTTGGCTGTGGCCGGTGCTGGTGCCGGTCCTGCCCGTCGTCTTCGCCCTCGGAATCCTTGAATGGGTCGGGATGCCGTCGCTCCAATTGACCGAGCAGGCGGCGGCAACCGACGCCGCCGCGGCCTTGCGCCATGGCGCCGCGCGGCTTCTGTTCGGTGCGGCGGTGGCGGTCCATACGGCGGCCTGCGCCGGCGCCGTCGTCTATTTCACCATGGGGCTCGTTCGCGTCGGCGGTCGGGATCTTCGATGGATCATGCGCATGGTGGTGGCTGTTGCGGCGGCGGTGATCGTGACGATGGCGGTGCTCGGCCTGCTCGACCCACCCCTCTCTGTCTATCAGTACACCTACTACCTGATTGCCAATCTGCTCACCCTGTCGGCGGCCGGTGCGGATCTGCTGGGCACCATCGGCGGGGTGCCGATACTGGGGATGTGCGTGCTTTTTCCGACCGCCTTGGGCGTTGTCGCCGTGGTCATGGCCAGCGGCGTCGCCTGTGGCGTGCTGCGGCGCGTCGGCCCGAACGGCGATCCGCAATGGACGGCGCGGCTGGTGGAATACACGCGCGTGTTGCTGCATTGCTTCTATCTGCTTAGTGCGATGCTGGTGACCAGTTCGGCAGCCGCCAGCCTGTTCTTTCGTCTGCCCCTCGGGCTGGTTTCCACGGCATCCGACCACGAAGCCGTGCTGGCCGCGCTGTCGGGGTATGCCGGCACGCTGAGCGCCTTTTGGGGGGCGATCTTCACGGTCACTCTGTTTGCCGCGTTCGTCGGCCCCGTCGCCGTGCTCTACGCTCGCGCGCGCATCGCCGTGGCCGGCGTCGACGGGGGCATCACCGTCGCCGCATGGCTGAAGGAGCAGGGCATCGGCGTGTCCTTCACCGATAACGTCAAGAACCTGTTCGTCCTGCTGGCGCCCTTCCTGGTGGGCCCCCTCGGCGAACTCGCCAAGTCGCTCGGCGGGTAAGGATCGGCCGATCGGGGCCGAGGAAGCAGGTTGCCAACGCCATTGATCGAATGGTCGAGGGTGCGGGCAACGCCGGCATCAAGGGCGCTGGCCAAGTCTTCGTTGACCGGTCGGGCCTCGGCTTGGCGAATGGTGCGCCGCTGCTAGAGCCGTTCATCCGCGGTCCCAACCACGGCCTTCGATCCCCAACTGCCCCAGACCCGAAAGGCCACGGTCAGAACCGATTACAACGACTTCGAAAGCGATCTAGACAGCCGACGAGGGACCACCCCACATGAACAGGTCGCTGATAATCAGATAGGCGCTCAGCCCAATCCAGATAGCGACGATCAGCCAGAAAAGCACCGGGTTTTCTCGGCGAGTGACGGTCTCAACGAAGAATGTCTTGCCGCTGCGAAGAGCCGGGATGGTCCACAGTATGAAAAGCGCGCCCCATACCCAGTTCAGTTCATAGAGCACGGCCACACAGAGGATGATAAGTCCGAGGATGGTCTTCCATTTCGACGCCAGGCCGCCGCCTTGGTCAGCCTTCGGTTGGTCTGGTTGCCGGGAAGTCTCGCCGAGAAAAAACGCGGCGCCGTCCGGGTCCTTCGCCAATATCGTCAGTTGGCCGGACGTTCGATCCTGTTCGACGATCTCTCCGCCGTTCTTTTCGATGTAATCCACCGCCTTGGACAAATCGTCTACGCCGAATTGGACGCCCCAATACTGATATCGGCCTCGCCGATCCTCGCCGAGTTCGAGTATGGAGGCGACGAGCGTTCCTTGCGCGTTTCGAGCCGGATAATCGCCGCAGGGCGCCGGATACGCCGCGATACGCCAGCCGAACAAGGCCTCGTAGAAATCGCGGACGGCGCTGATATCCGAAATGTAGAGCGAGCACCCGATCCGATGACCCTGATGATGGCCTGACTCACCCTCTGGCAAGGCCGCGTCCTCGCGAACGGTGAAGCCTGCACCCAACGGATCGCGGATCAAGGCGATCCTGTCATCGTCCGACCACGCGAGGGGCGGCACTTCGGCGCGTCCGCCCAGCCGGGTAGCGAGCGCGCATGTGGCCTCCACGTCGTCCACGGAGAAATAAGGCATCCAGAAGCTCGGGAGGCCCATCTCCCGGAATTTCCGAGGCATCCCAAAAAGGCCGGCAGCTTCGCCCGATGGCGTAGAGGCCACCTCGTAGCTTGCATCGTAAGGCGGCTGCAGGCGGTGATAGGTCCAGTCGAAAAGGCCCGCGTAGAACGATTTCGTAACCGGGACCCGGAAAGTGGACAAATCGCTCCATACAAAATCGCCTTTGGCCATTTCCTGTGATCCAATCTGTCCGACTTCGACGACGCCGCGCTGACAGTGGGCCGATCGACAGGAACGTGAGCGCTCTGTCTCACTTGGCCGCTCCGTCCGCTATCCGGACGTTCGCGGTCCGCCTCATGATCCGCGGAGGGTGGCGGACAGGGTGGGATTCGAACCCACGTTGGGCTTTTGACCCAAACTCCCTTAGCAGGGGAGCGCCTTCAGCCGCTCGGCCACCTGTCCGCGAAGGGAAAACCGTAAGGATCTCTGCCGATTTTGGCAACCCTGGCGGCTGCCCCGCAATCAGACCGCGGTCATCCCGCGATTCGGTCGCTGACCGCGCCGCCGGTGAGCCGCTTGAGCTCGTCGGGAGTGGTGGCGAACACGCAGTGGGGATGGCCCGCTGCGGCGTAGACGGTGGCGAACCGATCGAGCCCGGCATCGATCACCGTCGGCATGGGACCGGCCAGCCCCACCGGGGCGACGCCGCCGATGGCGTAGCCGGTGGCCTCACGCACGATGTCGGCGTCGGCACGACGCACCTTGCCGGCGAGGCCCAGCGCTTCCGGCAGCGCCTTTTCCCGGCACATGCGATCGCCGCTCACCAGTGCCATCACCGGCCGGCCGCCGATGACGAACACCAGCGATTTGACGATGGCCCCCAGCTCCGCACCGATGGCCTTGGCGGCGTCGCTGGCACTGCGGGCGGTGGCGTCGAGCGCCATCACCTCCGCCGGTGAACCGGCATCCGCCAGCGCCTGGCGCACCCGCACCACCGAGTCCGAGTTCAGCGCGCTCACTCCGGCACCTGCATACCGCGCTGCACCGCCGGCCGTGCCGAGATGGCCTCGAACCACCGTTTCACCGCCGGGTAGTCCGCCAGGTCGATCTGGTGCAGCGGATGGCGACCGATCCACGGATAGGTGGCCACGTCGGCGATGGAATAGTCGCCGGCCAGGAACTCGGCCTCAGACAGCCGGCGGTCGAGCACGCCGTAGAGGCGCTTGGCCTCGGCGTGGTAGCGCTCCTTGCCGTAACCGTCATCCACCTTGGCCAAGCTGAGGAAGTGGTTGGCCTGGCCGAGCATGGGCCCGACCCCACCCATCTGGAACATCAGCCATTGCAGCACCACGTAGCGCCGGCGCAGATCCGCGGGCCATAGCGGACTCACCGTCTTTTCCGCCAGATAGACGAGGATGGCGCCGGACTCGAACAGCCTGATCGGGGCGCCGTCCGGCCCCTTCGGATCGACGATGGCCGGGATCTTGGTGTTGGGATTGATGGCCACGTACGCCGGTTCGAACTGCTGCCCTTCGAGGATGTTCACCACATGGGTGGTGTAGGGCAGCCCCACCTCTTCGAGCATCACCGAGACTTTGCGGCCGTTGGGCGTGCCGAACGTGTACAGGTCGATCATCGAATCCCCCCTTCCCTCCCCGGCATTCCCGCTAAAGCGTATCTCGAACCATGTCAAACCGCTTCCGCCGCCGGTTCGGCGACGAAGGGACGCAGCGCCTCGCCCAGCCGGCGGAAGTCCGCCGCCCGTGGCGAACCCTGCCGCCAGACCAGGGCGATGTCCCGGCTGGTTTGCCGGCCGCTCAGCGGCACCACGACAATCCCCGGATTGCGGTTGGTTTCGAGCGACGCGGCCATCGCCGGGATCAGCGTTACCCCCAGGCCGTTGGCCACCATCTGCACCAACGTTCCCAGGCTGGTGGCTTGGAACGCCTCGTTGGCTTGGTCTGAGGCCAGCCGGCACGCCGTCACCGCGTGGTCGCGCAGGCAATGCCCGTCTTCCAGCAGCAGCATGGGTTCGCCGCGCAGGTCACCGACCGCCACGCCATCCCGCTGGCCGAATTGGTGGCCTACAGGGCACCCGACGAGCAGCCGGTCCTCCCCAAGCTCCATGGCGTCCAGCCCTTCGGTGCGATACGGCAGCGCGATCACCGCCGCGTCCAGGCGGCCCGACGCCAGGCGGTCCAGCAGGCCCGCTGTCTGTTCCTCGCGCAGGAACAGGCGCAGCTCCGGATAGGCGGCGCGCACCGCCGGCAGCGCCCGAGGCAGCAGATAGGGACCGACGGTCGGGATCACCCCCAGCCGCAGCAGGCCCACCAGCGGCCGGCTGCCCGCCTGGGCAGCGTCCACGAGGTCCTCGGCACCACGCAACAGCCGCCGCACCCTTTCGACGATGGCCTCGCCCAGCGGCGTCACCGACACCTCTCGGCGGGTACGCTCCACCAGGGTGACGCCGAGAATGTCTTCAAGCTCGCGCAGGCCCGCGCTGAGGGTCGACTGTGTGACCAGGCACTCAGACGCCGCGCGGCCGAAGTGGCGGTGATCGGCGACCGCTACGAGATAGCGAAGCTGTCGGAGGGTGGGCAGGACCTTCACGGGCAATTTCGATATCGATAATTCCGATCGTAAAGGATCATATTACTCATTGGATCGATTAAACGCCAATCCGATATGATTTTCGGCAGGAGTTCAGGGGCGGTCCATCGACCCGCGAGCCGATCCAGGAAGGGCTCTTAAGCGGCGATGAGACCACGACCGATACGTCGCTGACGAACACCCCTCCCCGGGGCGCCGCGTCGGCGGTGCCGAGCGGGCCCGGACGCGAGTGCCCCTGACGCGTCCGGGCCCCACCGGGGATGTTGCGCGGCGGGGCAGCGGCGCAACACCAGACGAAGGAGACCGAGACCATGAGCACGTCCCAGGGCGCACCGATGATGATCGACATCGGCATCGGCGAACAGGACCGTCAGGCGATTGCCGAAGGCCTGTCGCGGCTGCTGGCCGACACCTACACTCTGTATTTGAAGACCCACAATTTCCATTGGAACGTGGAGGGGCCGCTGTTCAACACGCTGCACCTGATGTTCGAGCAGCAGTACACCGAACTGGCCACCGCAGTGGACGAGATCGCCGAACGAATTCGGGCACTGGGCTTCCCGGCGCCGGGCAGCTACGGCCAATTCGCGCGTCTGACCTCCATCGAGGAGGAGCAGGCGCAGCCGCCGGCGGAAGAAATGATCCGTCAGTTGGCGCGCGACCAGGAAACCGTGGTGCGGACGGCCCGGCAGGTATTCCCGCTGGCCGAAAGCTCGAACGACGAGCCCACTGCCGACCTGCTGACCCAGCGGATGCAGATCCACGAGAAGACAGCCTGGATGCTGCGCAGCATGGTCGCATGACCGCTCAATCGTGACACGCGACAGGACTAAAGCGAAACGGCGGTCCTTTTGGACCGTCGTTCCTTTGCTAGGTGGTTTGAGGTCGTGTCGTTCTTCGCGTCGGATAACTAGCCAACGATCGGCCAGATGTCCGGCGGCGGAGGCGCGTCGAAGTCCTCCGGCTCCGGGCACGAGATCTGGCAGGCCGGATCGTTCTCGCCACGGAAGTCGAAGCGCGACAGGTTCTGGGCGGTCAGCCCGCCGGTCACGTCGTTCATGCCGAGGCCATTCTGGGTTTCCTGTTCGTCGAACAGGTGGCTGGCGTCGATCAGCACGATCACCGAGTTGTCCGATAGCTGGATGCGGACGTCGTTTTCCACCAACTCGGAGCTCGGTTCGCCGTTGAAGTACTCCACCTTGCTGACGCCGAACAGCACCTAGCCGCAAAGCAGCAGCGTGTCGTTCTCGGCGAAGTTGAGGATGATGTCGACACTGGCTTCCGAATTGCCCGCGTCCGCATTCTCGTCCTCGACGAAGATGAAGTAGTCCTTGTTGTCGCCGCCGGCCATGAGGTCGTCGCCGGCGTTGCCGCGGATGTAGTTCTGGCCGGCGTTGCCGTTGATGCCGTTGGTGTCCTCGAGCCGATCAAGGGCATCGCGCAGGATGTCCTTGTATCCGGCATCGAGCGTCGGGATCAGCAGTTCTTCGATGCCGCCACCGATGATGGTGTCGTTGCCGACGCCGCCATCCATGCGATCCCAGCCGTTGCCGCCATCCATGCGATCCCAGCCGTTGCCGCCAACCAGGAGGTCGTTGCACAGGACCGCGTCGTCCTCGACGACACCGAGCACGCCGATGTTGTCGCCCAGCAGCGTATCGTTATCGCCGCCGCCGTTGAGCACGTCGTCGCCCTGGCCACCGATCAGACAGTCGAGGCCGCCCGCGCCGCCAAGCACGTCGTCGCCGATGCCGCCGGCCATGGCATCGTCACCGCCGTTGCCGAGCAGCGTGTCCTCGCCCTGGCCGCCGAGCAGGATGTCGCCCGCAGCACCGCCGGACATCAGGTCGTTACCGCCCTTGCCGGACATCACGTCGACGCCTTCGTTGCCCCGCATGGTGTCGTTGCCGGAGCCGCCGTCCATCGAGTCGGCACCGCCGCCGCCGATCATGAAGTCGTTTCCACCGCCGCCGGACATCAAGTCGTTGCCGGTGTTGCCTTTCATGAGATCGTTGTCGGCCTCACCCCACAGGCTGTCGTCGCCGCCCATGCCCTTGATGATGTCGTTGCCGGAGCCGCCACGGATGAGGTCGTCGCCGTCGTTGCTGTTCTGTTGCTGGAACAAGTTGTCGCCAGTCAGCCGGTCGTCGCCGCTGCCGCCGTCGATCTCGTCCGAATCGTCGCCGCCGAAGACCTTGTCGCCCCCCCCGGCCGAGCAGATGTTGTCCGATCCGGCAAACGTTTCGATGTTGTCCCCCTCGTCCGTCGCACTGAACATGAAGGGGTCGTCAGGATCGATTGGGACTCCCGGCGGTGCAACCTCGTCAGGTGCCGCCGAGCCCTTGATTATAGCCATGATATCCTCCGCGTGTCTGACACACGCGGCGCCTTTCCCTCAACGCGGGAACAGTAATCCCCGGGCACCGCTGCCATTTGTTTTGTTACAGAATGCTCTCTTCCCGCCGCCAGCGTATCGGCCACGATTCCGATGTGAACCCCACGAATGGGTAGGAAGTTTATCCTTATTATGTCCGGAGTCCGTCGGCAGCCGAAAGTTCCGTCCGCGCCTGCTGGCCGTGTTCGGCGCGCCCGCCTATGGTGGTCGCAGTAGTACGCGCCAACAACTCTGCGAAACCAAGGGAACACCCCCATGGAAGACGTCAAGGCACTGCTTAAGGAATCGGTGGCCGAACTGGACCGCCTGCTCGATGCCCGCAACGTGGTGGGCGAGCCGATGAGCCATGCCGGCACTACCATCGTCCCGCTGGTCAGTTATGGCTTCGGCTTCGGTGCCGGCGGTGGGCTCAAGCGGGAAGGCGCCACCGGCGGCGGCACAGGCGGCGGCGGCGGCATCCGGCCGGTGGCGGTGATCGTCATCGACGCCAAGGGCGCCCGGGTACAGCCGGTGCATCCACCGCCGGGCAAGGTGACCGGCGCCATCGGCGAAATCTTCGGCCGCTTCGCCGAGAGCCGCATGCGTCGGCGCGGCGAAGGCACCGCCGACGACGACGCCTGATCGGCGAACCACGCCATGGGATGGGACGTGGCCCTGGGACTCCTTGCCGGGGTGGTGGGTCTTGTGGGCCTCGCCGTATTGGCTCCCGTGCGGTCCACCGTTGGCATTCAACTGGACGATGACCTCCGCTGGCGGTTTCGCGTCGTCGGCCTGTTCGGCTTGGTGCGCATCGGCAGAAGCGGAGCGCTGGCAGCCGCAAAGGACGGCGCGGCCGCGCCACCGCCGCCGATCCGCCGACGCCGGTCGGGAGGCCGACGACGGCCCGGCGTTCCCACCGGTCCTCTGATCCGCTTCGCCAAGACAGCCGTCCGCCGGGTGCGGCTAGGCGACGGCCGGATCGACCTTCGCATCGGTCTCGACGATCCGGCCGATACCGGCATGCTGATGGCGGTGGCGATGCCGGCGGTCGCCGTGCTGGGCGCCGGCGACAGGCTAAGAGCGTCCATAGAGCCCGATTTCGAAGGCCCGCGGCTTGAAGGTTACGCCCACATCACCGCGCGCATCATGCCGGCGGCCCTGTTGGGGCCCGCTGCCCGACTGGCCTGGGACCTACGCGGGTCGGCCTCGCGCAATCGACCCCAATGACACCTGTGGTGGAGCACCGGTCGGTGCGCCTGGGCCGGCCCGTCGTTTGCCACGGTGCCACCGTCGTGGCCGTGGAAGCCTGCTCCATTGACGGCGAAGGGCTTGCCGGCGCCGCTTGGTTCCGCGGCCGCGTGCGGCCCGTAGCCGTGATCGTCAGTGACTCCTCCGGAACCAATGCGTTCGACATGGGCGGCCGGCCGCTGAAACCGGCGGAGGTCGTGGCGCTCGTCCCCGAGGCTGCCCCATGGTTCCAAGGCCAAGGCCCGAACTAGACAGTCCTCGCCCGTCCAAACAGGGGTGTCGGTGAACATGACATTCGTGTTCGGCGCTGGCACGGTTCGGCAACCGATGCCATAACCCTCTGAAAAAACAAATATTTTCTCCGCTGCTCCGGTGACGACACGACCACGCGGTGTCGCCGCTTGCGGCGCCACGCTGTCAGAATCGTTGACGCGATCGGCCCCACTCGCCAGGGGTTGAATTATATCCCATTGAAAAAAAACGATATTTCCAGACGGCACGGGAATTGCTCAGCACTGGGCGTACGGCCCGTTCGGATTTCCGGACCCCACCCGCGCGGGCAACACAACAACGCCGGGAACGGGACGGATAGATCCAATGACCAAAAGCTTGCTGGCCGTGGCCTTCGCCCTCGGTAACGTGAATGAGGCTTGGGCGGCGCGGCTGTTCTCCAACGGTGTGCAGATTGCCAATGCCGGCGGTGCCGGTCTCGGACGCGCCGGGGTGCGCGGACCGGCCGGGTTCGTCGCCGTGCGCGGCTCCAACGGCACCATCGTCGGCGCCGGCCTGCTGGCCCGCACGCCTGCGGAGCCAAAGATGGACGTGGTGAAGCCGGGCGCCCGCGCTACGCGCCTGAGTCTGAAGTGGTCGAGTCCGGAACGGGATTCGGAGTAACTCGGCCCGCTATTCCGCGAGCTTCGCCCGCAGCAGCTGGTTGACCGTCTGCGGGTTGGCCTTGCCCTGCGTCGCCTTCATCACCTGGCCGACGAACCAGCCCGCCACCTTCTCGTTGCCGGCCTTGTACTGCGCCGCCTGACCCGGATTGGCGGCGATGGCGGCGTCGATAGCCGCCTCGATGGCCCCCGTATCGGTGATCTGCCGAAGCCCCTTTTCCTCGACGATCGCCTCGGGATCGCCACCGGTCCCGGCCATGATCTCGAACACATCCTTGGCAATGCGGCCAGAGATCGTGTTGTCGGCCATCAGGTCGAGCAGCTTGCCGAGGTTCTCGGCGGAGATGGGTGAGTCGGTAACGCCCAGCCCGCGCTTGTTGAGCATCCCGAACAGGTTGGTGATCACCCAGTTGGCGGCGGTCTTGGGATCACGGCCGCGGGCCACGGATTCGAAGAAGTCCGCCGTCTCCGCTTCGACCACCAGCACACTGGCGTCGTAAGGAGTGATCCCGTAGCCATCGACGAACCGCTGCTTCTTCTGGTCCGGCAGTTCCGGCAGCTCCTTGCGCAGCCGCTCCACGAACGCCGGCTCCAGCACCAGCGGCAGCAGGTCTGGGTCCGGGAAGTAGCGATAGTCGTGGGCGAACTCCTTGCTGCGCATAGCCCGGGTTTCGCCGCGATGCGGATCGTACAGGCGCGTTTCCTGCACCACCTCGCCGCCGCCTTCATAGGCCGCAACCTGCCGCTCGGCCTCGTGCTCGATGGCCTGCATGACGAAGCGGACGGAATTGACGTTCTTCACCTCGGTGCGGGTGCGCAGGTCGTTCTCGCCCAAGGGCCGGACGGAGACGTTGATATCGCAGCGCATGGAGCCCTGCTCCATGTTGCCGTCGCAGGTGCCCAGATAGCGGAGGATCGACCGCAGCTTGCGCAGATAGGCGCCGGCTTCCTCGGGACTGCGCATGTCCGGCTTGGAGACAATCTCCATCAGCGCGACGCCGGACCGGTTGAGGTCGATGAAGGTTCGCCGCGGATCCTGGTCGTGCAGCGACTTGCCGGCGTCCTGTTCCATGTGCAGGCGCTCGATCCCCACCTCGCGGCTTTCGCCGGAGGGCATGTCGAGGACGACGGTGCCTTCGCCCACCAGCGGATGCTGGTACTGGGAGATCTGATAACCGGCCGGCAGATCCGGATAGAAATAGTTCTTTCGCTCGAACACGCTGGTGAGATTGATCTGCGCCCGCAGACCGAGGCCGGTGCGCACGCCCTGGGCGATGCAGGTCTCGTTGAGTACCGGCAGCATCCCGGGAAACGCGGCGTCCACCAGCGATACCTGGGTGTTGGGCTCGGCACCAAAATCGGTGGCGGCACCGGAGAACAGCTTGGCGTTGGAGATCACCTGGGCGTGAACCTCGAGGCCGATCACCACCTCCCAGTCGCCCGTCTCTCCCTTCACCACGTAGGTCATCGCGCGGCCCCGCCTAGCCCGCCGGCCGGGAGTCGAAGCCCGCGGCCCGCTCGATCACCTCGCCCACCCGCAGCACGGTCTCCTCGTCGAACGGCCGGCCGATCACCTGCAGCCCAAGCGGCAGGCCGCCGCCACTGAGCCCCGCCGGCACCGACATCCCCGGCAGCCCGGCCAGGCTGGTGGGCACGGTGAACACGTCGTTGAGGTACATGGCCACGGGATCGTCCATCTTCTCGCCGATGGCGAAGGCCGGCGTCGGCGCGGTCGGCGTCAGCAGCACGTCGGCGCTCTCGAACGCGCGGCGAAAATCGTCGGCGATCAGCGCGCGTACCCGCTGTGCCTTCAGGTAGTAGGCGTCGTAATAGCCGGCCGACAGCACGTACGTCCCCATCAGCACACGGCGGCGGACCTCGGCGCCGAAGCCCTCGCCCCGGGTGTTCTCATACATGGCGTCGAGCGTGTCGCCCGGCACCCGGAGCCCGTAGCGCACGCCGTCATAGCGGGCCAGGTTCGACGACGCCTCGGCCGGCGCGACGATGTAGTACGTGGCCAGAGCGTAACGGGTATGGGGCAGCGACACCTCCACCGGCTCGGCACCGGCGTCGCGAAGCCATTCCATGCCCCGCTGCCACAGCGCGTCCACCTCCGGATGCATGCCGTCCACCCGGTACTCGCTGGGGATCCCCACCTTCAACCCGCGCACCTCGCCGGTGAGCACCACTTCGAAATCAGGGACCGGAACCGGGGCCGACGTGGAGTCCTTGGGATCGTGACCGGCCATGGTGCCCAACATGATGGCGGCGTCGCGCACGCTTCGGGTCATCGGGCCGGCCTGATCCAGGGACGACGCGAAGGCGACGATGCCCCAACGCGAACAGCGTCCGTAGGTGGGCTTCAGGCCGACGATGCCGCAAAACGCCGCCGGCTGTCGGATGGAGCCTCCGGTGTCGGTGCCGGTGGCGCCTGAGCTGAGCCGCGCCGAGACCGCCGCCGCCGAGCCGCCGGAAGAGCCGCCGGGCACCAGATCGCGTCCGTCCCGTGGGCCCCAGGGGTTCTTCACCGGCCCGTGGTAGCTGGTGACGTTGGACGAGCCCATGGCGAATTCGTCGAGGTTGGTCTTGCCCAGCATCACCGCGCCGCCGGCACGCAACTTGGCGGAAACGGTGGATTCGTAGGTGGGAACGAAGCCGTCGAGGATGTGCGAGCCGGCGGTGGTGAGGACGCCATCGGTACAGAACAGATCCTTGACCGCCACCGGCACGCCGTCCATGGGGCCGGCTGCTTCGCCGTGCTTCCGCCGATCGTCGGCCGCCGCCGCCCGTTCCAGCGCCAGTTCCGGTGTTTCGGTGATGAAGGCGTTGAGGTCCCGCGCGCGCTCCATCGCCGCCACCTGGGCGCGGGTCAGTTCCACCGCCGAAAAGGCGCCGGAGGCCAAGCCGTCGCGGGCCTCGGCAATGCCGAGATCGGTCAGGTCGTCGGTCACACCAGCGCCCTCACTCGACCACCCTCACTCCACAACCTTGGGTACCGCGTAAAAGTCGCCGGCGCGGTCCGGTGCGTTGGCCAGCACGTCCTCGCGGCAGTCGCCGTCGGCCACCCGGTCTTCCCGCTGTGCGAGCGTCATGTCGGCGACGCTGGCCATCGGCGCGACTCCGTCCGTAGGCACCTCGTTGAGTTGTTCAACCCAGCCGAGTATGCCCGACAACTCGCCGGAAAGCGTGTCCAGTTCCTCCTCGCCGACCCGAATTCGGGCCAGCGCGGCGATCCTGCGAACGGTCGACCTGTCTAGCGCCACGGCAATGAGTTCAAGTTCGGTGGGGTTGGGACAAGGGTCCCTGGAAGGCCGCTACAGGCGCGTCCGAGGACCCGAAAAGCGGCGCGGAACCTAACATTGGCTCAATGTCGGCGCAAGCCGGATCAGTCTTCCGAACCTGACTCGGCGCCCGAGTCGTCCCCAGCCTTCGCATCTTCCTTGGGACCGGCGGTATCGCCGGCTTCCGCGTCTGCCTTCGGTGCTGAGCCCTTCGCCGGGGTGGCCTCGGCCTTCTGCTTGTCCGCATCCTCGGCCTTGCCGGCGTCGTTTGTGGGCTTCTCACCCCCGTCTTCATCCTCCGGGCCCGAGGCACCTTCGATCACCAGCGATTCGTCGCCGGCGAGGATCGCCCACACGCGCGGCTGCCAAGCGGCAACGGCCATCTCGAGAGTGGCGCGCACGGCCTCCGCCGGCGAGGCGGCGGGGCGGTCGGATTCCTCCAGCGTTCGCCCGAGTGACGCCGGTCGCACCGTGTCGAACACCACCAGGCCGTCGGCGCGCCGATACAGCGCCGTGGCCGACAGCACTTCATCGATGCCCGGTGCCACGGATGGAACGTCCAGGTTGGCCTGATAGACGGGAGTCCGATTCAACCGATACGGCGCCTCGGTGATGAACATCAGGCCGTCGAAAACCAACGGCTTGCCGCGGCGCTGGCAGCGAAACACCACGTCGTAGTCGGCGGTCTCAAACGATTCGTCGACCACCTCCGTCCGGCCGGCGTAGGCGATGATGTAGGAACAGCGGACCCCCTCTTCGGTGGTCACGCGGCCCGCCACCGGCCGGATCAGCGCACCATCGATGAGCGGCAGCAGCTCAAGGGCATAGGCGAACCCCAGGACCTCGCCGTCCTGGGCCACCGCCAACCAGTTGCCCCCCGCCGCGACGCCGACGGCGTCGACCTGGCTACCCCGCTCCAACAGGCCGAGACGGCGGTGCTTGGTGTCCGGCCCGTCACGGATGTTGAGGTCCTGGCGGACCAGATAGCGGCCTTCGGCCGGATCGACCGTGATTCCCATGACCTCGATCTTCGGCGGCGGCTCGGGGGCCGGCGGTCTTGGCTGCGGAACCGGAATGGCCGGCCCCTTCGCAGCCGTGGCGGGCTCGGCGGCGTCGGGCTTGGCGGCATCCTCCGCAGCGGTCGCCGGACTATGAAGTCCCACTGCCAGCACGACGACTGCGCCAAGGGCAGGCCCATGCCGGCGCGCGCGGCCTCCGCGGCCGTTCTGTCTGCCCGCGATGTCTCGTTCGGTTCGTCAATCCGGCAACCTCGCTTCGCCCGAGCACAGGATATCGTTTCGCGGCCCGTCGCCACTACCCGTAATTGGCGAACTCTCGACGAGCCGCGCGGGCCGGCAGTACTGTGCGCACCCTTTGTCCGTTCGTCGAGGGGTCGTATTGGCCATTATCCACTGGCGAGAGCTCAAATCCGTGCTGGTATCCGACGCCCGCCTGTTGGGCCTCGACGTAGGCACCAAGACCGTCGGTTTGGCCTTGTCCGATGTGACGCGGACCATCGCCTCGCCGTTCGAGACCCTCCGCCGGCGTCGCTTCGCCGACGATGCGGCCGCGCTTGCGCGAATCGTTGCAGAAAACGACGTGGGCGGACTGGTGGTCGGCCTGCCGGTGAGCATGGACGGCGACGAGGGCCCCCGCGCGCAGGGCGTCCGCCAGTTCGTCGCCAACCTGTCGGCTACCATCGACCTGCCGACGGCGTTCTGGGACGAGCGCCTGTCCACGGCGGCGGTGGAGCGCATACTGATCGGCGAGGTCGACATGAGCCGCAAGCGCCGGCGTGAGGTGGTGGACAAGGCCGCCGCCGCGTACATCCTCCAGGCCGCGCTCGACGCCATGGCCGCCGCCGGCACCCCGGCGCCCCGCACGGCACGATGATCGAGGTCGTCGCCGCCCTGGCGCCGGTGTTCGGCGTCATCGTCCTGGGTTTCATATTGCGGCGTCGGCAGGTGATTCCGGACGTTTTCTGGGAGCCCGCGGAGCGCACCACCTTCTATCTGTTCTTTCCGTCGCTGTTGATCGCCAACACCGCCAAGGCGGAATTGGAGGGCCTGCAGATGGCCGATCTGGCGGCGGTCTCCTTCGGCGGCATCCTGCTGATCATCGCCGTAACGTATGGCCTGCGCAGGGTCCTTCGGCTGGACGGTCCGGCATTCACCTCGCTGATCCAAGGGTCGGTACGCCCCAACGTCTACGTGGCCATCGCCGGCGCCGCAGCGCTGTACGGCGACGAAGGGCTGACAGTGGTCAGCCTGTGCGTGGCCATGGTGGTGCCCTTCGTCAACGCGCTGAGCGTGCTGGCGATGGTGCGATACGCCGGCGATCCGTCCCGACCCACCGGATGGCGCCAGACGGTGGCGCCGGTCCTCAAGAACCCGCTGATCATCGCCTGCCTGACGGGGCTGCTGTTGAACCTGACGGGCATCGGCCTGCCGCCGCTGATCGGACCGCTGATGGAGATTCTCGGCCGTGCGGCATTGCCGGTGGGCCTGCTGGCGGTGGGCGCAGGCCTCGACCTGGGGGCGGTGCGGTCCGCCGGGCCGGTGGTGGCGACGGCCACGGCCCTGAAGCTGGTCGCCCTGCCGCTGGTGACGCTGGCCCTGTGCCTGGCGCTGGGCACGGACGAAGTCGCCCGCGCCGTCGCCGTGCTCTACGCGGCGGTGCCCGGTTCCGCCTCCGCCTACGTGATGGCCCGGCAGATGGGCGGCGACGCGCCGATCATGGCCGGTGCCATTGCCGCCACCACGCTGTTCGCGGCGATTACCATGCCGCTGATCATGGCGTTGGTTATCTAAGCCGATCGGGCGGCCGGCCATACCCTCAGGGAGTCTTGGGCCGGCAGGTGCGACGAGCACAACGCCAGCCGCCCTTGCCCGATTCCTTGACCGCGTACATGGCCGCGTCGGCGGCCCGCAACAGGCCGTCGGGGCTGGTGGAGTGGTCGGGATAAACGGCGATGCCGATGCTGGCACCCACCGCCACAACCCGGCCGAACAGCGATACCGGGCGCCGCACGGCGTCGATCACCGATTCGGCCACCCGCACCGCCGCGTGCTCGTCGGCCAGGTCGGTGAGCACGATGACGAATTCGTCGCCGCCATGGCGGGAAACGGTGTCGGTTTCGCGGATCGTTGCCGCCATGCGCCCCGCCAGTTCCCGCAGAAGTCGGTCGCCGGCCTCGTGGCCCATAGAGTCGTTGACGTCCTTGAAGCCGTCCAGATCCAGGAACAGCAACGCCGCCTTCCCTCTGCCGCGGCGCGCACGCGCCAGGGCCAGGGACAGGCGGTCACGGCCGAGCCCCCGATTGGGCAGCCCGGTCAGCGTGTCGTGGCTGGCATAGTGGATCATCTGTTCTTCGGCGCGCTTGCGCTGGGTGATGTCCACCACCGCCGCCTGCATCGCAGGGCGGCCATCCCAGGTGACCGACGTCACCCTGTTTTCCAACCACACGCGCGAACCGTCGCGGCGGATGCCGCGGAACTCGTAGGCCTTTGGCGTTGCGGCCCCTTCAGGAGCGGCGAAGCCGAGCACACGCTCCTCGTCACCGGGATCGACAAGCTCCAGGTAGGTGTCCAACGCCAGGATCTCCGACGGGTCGGCGTAGCCGAAGATGTCGGCCATGGCCTGGTTGGCGAACAACGGCACGAAATCGCGATGGACGATGATCCCCTGGATCGACCCCTCCACCAGATTGCGGAAGCGCTCCTCGCTGTCCCGCAAGGCTTCCTCGGACTGCCGCCGTTCGGAGATATCGCGCACCGTGCCCTCGATGTGGGTGACGCCGCCTTCGGCATCGCGCACCACCCAGGCGTTCTCCGACACCCAGATCCGTTCGCGCGACCGAAGCCGATGGATCTCCGAAACGAAATCCTCCACCTGGCCCTGCTCACCGAGCCGCCGCAGCAACTCCGTCCGCCGCTTTGGGTCCGTGTAAAGTGCCGCCGCCAGGTCGCCCTGCGCCGCCAGCAGGTCTTCCGGTGCATCGAAGCCGTGCAGCCGAGCCATCGCCGCGTTGGCGAACGTCAGCCGGCCATCCGGCCATGTCCGATACATGCCGTCGATGGCGTTCTCGACCACCTCCTGGCAGGGGCGGGCGGCGGCAAGCGCGGCCGCGTCAGCAACGCGAACGGAGGTCACGTCATGGATGGTGCCGACACCGGCCCGTCCGCCGCCTGGCAGTTCGACGATGTCGACGTTCATCACTACGCTGATTCGTGACTCTTCGTCCTTGTGCAGCAGCCTCACTTCGACCGTCGGCAAAGGCGATTCGGGAGCGTCGTCCCAGGACCGGCAAACCTCGGCGAACGCCTGGCGATCCTCCGGAGCCACCAGTTCGGCGAGGGGCCGCCCAACCAGATCGTCGCCGGGCTGACCCAGGGTGTCCGCAAACGATTGATTGACGTAGACGATGAGGCCGTGGTCGATGAGGAACAACCCGTCGCGCAGCCGATCGAACAAGGCGCGAAAGCGCCGTTCGCGCAGGCGCAACGCCCGCAGCGCGGCGGCCGATTCGGCAAGCCGGCGCTCCAACTGATGGACGCGCGAGACCGAGTCCGCGGCCGCATCCGACGCGGACTGGCGATCGGCGATGGTCACATCTTGCCGATCGCCCGCTTTCTCCTCGGCGTTCGAATCCGGCATTGTTCCCCATTTGGACACGATGGCGTTTACCATATCGCCGCCCCGCGCCCTGGACCTGTGACGCCTGTCACGAGGGTCGCTTGCACAGTCCGCGACAGCGGCCGTATAGTCCGGGCTCATGACTGACGGCGAGGGTGGACCGGCGTTTCCGCACCGGCATTTGCTGGGCATCGAGGGCCTGTCGCCGTTGGAGATCACCTCGCTGCTCGACCGCTCGGAGAGCTACGTCGAGCAGAACCGCCGCGCCGATAAGAAGAAGGCACTCCTGCGCGGGCGGACGCTCATCAACCTGTTCTTCGAAGCCTCCACCCGCACCCGCACCTCCTTCGAGCTGGCGGGCAAGCGGCTAGGCGCCGACGTGATCAACATGTCCATCGCCACCAGTGCCGTCCGCAAGGGCGAAACGGTGATGGACACGGCGATGACGCTGAACGCCATGCACCCGGACGTGCTGATCGTCCGCCATCCCGAATCGGGGGCGGTGAAGTTGCTGTCGGAGAAGGTCAACTGCGCGGTCATCAACGGCGGCGACGGCAGCCACGAGCACCCCACCCAGGCACTGCTCGATGCGCTCACCATCCGCCGCCGGCGTGGCAAACTGTCGGGGTTGGTGGTCGCCATCTGCGGCGACATCCGCCATTCGCGGGTCGCCCGGTCCAACATCTACCTGCTCAACACCATGGGCGCGCACGTGCGGCTGATCGCCCCCCGCACGCTGGTGCCGGCCGACGTGGAGCGCCTGGGGGTGGAGGTGTTCCACGACATGGCCGAGGGCCTCGTGGGCTGCGACATCGTGATGATGTTGCGGCTGCAAACCGAACGCATGCACGCCAACTTCTTCCCCTCGATCCGCGAGTACTTCCATTTCTTCGGCCTCGACTACGACAAGCTCAGGCGCGCCAACCCCGATGCGCTGATCATGCATCCGGGACCCATGAACCGCGGGGTGGAGATCGATTCGGTGGTGGCCGACGACTTCGGCCGCAGCGTCATCCGCGAACAAGTGGAGATGGGGGTGGCGGTGCGGATGGCGTGCCTGGAAATCCTCGCCGGCAACCTCCCGGAGGCAGGGATGTGGAACCTCTAGACCGGCACACGTCCAAGAGCTTGCGGGGAGTCCGATGACCGACCGCCACAACGGCACACCGGGCCGGCTGGCCTACGTGAACGCTCGCCTGCTGGACGCGGCGAGCGGCCTCGACGCGCCAGGCGGTGTGCTCACCGAGGGCGAGGCCATCGTCGAGGTGGGCGCCGGGCTGTTCGCCGATGGCGCACCGTCGGACGCGCAGGTGATCGACTGCGAGGGGCTTTGCCTGAGCCCCGGCCTGGTGGACATGCGCGTGCAGCTCCGCGAGCCGGGCGAGGAGCACAAGGGCACGCTGGCCTCAGCCGGGATGTCCGCTACCGCCGGCGGCATCACCTCCATGGTCTGCCTACCCAACACCCGGCCGGTGATCGACGACATGTCGGTGGTGGAATTCGTGGCCCGCCGCGCTCGACTCCTGGGCCTCGCCAAGGTGTACCCCTATGCGGCAGTGACCAAGGGCCTGGCCGGCGAGGCGCTGGCGGAGATAGGGATGCTGGCCGAGGCCGGCGCCGTCGCCTTCACCGACGGCATCAAGGCCGTCGCCGACGCCCAGGTGATGCGCCAGGCGCTGGACTACGCCGCCACCTTCGGCCTGTTGATCGTCGAGCACCCGGAGGAGCCGAGCCTGGTCGTCAACGGCCACATGAACGAGGGCGAGGTGGCGACGCGGCTCGGCCTCATCGGCATCCCCAAGGCAGCCGAGATCATCATGGTGGAGCGCGATTTGCGGCTGGTGGAGCTCACCGGCGGCCGGCTGCACTTCGCCCATGTCTCCACCGCGGAGGCCATCGAGGCCATCCGCCGGGCCAAGGCGCGAGGGCTGCCGGTCACCTGCGACACCGCGCCGCCGTACTTCGCGCTGAACGAGAACGCCGTCGGCGACTACCGCACCTTTGCCAAGCTGTCGCCGCCCCTCCGCAGCGAGGATGGCCGCGCCGCCGTGGTGCAAGGGCTGGTGGACGGCACCATCGACGCCATCGCCTCCGACCACGCACCGCAGGACGAGGACGAGAAGCGCCTGCCCTTCGGCCAGGCAGCTTTCGGCGGCATCGGCCTGGAGACGCTGCTGGCGGTGTCGCTGGAACTGGTCCACAACGAGGCGATGTCGCTGCTCGACATGCTGCGGCTGCTGACCTGCCGACCGGCTGAAATCCTCGGGCTGCCCGCCGGCCGCCTGCAACCCGGCGCGCCGGCCGATCTGACCCTGTTCGATCCGGACCGCGCGTGGATCGTGCGCGAACAGGAACTGCGCAGCAAATCCAAGAACACGCCCTTCGACTATCGGCCGGTGCAGGGTCGGGTGGTGCGGACGGTGATCGACGGCCGCATCGTCTTCGACACTCAAGCCTAAGCATGGACGAGGGCGCCCTCACCTTCACCGTCGTCCATCAGGTGGCCGCCGTGGTGGGATACCTGCTGGGCTCCATCCCTTGGGGACTGGTGCTGACACGGCTAGCCGGTAAGGGCGACGTGCGCAGCATCGGCTCCGGTAACATCGGCGCCACCAATGTGCTGCGCACCGGCTCCAAGGGACTGGCCGCCGCCACACTGCTGCTCGACGGCGGCAAGGGTGCGGCGGCAGTGCTGGTGATGGGCCAATGGGGCGACGACCCCGCGCTGCTCGCCGGCCTGTTCGCGGTGATCGGCCATAACTTCCCGGTGTGGCTGAAGTTCCGCGGCGGCAAGGGCGTGGCCACCACCCTCGGCGTGCTGATCGCCCTCGCCTGGCCGGTTGGGCTGATCGCCTGCGGCGTATGGCTGGCTACCGCGGCGGCGTTCCGCTTCTCCTCGCTGGCGGCACTGGTGGCCCTGGCGTCGTCGCCGTTCGTCATGCTGTGGCTCGCCGACGAAAGCCGGGCGGTGATCGCCGGGATGCTGGCGTTGTTGGGTATCGCCCGCCACCACGCCAACATCCGCCGGCTGCTGGCCGGGGAGGAGCCGAAGATCGGCGGCGGGTGAGGGCGATGGCCGCCGCGGGAACCCGACCGATCATCCTGTCCTCCGAGGAACGGCGGGACTGGCTGCGGCTGATCCGCAGCGACAACGTGGGCCCGATCACCTTTCATCGCCTGCTAAACCGCTTCGGTAGTGCCGCGGCGGCGCTGGATGCCGTCCCCGCCCTCGCCCGTCGCGGCGGCGCCAGGGCGATCCGGCTCGCCGAGGCGGAGGATGCGGAAGGGGAACTGGAGGCCCTGCAGCGCGCAGGCGGCCACCTCATCGCCCGCTGCGAGGCCGACTATCCCGAACCGCTCACCCACATCGAGGACGCGCCGCCACTGATCGCCGTCATCGGCGACGCAACGCTACTGGCGCGGCCGGCGGTGGCTGTGGTGGGCGCCCGCAATGCCTCCATCAACGGGCGGCGACTGGCCGAAGAGATCGCCGGCGGACTGGGCGCAGCGGATGTGGTGGTGGTGTCCGGGCTGGCCCGCGGTATCGACGCGGCGGCTCACCGGGCGGCCGTCGCCACGGGCACGGTGGCAGTGATGGCCGGTGGCGTGGATATCCCCTACCCGCTCGACAACGCCGACCTCTATGCCGAGATCGCCGTCCGCGGCACGCTGATCTCCGAAATCGCTCTCGGCACCGAACCGCAGGCCCGCCACTTCCCCCGACGCAACAGGCTGATCTCTGGCCTCGCCCGCGGCGTGGTGGTGGTGGAGGCCGGGGCTCGGTCCGGCTCGCTGATCACCGCCCGTATGGCGCTTGACCAGGGGCGGGAGGTGTTCGCCGTACCAGGATCTCCGCTCGACCCACGGGCGCGTGGCCCCAATGGCCTATTGCGCGATGGCGCGGTTCTGACCGAGAACGCCGAGGACGTATTGCGGGTGCTGGCGGAAGGCCAGGCACGGGCCCCGTCGGGCACCGACGTGCATACCCAACCTTTGCCTCCGACCGACGAAAAGGCCACCGACGAGCCGCGGGAATCGGCCCTTGCCGAGGCGCGCCGGGTCCTGGCCGAGGCGCTGTCGCCCACACCGGTGACGGTTGACGAAATCGTTCGCACCTGCCACATGTCTCCCGCCGTCGTCGCCGCGGTGCTGTTGGAATGGGAGTTGGCGGGCCGCTTGGAGCGGCATGCCGGCAATCGGGTGGCGTTACTGCCCGCGCCCTGAGGCCGACCCGCATCGGCGACGACTGCCGCCAGCAAGGACGCAATATGGACGTCGTCGTCGTCGAATCGCCGGCCAAGGCGAAGACTATCGAAAAATACCTGGGCGAAGGCTTCAAGGTGGTGGCCAGCTATGGCCACGTGCGAGACCTGCCGTCGAAGGAAGGCTCGGTGCGGCCCGACGAGGACTTCGCCATGGAATGGCGGATGGACGACCGGGCGCACAAGCGTATCAAGGACATCATCCAGGCCGTCCGGGGCGCCCAACACCTCTATCTCGCCACCGACCCGGACCGCGAGGGCGAGGCCATCTCCTGGCACGTGCGCGAGGTCCTGGAAGAAGCCAAAGTGCTGGAGGGCGTGGACGTCAAACGGGTGGTATTCAACGAGATCACCCGCGGCGCCGTGCTCGACGCCTTCTCCCAGCCGCGCGGCCTGGATCAGGAGCTGATCGACGCCTATCTGGCGCGGCGGGCGCTGGACTACCTGGTGGGCTTCACCCTGTCGCCGGTGCTGTGGCGCAAGCTGCCGGGAGCCCGCGATCGTGCCAGCCTTTCCGCGGGCCGCGTGCAGTCGGTGGCGTTGCGGCTGATCTGCGAACGGGAGGCCGAGGTCGAGGCCTTCCAGCCGCAGGAGTACTGGTCGGTCAAGGCGCTGTTCCGCACCGCCGACGGCAAGCCGGTCAACGCCCAGCTGACCCACCTGGACGGCCGCAAGCTGGACAAGATGAGCCTCGGCGACGAGGTAGCGGCCAAGGCCGCGGTCGCCGCGGTGGAAGCGCGCGCGTTCGCCGTCGCCGGTGTCGAGCGCCGGCAAGTGCGGCGCAATCCGGCGCCACCGTTCACCACCTCCACGTTGCAGCAGGAAGCCTCCCGGAAGCTTGGGTTCAGCGCCACACGGACCATGCGGGTGGCCCAGAAGCTGTATGAGGGCATCGCCATCGGCGGCGAGACGGTGGGCCTGATCACCTATATGCGGACGGACGGCGTGCAGATGGCGGCGGAAGCCGTGGATGCCTGCCGCCGGTGGATCGGCGACAACAGCGGCGATCGCTACCTGCCGGCCAAGCCGCGTGTCTACAAGACCAAGGCCAAGAACGCCCAGGAGGCGCACGAGGCGGTCCGTCCCACTGACGTGTTCCGCCGGCCGGACGACATCGGCACCTATCTGGACGCCGATCAGCAGAAGCTCTACGCGCTGATCTGGAAGCGCACCGTGGCCAGCCAGATGGAATCGGCGGTCCTCGATCAGGTGGCTGTGGACATCACCTCGCCCGACCGTCAGGTGGCACTGCGCGCCACCGGTTCGGTGGTGGCCTTCGACGGGTTCTTGAGTCTCTATCGTGAGGGCCGGGATGATGCCGAGGGCGGCAACGGCGCGGCGGACGATACCGAGGACCGGCTGCTGCCGGCCATGCGCGAAGGCGACGACCTTCGCCGCGAGAAGGTGGACGCCGAACAGCACTTCACCCAACCACCGCCGCGCTTCACTGAGGCCAGTTTGGTCAAGCGCCTGGAGGAACTTGGGATCGGCCGGCCGTCCACCTACGCCTCGATCCTCTCGGTGCTGCAGGACCGCAACTACGTGCGCCTCGAGCGGCGACGGTTCATCCCCGTCGATCTGGGCCGCATGGTGGCGGCGTTCCTCACCAGCTTTTTCGAACCGTACGTCAACAGCGGCTTCACCGCCGACCTGGAGGAGAAGCTGGACGACATCTCCGACGGCCGGGTGGATTGGCGGTCGGCGCTGCGTAATTTCTGGACGGATTTCGAGACTGCAGTTGGGGCCATCGCCGGCCTGCCGGTGAAGGACGTTGTGCAGGCGCTGGACGACCTGTTGGGCCCGCACTTCTTCCGCGACACCGGCGACGGCCGGGACCCGCGCGCCTGCCCCACCTGCGCCGATGGCCGCCTGAGCCTCAAGCTCGGCAAATTCGGCGCCTTCGTCGGCTGCTCCAACTACCCGGACTGCCGGTTTACCCGGCCGCTGGTGGTCTCCGAGGCCACCGAGCCCACCGGCAACCAGCCCATGGGCAACGGCCCGCAGGTTCTCGGCACTGATCCCGACAGCGGCCAAGAGGTGACGCTGCGCAGCGGCCCCTACGGCCCCTACGTGCAGCTCGGCGAGGGCGGCACTGAAGGGCGGCGCAAGGTCAAGCCGAAGCGGGCCTCGCTGCCGAAGAACACCGCGCTCGACAGCGTTGACCTGGCGGCGGCGCTGGCGCTGCTGAAAGGCAACGGGGTGCGCGTGGTGGGCGAACACCCGGCGGACGGGCAGCCGGTAGAACTGCGCAGCGGTCGCTTCGGGCCCTACGTGCAGCACGGCGGCACTCGCGCCTCGTTGCGCAAGAGCGACGACCCGGCATTGCTCACCATCGATCGCGCCGTGGCCCTGCTGACCGAAAAGGCGTCCAAGCAAGAGTCGACGAAGGGCCAGGGCAAGGAACCGGGCGGCAAAACCGCCCGCGGGCGGAGCGGCCGCCGCGGCGCCTCCGCCGGCTGATTTCGTCCCGATTTCGATGCCCGCCTCTCGCCGCAAACAACCTGCGGCTCCCTTTCCGTCGCGCCAGCAGATCATCGAGTTCATCCGAGAGAGCGGCGGGAAGGCCGGCAAACGCGAGATCGCGCGGGCGTTCCGCCTGCTCGGCGAGCAGAAGACGGCGCTGAAACGCATCCTCCGCGAACTCGAAGCCGAAGGTGTCGTCAGTCGCGGCCGCGGCCGACGGTACGGTGAGCCCGGGGCGCTGCCGCCGGTGGCGGTGATCGAGGTCACCGGCACCGATACTGACGGCGAAGCGTTGGTCAAGCCGCTGGTGTGGGACGAGGAGGAACCGCCGCCCACCATCTATGTGGCGCCGGAACGCCGGGTCCGCGGCGCCCATGGCCGCGCCGCGCTCGGCCCCGGTGACCGGGCGCTGGCCCGCCTGGCGCGCATCGACGGCGGCGCCTACGAGGCGCGGATCATGCGTCGCCTGCATGCGGCGCCATCCCGGGTGCTGGGCGTGTTGCAGCGGAGCGACGACGGCGTGCGGATTAAGCCCGTCGACCGTCGCGCCAAGGAGGAGCTGGTGGTGGGGCCCGGCGACGACGAAGGCGCGCGGCTGGGCGACCTGGTGTGGGCGGAGGTGGCGCCGGGGCGGCGGTTGGGGCTGCGCCGGGCGCGGGTGATCGAGCGGCTGGGACATGCCCACGGCCCGCAGGCCATCAGCCTGATGACCATCCACGACCACGACATCCCCACGCGTTTTCCCGATGACGCCTGGCGCCAGGCGCAGGCCGCCGGCCCCGCCGGCACCAGCGGTCGGGAAGACCTGCGATCGGTGCCGCTGGTAACCATCGACGGCGCGGACGCGCGCGATTTCGACGACGCGGTGTGGGCGGAGCCGGACCCCGATCCGGCCAACCCCGAGGGCTGGCACCTGCTGGTGGCCATCGCCGACGTGGCCTGGTACGTGCGCCCCGGCGATCCCCTGGACCGCGCCGCCTTTGAGCGGGGCAACTCCGTCTACTTCCCCGACCGCGTGGTGCCCATGCTGCCCGAGGCGCTGTCCAACGGCTGGTGCTCGCTGGTGCCGGGCGAGGATCGGCCGTGCCTGGCGGCGCACCTGTGGATCGACCGCGAGGGCCATCTTCGCCGACACCGGTTCGTGCGCGGGATCATGCGGTCGGCGGCGCGGCTCACCTACGAGCAGGTTCAGGCTGCCCGCGACGGACGCCCCGACGACGCCACGGCGCCGCTGATGGAGACGGTGATCGCGCCGCTGTACGGCGCCTATGCGGTTCTCGCCGAGGCCCGCCGTGGGCGCGGCGTGCTGGAGCTGGACCTGCCCGAGCGGCGCGTGGAGATCGGCGACGATGGCGTGCCGGTGCGCATCACCATGCGCGATCGGTGGGACAGCCACCGACTGATCGAGGAGTTCATGATCGCCGCCAACGTCGCCGCGGCGGAGGCTCTGGAGGCGCGCAAGGTGCCGGCCCTCTACCGCGTCCACGACCAACCGTCCCTGGACAAGCTGGAGGCGCTACGTCAGTTCCTCGACACGCTGGATCTGAAACTGTCCCGCGCCCAGGTGGTCCGCGCCGGCCACTTCAACCAGATCCTCGGCCGCACCGCCGGCACCCCGCAGGCCCATCTAGTGCATCACCTGGTGCTGCGCACCCAGGCTCAGGCCGCCTACGACCCCACCAACATCGGCCACTTCGGCCTGGCGCTCAGGCGCTACTGTCACTTTACCTCACCCATCCGGCGATACTCCGACCTGGTGGTGCATCGGGCGCTGATCAGCGCCTACGACCTCGGCAAAGACGGCTTTGTCGACGAACCACCGGACCTGGCCCGTGTGGGCGAGCACTTGTCGGTGACCGAACGCCGCGCCGACACCGCCGAACGCGATGCGGTGGATCGGTTCACCGCCGCCTACCTGGCGGAGCGAGTGGGCGCGGTGTTCGCCGGGCGGATCGGTGGCGTCACCCGGTTCGGCCTGTTCGTGACCCTGGACGAGACCGGTGCCGACGGGCTGGTACCCATTAGCACCCTGCCCGACGATTACTACGTCCACGACGAAGCCCGGCACAGCCTAGTGGGCCGGGACAGCGGCACGACGTTTCGCCTCGGCGACGCCGTAGAGGTCCTGCTGGCCGAGGCCGACCCCATCATCGGCGGCATGATCCTGCAACTCATGGACGCCGGGGCCGCGCGTCGAAGAGGCAAGCCGGCCCCGAAAGGCGCCGCCCGCCGGCGAACCGCGGAGAAGCGCCAGCCCAGAGCCAAACCGCCGACCCGCAAGCGCCGTTGAGAGAAAAAGGGAACGTTCTCGGTTCTCGGCCAAACGGGAGAAAAAGTTGAATCTCCCCCTTGCTATTCACCCCAACCCTGGGGATGACGGCGCCGGGGAAATCGCCGATGATGATCCCATGAGCGTCTCCCTCCACCCGTTCCCGCGGCGGGTTGCCGCTGCCGGGCTGCTGTTCATCCTGGCGGCATGCGCCGGGACGCCGCCGGAGGCCACCACCCCGACGCCAGCGGTGGATGTGGCGGCACGGACGGTGTTCGAAGCGGGTTTCGTGGGCATCGCCGAACGCTACGTGGAGCCGATCTCCGTCGACGCCCTGGCCCTCGAAGGGATGCGCGGGCTGGGCGCCCTGGACCCGGCGATCACCATCGCCCGCCGCGGCCAGTCGGTGGCCTTGCGCTCCGGCGACGTGGAAGTGCGCCGCTTCGACATCCCCGCCGACGGCGATGTGCGTGCCTGGGCCGCATTGACGGCGCGGATTTCGGCCGCCGGTCGGGAGGCCTCGTCGGAGCTGGCGGCGTTCAACGATGAGCGCGTGTTCGAGGCGGTGTTCGACGGGGCATTGGCCAGGCTGGATACGTTTTCCCGTTACGCCAGCGCCGAGGAAGCGAACCGTAACCGATCGCGCCGCGAAGGGTACGGCGGCGTCGACATCGCCTTCCGCATGGGCTCGGATAGCGTACGGGTCGTCGACGTCATTCGTGGCTCGCCGGCAGATCTGGCCGGCCTGCGCGTCGGCGATCGGATCTCGCACATCAACGCCCAACCGGTGGACGGTTTGACCAAGGCCGATGTGGGCAAGCGCCTGCGTGGCCCGGTGGGCAGCCGCGTGATCCTGCGCCTCGGTCGGGACGATCCGGAACGCCTGCTGACCCTGGCCATCAATCGGGTCCACATCATTCCGCCTACGGTGGGCGTCCATGTCACCGATGGTGTTCTGGAGGTCCGCATCCGCGGCTTCAACCATGGAACGGCGGCAGAAGTCGGCGAGGCACTGGATCTGCTCCACGATCCCAGGACCACTATTCGGGGCGTGGCCATCGATCTCAGGGGCAATCCCGGCGGGCTTCTGTTGCAAGCGGTACGGGTCGCCGACTTGTTCCTCGATCACGGACGCATCGTCGCCACCCATGGCCGGCACCCGGACAGTCTGCAGTCGTACGAGGCCGGCGGCCGCGACTTGGCAGGCGGCCGGCCGGTGGTGGCCCTGGTGGACGGCAAGTCGGCGTCGGCGGCGGAAATCGTCGCCGCGGCTCTCCAGGAATTGGGGCGTGCGGTGGTGGTAGGCACCGATTCCTACGGAAAGGGCACCGTCCAAACCGTGGTTCCGCTGCCGAACTCGGGGGAAATCCTGATCACTTGGTCAAGGCTGGTGCCGCCGTCGGGACTTGTGCTGGACGGCCGCCGCGTCCATCCGACCATCTGCACCAGCGGCGGCGAGCACGACACTAACCCCTCGGCCGACGAGCTGATTGCCGAGTCCGCGGCCGCTCAGGTGGACGCGGCCTGTCCGCCCGAACCACGCGATGGTACGTTGGAAGCTGTGGTCGCCCGCCGGCTGCTGGCCGACCGGGCGCTGTACGAACGGGCGTTGCGTGCGGGACGGGACGTAGCCCAGGCGATACACTGAACCGACCTTGACAGCGTCGGCCGACGCGGTATCGTGCCGCCCCCGGTCACCGGACCGATTGCGCCGCCACCCTGAGCGGCCCAAGATCAAGCGGAGCAACAGCCGATGGCGAAGCCGAACACGATCCTGATCAAGCTGGTGAGCACCGCCGGCACCGGCTTCTTCTACGTGGCGAAGAAGAACCCACGCACCCAGACGGGCAAGCTGGAATTCCGCAAGTACGATCCGGTGGCACGTAAGCACGTGCCGTTCAAGGAAGCCAAGATCAAGTAGGGCGGGTTTCGACGCCGCCGACGCCACTCTTCCCCGGGTTCACGGTTTCGCCCGTGTGCCTGCGCACCGCAGCCACTAGAGCGGGTTCAATTTATACCGGGTCATAACCTGTATTGACGAAGTAGTTGAGGCATTCGTCGGATTCGAAGGTTTCGATGGCGTCGGCGATGGCGTCCCA
>Ga0209780_1000138_pt1 | contig 33679 bp, 32 predicted proteins | sample WorMetexBAHAMAS2_FD_187384 | JGI IMG/M metagenome (GOLD analysis project Ga0209780, IMG submission 187384) | Marine gutless worms symbiont microbial communities from Max Planck institute for Marine Microbiology, Germany - Inanidrilus exumae... | ecosystem: Host-associated > Annelida > Digestive...
CCCCCGTTACCTCCCCCACCATGAAGGACAAATGGCGGCTTTCTCCCGACCAAGGCTTCGAGCATAATCAATTCGGCGTCGGTGTGGTTGAAGACCGGGGCGGGCCTGATGGGCTTCTCTCCGGAGGAATAGATAAACCGTGGTGTCTCATGGTGATGGGTCGACAGCTTTTTGATGATGGCCGGTTCGGCGTTGGCGGTAAGCTCTGCCCTGCCGTAACAGAGACACACGTACGATCGGGACGCCTCCGACTCGACATAGGCTCCGGATCCCCTTATGCCCAACACAGCAGTGGAGGTAAAAATCTGTTTGCGCCGTTTGCGGCTGAACACTCCGAGCATTTTTCCTTTGTATATTCGTATCAGGTCTGTGATATCCGTCTCTTTGACACCGGCGGAAACTTGGCTCAATTCGAACCGTGAATTGTCTCGGAGCAAATACACTCCCTGCTCGATGACAAAGACCACCATTCCATCCGGACCTGTGGTGACGACATCCTTCTCTTTTACCAAATCTCCGATGGCCGCCGGCCGACCGTTGATACGGACATCTCCCCGGAGCTTTTGCACACCTTGGGGAAAATCTCTGACACCCATGGCCAACATCCGTGTCACCAGGCCGGGAAAACCCAACAGTCCCCAAGTACCCCCCGCCAGCAAACTGGTTAAAAAAAATCTCCTGGCCTGCTGGTAAAGATGGGGTCGAAGCATTTTCCTCTCGGATCCGAAAAACATCTGTTTCACCCCACAACTAATTCAGGGGTCGGGGTGTTTCTTCCGTCATGCCGGCCCCTGCCTGCGCAGGGACAGGCTCCGGCCGGCATCCAGATATGGCCCTTTCAAAGATCTGGATTCCGGATTCGTCATCCCGGACTTGATCCGGGACCGGAATGACAATCGTTGGTGCACAAAACTCCCCGACTGCTGAACTAATTAGCCTTTGATACTTCTTGGAGTCAGCATGACATGCTGTGGGCATATCGACTTGGGATTCTGGTATGCAGCCCCCGCATACGCGGCCATGTAGTTCCGTATATCGGCCATGGTGGACAACTCGTCCACCAACCCTTTTTCGGCACAGTACATAGGTCGGGAGTAATTATAATACTCTTCCACCATTTTGTTCATTTTGTCGATGACCGGGTCCAGGTCGCGCTCAGCGCCCTTTTCTTTTACCAGGCGCCTCGAGTAAGTGGCGGCTGCAGCGGTTTCGCCATGCATCACGTAGATCTCCGTGGTTGCACATCCCAGCGTGAACGCGTTGTGGCGATTCGCTGTGGGGCCGCCCATGATGTAATGGGCGGCGGCGGTTCCTTTTCTTAGCACGATGAGCATCAGTGGGACTTCGGTCTGTTGAATGGAATAAATTAGCGCCTGACCGAGACCAAGCAGCTCGGCCTTCTCGGCGATGTCTCCCACGTCGATGCCGGAGGTGTCCTGGAACCAGATCATCGGAATGCGATCCCGCCCGCAAAGAGTGACAAACTCGTTGAGTTTAATTAATCCCTGGCGGTAGAGCTTGCCGCCGATTCCCGGATAATCCGCATATTCAGGGTAGTCTTCTCCGAGAAATCCCTGTCGGTTGCCGAGTATGCCAACCAGAAATCCGTCGACCTTGCATAATCCGGTATACACCTCCGGGCCGTAATCCGGTTTGTACTCCAGATGCTCACTGCCGTCTACCAAGCGGGCCAGGACCTGGTCGAAGTCATACATCTGTTTCTGATTGAACGGGACCAGGCGGTATAGATCCTCGCTCGGAAATCGCGGCGGTTTTGGGTCATCCACACGGAAGAACTTCGGGTTATAGCCGGGCATGTCCTTCATGTAGTCTTTGAGACCGTCCAGTACTTCTGTTTCTTCCTCGAACACATAGCGGAAGAAGCCGGTCTCATCGAAATGAATTCCCGTTGAGCCCGGCGGCGTAACCTTGTATTGTTTGGCCGCCGATATAAGCTGTTCGGCCCCTTCCTTGTCGAAATATCCTTTGGGAGACATTCCACTGAGGATCCCGCCACCGCCCACCGCAATGTTGCAGTTCTTGTGGGCGAATAGAATGGTCGGACTGATGCCCTGATATCCACCGCCGGCCGGATTGGTTCCGTAGAGGCCTGCTAAAACCGGGATTCCGGCCTGCTCCAGTTCGGCGTGACGGAAAAAGGTGGTTCCTCCGCCCCTTCGATCGGCGTAGAATTTTTCCTGCTCGGTGAGTTTTACGCCGCTACAGTTGACCAGCCAAACCAGGGGAATGTTGAGGCGCTTAGACAGATCGGTACACCTCAGGATGTTTTCATACTGGCCCGGCACCCAGGCGCCGGCCAGGTTTTTGTTGTCGAACCCGATAATGACGGCCCATTTGCCCGATATCTTCCCCAGCCCGTTGACCACATTGGTCGTTCCTTCGGCGTTGTCGCCGGGATTATACAGCGTATGGAGGGGGCGCCACGTCCCGGGATCGAGAAGGTAATTCAATCGCTGAAAGACAGTTAACTGGCCTCTCGCGTTGATCTTTTCTTCCGGGAGACCGACCTGTTCAGTCTTCTCAAAGGCGGCCTTAAATTCGGCCTCCACCTCCCTGACTTTCTTGGTATTCTCTTCGGTGCTGAGGCGTTCCCCCTCGTTCAATTCGCGTCCGAAGGGCTTCATGTTCTGAAAATAGGGTCTCATAGATCTGCTCCCAGGTTGGGGATTAGGTTACTGGATACTGGATGCTTGCCCGCCCGCCAAAGGCGGGTAAACCTTTGGCGGGCTGGATGCTGGATTATCTATTAGTAGCCGAGCCGGAAGTCTGTTTCGTGAAACTGTAAATATCTCAGGATTCGACAGACTATTCCGGCGGCCACATGTCTTTTTCGGTGAGCACTTCCCTCAATATTCTCAATGCTGCATTGACGGTCGGGATGCCACCGTAAGTAAATGTCTGAAAAATAACCTCGGCAATTTCCTGTGGCGTGCAGCCGACATTCAGCCCCGCATGAATATGCAGTTTCAGCTCCACGGGCCGCGAAAGTGCCGTCAGCGTGGCGATGGTGACCAGTTGTCGGATCTTGTGGGGTATCCGCTTTCGGGAATACATCTTGCCCGTGATGAACAGCGACAAATCTTTGGCCAATTCCTTGTCAAATGCCCGCCACAGGTCGAACGGCCTTTCTCCACTAACGCCGTCGAAGTACAGATGCGCCGTTTGCTGTGTCTTTGCAACGAGGTCCTTTTCCATGAGAGCTCCTCCCTTGTTGGGGTGTGGAAGCGGAATCAATTTGCCGGTTGTCCGGTTACCCGGTTTTGTCGGTCCTTTGCAGATACTGATTGCAACTTACTCGACCTTCATTGTGAAATTTCTATCTTGGATCTTTCATACCAGTCTAGTCGCGATTGGCCTTCCGTATCCCCAGCTGATCCATCGCAATAATCCACTTGCAGATGTTGGACGATCCTTCCACCATGTAGTAGGTGGGGGTGTCCCGGTAAAACCGTTCCACCGGATATTCTGTTGAATAACCATACGCACCGAGGATTCGCATGGCATAGTTGCTGCACTTGTTGACGGTTTCTCCGGCCATATACTTGGCCTGGGCGACACTGAGTCCATTGTTGAGCTTGCCCTGGTCTTTCTCCCAGGCGGCCTTGTATACAAGAAGACGGGCGGCCTCGATTTCTGTTGACATCTGGGCGATCATGTCCTGGTTCATCTGGAATTGACCGACGGGTTTTCCAAATTGCTTCCGCTCGTTGCAGTACTTGACAGCCGCGTCGAGGCAGGCCTGGGCCAGGCCGACGCCGCCGGCAGCGGCCGACAGTCGCGTCTGGTTCAAAGAGCTGAAAACAATCTTTGCGCCATCCCCCGGTTTGCCCAGGATATTTTCCTTGGGCACCTTGGTGTTGGTCAGAAATACCTCTCCGGTGGGGGACGAATGGGAGCCCATCTTTTCCAGGGAGCTGGTTTTGACGCCGTTGAAGTTCTTCAGCTCAACGACGAATGCCGACAGCCCTTTGCTCCCCTTTTCCGGGTCGGTATATGCGTAGTAAATAATGGCATCCGCACAATTGGCGTTGGAGATCCAGGTTTTGGATCCATTGAGGAGCCAGTGGTCCCCTTTATCTTCCGCTGTCGAAGACATGGCCATTACATCGGAACCGGCATCCGGTTCTGTAATTCCGAATCCGCCAATGTACTCGGCATTGACGAGTTTCGGGACATATTTCTTTCGGAGTTCCTCGGTACCGTATTTATATATGGTATATGCACAACCGAGGGTCTGCATGTTGACCTGGACTCTCAAGGAACTCGAAGCCCTGGCGATTTCCTCGCTGATAATCATGGCGGCCAACCAGCCCTCATCCATGTTGTCTCCGTCATATTCCTCTGGTATGACGGTTCCGAAAAAACCCAACTCCGCCATTGGCAGTATGGCTTCCTTGTATGGGAAGTGGTGATCTTTGTCCCACTCATCGGCATTTTTGGCAATTTTTTTGGCGGCAAATTCTCGAACCGCCTTGCGAAGCATTTCCAGTTCTTTTGAGAGACCAAATTGCATGTTTTCCCCTCCTTGCAACGTCATAGATGCTCAGATCGTCATGGTTTAGAAAAGTAGCTAACATATAGCTACGTTGCCGAAGCCCTGTCAAGATAATTGCAAACCAGGAGGCTGATACCGGAAGGAAGCCGATGGTGCAACAAAAAGAAGCTCGAAACGGCTTATGTAGAGTGATTTCGTCAACATACCGAGATGCTCACGGCAAAGGGTTTATCAAGAATTCGCTGCCGGCTGGGCTAGGTCTTTCGGGGTGTACAGTTTTTGAAGCAGAACAGCGGTGACAAAAGCCGCAAATCCGGCGGCATCGGTCCAGAATTCGGGCCAGAACAGTCCGGCGGCTGCCAGCAAAAACAGGCCGGTTTCCAGCCACGTCGCCTTCCGGGTGAAGTAACGCTCGATACAGGATGCAAAGGCCACCAGTCCTAAAGTTGTGGCGGCCATGGTCAGCGCCACGTTCCAATGCATGAGCTCATATGTTTTGCCCATGCCCAGCAGCGGTCGATACGCCATGACGATCGGAATGATGTACAGCCCTTTTGCCAGTTTCCATGATGTAAAGGCGGTCTGCATGGGATTGGCGCCGGCCACCCCCGCACCGGCAAAACTGGCCAGACTGACCGGAGGGGTCACATTGGCGTCCTGGGAATACCAGAAGACGATCATGTGCGACACCAACAGGGGGACGCCCATGTCCAGCAGCGCCGGACCGGCCAGAGTGGCCAGGACGATATAGCTGGCTGTTACCGGAAGCCCCATGCCCAGCACCAGGGAGGCCGCCCCAATAAGAAGAATGGCCAGCGCTTTTATCCCGAAGCTGAGATCCAGCACAAGGCTGGAAAACTTCAGCCCCATGCCGGTCAGTGTGACCATGCCGACGATGATCCCCGCAGCTGCACAGGCAACGGATACCATCACGGCGTTAAGGGCGCCCTTTTCCAGGGCTCTCAGGATCATGCGTCCTTCTTTGGCGGCAAACTGGCTGAGGCTGAGCCGCTCCTCGTCGTTCTGTTGCCCCGGCTTTTGTGTGATCACCCAACCGGCGGTGTTGGCTAAGAGACTCGCCGCCGCCGTGCTCACGACTGCCACAAAGCCGGCCATCATCGGAGAATAGTTATTGACGAGAACATAAATGAGAATGACTACGGGAATAATGAAATGCAGGCCGTTCTTGATGACAGTCCACGCCCGGGGGAGAGTCTCTTTCGGCTGGCCCATGAGACCGTGCTTTTGCGCTTCGTAGTGCACAAACATGAGCACCGTCAGGTAGTACATGATGGCCGGTATCAAGGCGACTTTGATGATAGTCAGGTAGCTGGTGTTGGTAAATTCCGCCATCAGAAAAGCCCCGGCACCCATGATGGGCGGCATGAGCTGGCCGCCGGTGGAGGCCGCCGCTTCGATGGCCCCTGCCACATGTGGGCGATAGCCGACTTTTTTCATCATGGGGATGGTAAACGAACCGGTTGCGACAACATTGCCGACTGCTGATCCGGATACGGATCCCATAAACCCGGATGCGACCACGGAGGTCTTGGCCGGGCCCCCGGAGAATCGTCCGGTGAGTGCATATGCCAGGTCGATGAAAAAATTGCCCCCGCCGGTGGTTTCCAGAAATGCGCCAAACAAAACGAATACATAGACGAATGTGGCGGCCACGCCGATGGGGAGACCGAAAATGCCTTCCGTCGTCAACCAGAGCGTGGTGGTGATCCGCTCGATGCTGTAGCCCTTGTGGATAATCAATTCCGGCATGTAAGGGCCGAATATGGCATACAGAATGGCAACGATACAGATGCCGGTCATAATGACGCCGATGACTCGACGGCAGGCTTCCAAGACCAGAAGGGTTCCGATAATGCTGATCACACGATCGCTGGTCAGCCAATCTCCCTGGCGCTCGAAAATTGCCGAGAGGTTTGCGATGATATAATACGTGCTGTAAATGGCCGCCAGGACCAGCACCCAGTCGAGCACCGTCCAGAAATTTAAACGATCTTTACGAACGTTTTTAAACGCCGGCCGGGTCAGGAAAGTAATCGTCAGAATGGCACCCAGATGAATGGAGCGTTGAACCAGCGCGGTCAGGGCCGTAATTCCCGCCGTATACAGCTGATACAGGCTCAGGCTGATGGCAACAACCGTCACAATGGCAGTTATTGTCTTGACGAGCATGTCGTTTGACGGTGGTGACTGGGGTGATGGATCAGTTTTCACGCGGGATCCTTTTCAGGTGTTGCCGGGTGGGGGAACCACCCCCGCCAAAATTTGTAAAGCAAACTAACCGCTCTGCCTGTAAATCGGACGGCTTTATGGGGAGCGATTTCGGACAGATTCGTACGGGAGTCCCGCCAGAGAATCGTATGATCGACCCCCGGACTTCCGATCCTGAGAATAAAATCTCCCGTCGGCATGTGCATGTCTTCGATGGCCTCATAGGGGCCTCTGCGGACCATCCGCCCGACCCCCGGCATTTTTCCCATACCGGCGCCGTATTTCAGGTACCGCTCTTCTTCGATATAGATACGCCCGTCCCTGTCCAGGCTGTGCTCCTCCCAGATCGGGGCATTCTCCACCGAATGGTAATAATGCAGCGTGAACCGTTCTCCCGGTTTCAGGGGCAGCACCAGCATCGGTACTTCCCCTTTTACCGGTGTTATTCGAAGCTCCAGACCGCCCGGAGTTGTCGCCAGAACAAGGAAGCAGAAAGCAACCAGGCCGGCGACCGGCAACAGAACGATCCGGACCGGCCTGGGTAGTGCCATCCGCATAAATGCCTCTGGGGCGTCAGGGTTTTAACTTCATCGGGACCGATATGCCGCGTTCCTCAAGATACTTAAGCGTACCCGGATGGAGCGGAATCGGTGAATACTTCACTGCATTTTCAGGGGTTGTGTAAGACGCCGACGGGTGTATTTTCAGCAGGTAGTCCTGGTTCTCGTAAAGTGCCTTGACCAGATTGTATACCATTCCCGTATCCAGGGATTTCTGGCAGATCATCACATTCCACACTCCGATGGTCGGGACCGCCTGGTCAACCCCCCGGTACACGCCTCCCGCCAGATCCACAGACGAATAGGTTTGATTCGCCGCCAGGATCTTTTTTGCCTGGGCCGAGGTGAAGCCGATGATGTGAATATCGTGGGTCGTGGCCAGATCCAGGATGGAACTGGTCCCCGGCCCGACCGACCAGATGCCGACTTCGATCGTCCCATCTCTCAGGGCATTGGCGCTTTCGGTAAACGACAGACGTCTGTCCTTGAACGAATCCAAGGGAATGCCAAGGGCCTTTAAGACGGTTTCGGCCATAAAATTCGTTCCACTGCCGGGGCTGCCGGTGCTGATGCTCCGCCCTTTGACCTGTTCGATGTTGGTGATCCCACTTTTCTTCAGGGTGACTACCTGGAGCAGGTTGGGATACATGATGGCCATGGCCAGGATATTGTGTTTTTTCCCTTTGAATTTGGAGAGTCCGTTAAATCCGGCTTTGGCCACGTCGCCCATGACCTCGCCAATAACGGTTTCCCCCTTGTGGGCCAGCTTCACATTTTCAACACTGGCTCCGGTCACCTCTGCAACGGCCTTCACCCCTTTAACATATTTTGACCAGATTTCGGCGACGCCGCCGCCATAGGGATAATAGATGCCGCCGGTTCCGCCGGTCCCAATGGAGACAAAGGTGGTCCTGGCCTCGGCCGGTCCAACACCGGGGCCGATCAACAGCAGCAAGAGGGCGAAGATGCCCATACAAGCAATCAATTTCCTTGAAAATCTCATCGTGGATCCTCCTTTATACGTCACTGTCGTCACAGGTTCAGTCAACGGGATGCACCATTACGTCTACGTTGTTGGACATGGTTTCGGTCTTGATGAAGGGAATTTTTATTTTTGCCGTTTTTCCGGGAGCCACTACCGGCGGTTTCCCTTTCCGGGGCACCAGGTGACCGGCGGCTTTATCCATGTCGTTCAGGAATATTTTAACCCGGTAACGTAATGGGGTGTCGGTCGTGTTTTTCAGTTCGAGTTTGAAAATCAGGGCCTTGTCGACGCCGTGCTTTCCCAGGCTGCAGGAGAAGTTGACGATGTCGACTTTTTCCGTAACGTCCCATTTAATTTTATCGGCATCACAGTCGACCGCCTTCACATTGGCCGGCGGACTCGTGGCGCAGCCGAAAAAGAGAAGTGCGGTCAGCAGGACCGGCACAGACAGGGACAGCCTTTTGCACCATTTCATGACTTCCTCCTTTGCTTGCGGTTTTCGCCTTGCCGGCACTGAACGGTCGTGTGCGGCCGAAGATTCTATCTTTTGCAGTCGTAAATACGGGGCAGGAATCAAACTGGATTTATGAGGAAGAAATATAGGTGTTATATCAAAATGTTGTCAAGGACTTTGATTCTGTTTCAACATGATATTCGGCTTGACAACCTTTCGAGGTCGGGGCAAATTTGAAACTCCGTATTCCAACGCCAAAAAACCAAGGTAAACCCGCCCATGGATACGCGTACAGAAAAGGTCATGACCCTCGAGGCCGCAATCAGTGAATTTGTCTGCAATGGCGCACACCTGTCTATCGGTGGCTTTACGGTTAATCGGAACCCCATGGCCGCAGTCTACGAGATCATTCGCCAGGGATTCCGAAATCTGCATCTGTATGCCCATTCCAACGGACAGGGGGTGGACGAACTCATCGGCGGCGGTTGTGTCGCCGATCTTGAAATCGCCTATGGCGGGAGCGGCCGCTTTGCGCCGACCTGCATCCGGTTTCGCAAAGCGGTGGAAAATGGCCAAGTCCGGGTTGAAGATTACTCCAATTATCAGATGACGTTGCGATTTCTGGCAGGCGCCATGGGGGTGCCGTTTCTCCCGACGCGTTCCGGTCTTGGCTCCGACATTGTCCATCGATGGGGGTTTTCAACAGCTGATCGAGAAACAAATGACCGGATTCCGGACAGCAAGCTTTGCATTATCGACAATCCTTTCGGAGATTGGGGGGATGCTCACAAAGTGGTATTGGTCCCGGCCATCAATCCGGATGTCACCATCATTCACGTGCAGAAAGCGGATCCTGCAGGCACCGCTCGCATTGAAGGATTGACCTTTGCCGATGTGGAGCAGGCAAAAGCAGCGAAGCACGTGATTTTGACATGCGAGGAACTCGTGCCCACCGATGAGTTAAGGGAAAATCCAGACCTGAACCGGCTCCCTTTTTTTTGCGTGGACGCCGTTGTGCATGTCCCGTTCGGTGCTTACCCGACGGCCTGTTACCGATACTATGATTACGATCCTGTTTATCTGAATGACTATCGCAAGATGGCCCTGGACGATGCCCTGCATGAAGCTTATCTGTCACGATATATCCACGGGGTGGCTGATCATCAGAGTTTTTTGCGGCTTCAGGGAAAGGAGCGGCTGGAAAAGATACGGGCGGATGAACGGACGGGATATGCGGTCGGATTAGACAGAAGATGATTGAGGCCGTTGCCGTTAGCGCCTAATGCATTGTTGACCGGGAACGCTTGATGGTTATGGCCTTAAATAACAAATAACAAATAACAAATAACAAATAACAAACCCGCCTGTGCTTCCTTCGGAACTTCAGCGGGCACGTACCAGATACCAACCCGTCGTCGCCTGAGGCTATGGCGGGCAAGAATCCAGAATCCAGAATCCAAAATCTAAAATGTGACATGAGCGACTATACCTTACGAGAAATGATGACGGTGGCGGCCGCGCGACAGATCCGAGACGGTGATATTGTCTTCTGCGGAACCGGCATATCCATGCTGGCGGCCATGGCGGCAAAACACATCAGCGCACCGGACAGTGTGATTTTTTTTGAAACCGGTGCGGTCGATTCGAAACTCGAAGAGGTTCCCATGGCGGTCGGCGATCCTCGGGTCATGTTCTGGACATCCGTCAACGGAAGCCTCGCCGATTCTTTTGCCTTTATGCAGAATCCTCATACCGGCCGGCGCGTGGTCGGCATCATGGGGGCGGCACAGATCGATAGATACGGAAATCTGAATTCAACCGTCATCGGCGATTACGCCTCGCCCAAGGTCCGTTTTTCGGGAAGCGGCGGGGCATGCGACGTGGCTTCGTTCGTGGACCGGACGATCATTTTCATGCAGCATGAAAAGCGTAAGTTCGTGCCGGAAGTCGACTATCTGACCAGCCCGGGATGGCTGGATGGACCGGCTGGCCGGAAGTCTGCTGGCCTGCGCCCGGGGGGACCGAAAACGGTTATTACGAATATGGCTATTATGGGGTTTGATGAAACAACCCGTGAGATGGTACTCAACGGCTTTTATCCTGGAATCACCCCTGAGCAGATACTGGATAAAACGGGGTTTCCCGTTGATATATCCGGTGCCCGGGAGGTGTCTCCGCCTTCTGTAGAAGAACTTCGGATACTACGGGAGGTTTGTGACCCGGATCGGCTCATACTCGGGTAGAAGTGGTTTCATCCCACTCTCTCTCGCCCAATATCTTTGTTTGCCATTGGGGTTCAATCCTCGAAATATTACATATATTCCTCCGGTTGAACCCCGCTGGCAGCCTCGATCTTGAACGAGATTGAACGCGCTGAAACCACTTCTACTCATGTATGACGGGTGAGACGATAGACTGAGTTTAATAAAGAGCTGAGGATATCAATGCTATCAGGGAATGCAGGATGCGCATCATAATGGCCAGGCGCTGGATCATCTTTTTCATCACGTGCCTGCTATTTGTTCTTTCCCAGTTTTATAGATCATCGGTGGCGGTGATATCGCCGAACCTGATCGATGATCTGGCATTGGACACCAAAGCGTTAAGTCTCATATCAGCCGCATTTTTCTACGCGTTCGCGGTCATGCAGATCCCCATTGGACTTTACCTTGATAGTATCGGACCACGGATCACCATGACGGTTCTGACTCTGGTTGCGGTGGCGGGATCTCTGGTGTTCGCATTAGGTCAGTCGGCCACCTCGCTGGTCATCGGCAGAGCGCTGCTCGGCATTGGCATGTCATGCAATCTGATGGGTACCCTGAAACTGATTACCCTATGGTTTGGGCCCCTCCGTTTTGCGACCCTGGCTGCGTTTGTTGTTTCCATCGGAACGGCTGGCAATATTGGCGCCTCTACTCCACTGGTGATGATGGTGCAGGCCATCGGATGGCGGATGGCATTTGTCGTTTTCGCAGGAATCAATCTGGCACTGGCCGTCATATTTTTCGCGGTTGTGCGTGATCGGCCGGAACAGCCAGGGGATTGGGTGGTTCCCGAAGAGGTGCCGACGGATTTAGGCGAAACCCTGAAGAGCGTCCGCGCCCTGTTTGCCGAGCGGGATTACTGGATCATATCTTTCGGAACATTCTGTCGTTACGGTATTTTTGCGGCGGTCCAGGCGCTTTGGGCAGGCCCGTATTTGATGCAGGTACTGGGAATTTCCCCGGTCATGACGGGAAATCTTCTCTTCCTCATGAGTATCGGATTAATCATAGGAAGCCCTGTGTGTGGCTGGCTCTCGGATGCCAGAATCCGATCCCGGAAGGTGGTGATCATCAGCGGCCTAATTGGAATGATCATCATTCTTCTCATACTGGCCTTTCTCCCCATTGGGATCGGATTCGCTTTTCTGGCTATGCTGTTTTTCACGTTCGGGTTTACCAGCAGTGCCGGGCAGATCATGTACGCCCATATAAAAGAACGGATGCCCATTGAGAGGGCCGGAACGGCCATGACCGGGATCAATTTTTTTACCATGGGGGGCGTGGCGGTTTTCCTTCAGGGACTGGGCAACCTGATGCAGTACCTGTATCCGGAAGCTTCATTAGGCCCCGCTGCATTTAAAGGATCATTTCTGTTCTGCGCCTCATGTCTGGTGGTAACGGTGGCCCTTTATATATTTACGGTGGAAACACTGGGGAGGCGGGCCAGACAAACTCATGACTGATCCGGCGCCCCTCGTCACCTCGAAGCGCTTTCTCTGATCATCTCCAAAAAAAGGATAGTGTATGCGACTTGCAACCATCGTACACAATGGCGAAGAGAAACTTAGCCTTCGGATCAACGACGGCTATGTCCTGATGGAACAGCTGAATCGCGCATTCGGCATGGATTGGCCGGTAGATATGCTTATGTTGCTTCGCAGTGGTCGACTGGACGAGCTGAATGCGTGGTTCCGTGACAACGGAAAACAACAGGTCCTCTCAAAAGGGATAGACCTTGTTTCAGAAGAAAGTGCGCGGTGTTTACCGTTATACCGTTCCCCGGGAAAGATCTGGGGGATCGGGCTGAATTATGTCGCCCACGCGGAGGATTTGTCGGCCAAGGCGCCAACCGGTATCCCAGGCAGTTTCATGAAACCGGCCACTGCGATTATCGGTCCCGGAGACACAATTCGAGTCCCCAAACAGTCTCATGAAACCACTGCGGAAGCCGAACTGGGAGTCGTCATCGGTAAGACCTGCAAGGATGTCCCTCAGGATAACTGGATAGATGTCATCGCCGGATTCACGACCATCATTGACATGACTGCCGTGGACATACTGCAGAAGAATACCCGGTATCTGACACTTTCAAAAAGCTTTGACACTTTTTTCAGCTTTGGACCGGAGCTTTTGACTCCGGACGAGGTGGATGATGTGATGACTTTGAAAGTCGCCACCTGGATTAATGAAAGAAAGCATGCCGAAAACACCGTGTCGAACATGACGTTCCCGCCGGACTTTCTGGTTTCTTTTCATTCCGAAGTGATGACCATGAAGCCGGGGGACATTATTTCTACCGGCACACCGGGAGGGGTTCAGATCCATCAGGGGGATGTGGTCGAATGTCGCATCCAAGGCTTCAAAACACTGATCAATCCTGTTGAAGACGATAAGCAAGGAGAATTGCCATGATCGCCTATTATGTGCATGATGAAAAGAAAAAGGATGATCTTATCGTGATCCCGGATATGGGATGCGCCATAACCGTGACCCCTAATGCCTTCGAAGAGTTTATCAGTGTGAACCCGGTGTTTGCGAAATGGTCCGGGGATTCCTGCGGTATGGTCGAGCCGGAAAATTTCGGTACGGTGGTGGCCACACGGGAAGAGGGTGGAGATGTCTGTATACTAAAGGAAGAGATATGGCGTGAACGCATGGCACATTATACTTCGTAAAATTTAATAGCCGCAGACTTACGCAGACGAACACAGACCATTGCGCCGAGCGACATGCTCGGCGCAAAGATGTCATCGCTTCGCGAAAGAGAGTTAGCTCGCAGTGGAACTCAACGACATAACCTATGAGGCAAGGGGAGCAATTTTCGAAGTCAATCGAGTGCTGGGGGCTGGTTTTCTTGAAAAAGTGTATGAGAGTATTGGATTTGCCCGAAGGGCATCGAACATAATATCCGGCCGCGTCGGCCGGATTTTGTCTGCGTCCGTCGAGCGAGTCACGCCATGGCGGGATGAGCGGGCGGCCAATTTTCTATTTATAAATTAGGAGGAGTTCCATGAGGCCAAGGCGATCCATACTTTCCGTGCCGGGGCACATTGAAAAAATGCATCACAAGGCAGCCGCCAGTTCCGCCGATGTTCTGATGCTGGATCTGGAAGACAGCGTGCCGGTGGATGTGAAAGAGAGCGCCCGCCGCCAGGTAATCGACTCTCTGCAATCAATGGAATGGCAGGGAAAGACGATTTCTTTTCGGATGAATGCACTGGATACCCCCTTCGGATATCGCGATTTGCTCGAAGTGGCTGAAGCTGCCGGTGATCTGCTGGATAGCGTTGTAGTGCCCAAGGTGAATCATCCGGGGGATATCCACTTTGTGAGCCGGATGCTGGACGGTATTGAAATGGTCCGGACCACAACCCGGCCAATGTCTATAGAAGCATCCATCGAAACTGCGGCCGGTATGGAGCGGGTAGCGGATATCGCAAGATCGAGCCATCGCCTTTGCTCTCTGATTTTCGGTATTGCCGATTACCAGGCATCCATCGGAGCACGCTTGGTGTCAATTTCAGGACATGGGGAGAATGAAGAAGACATTTATCCGGGGCATCGTTGGAATTTTGCCATGAGCCGTATGGTCATGGCGGCAAAAGCGGGTGATCTTCTGGCTATAGATGCGCCCTACGGAAATTTCAGGGATCCTGAAGGCTTGAGACGGGCAACCGCAATGAGCTGTGCCCTGGGGTTCGACGGAAAATGGGCCATCCATCCGGCACAGATCGATATTATCAATGACATGTTTTCACCCTCGGAAGAAGACATAGAGCGGGCGGGCCGGATTATTGAAGCTGCTCGAGAAGCAGAGAAAAAAGGGCAGGGCGCCGTTGCCGTGGACGGCCGTATGGTGGACCAGGCCACGGTCCGCCTGGCCCGCCAGGTGTGGGAGCAAGCGGTACATCTAAAGCTGCGCGAGCCATAGGTTGAAGTTGTCTATCCATATATTGTGGTCTGCCGAAAATGCCCCAACGTGCGTATAAGGGGATGCTATACGTAATAAAGTCTGATTTTTCTATTGATTAAAGCAGTTTGCCTGCCACTTTCCTGTTTCATTTTCACCGATTGTCAAGCTCAATTTGGACTGACGCCATTGGGTGCGCAAAGATGGTCGTAGTGCTCGTTTGGGGTGTCTTAAAGATATCACAAGATTTCAGCGAGAGTTTAAAGTTGCTGCCCTTAGCAGATAGCAATACCTCAGCCTTGATACCTGGCAAGGATGCTATCACAAAGTTTTTAAGGGTACTGATATTTCCAATATTGTTGAAGATATCAACTTTTTAACTAATGCAAATCAAGGGCTATGGGGGGAGACCTGCCGCTAAGAGCAAATCGCGCAGGTGGGATATCTGCTCCCTGTCTTGATAGGTTTCTTTTTGGAAAAACTCTGAAACTGTAAGTGTGGGATAAATCAGTAACGCCTTAGAGACGGCATACCTGGCACCTGCTTGATCACCCATTGACATCCTGCATGCTGCCTCATAGCATCGAGACCTGAAGGACTGAAACGGCATTGCCCCCAAAGCCGATAGTGCTTCTTCAAAACGTCGTAGTGAAAACAGTGCTACGCCTCGTTCTTCTATGCACCAAACTGGCAAGAACGGGTCTTGCAAAACCGCTTCTTCAACCAGTTCCAGTGCCCGGGTGGGGTTGCCTTTGAAAGTGTAAAAAGCAGCTGAACGGGCTTTGATGTAGGCATCGCTGGGATTTAGCTCCATTGCCCGGCGATGATGATATTCGGCGGCTTCGAAGTTACCGGATAGCCTTTGACAGGTTCCCATTATACGATGGGTTTCGGCCTCGTTTTCATCGAGTTCGACTGCCTTTTGAATGTATTTCATGTTCTCGTCGAGATCAAAGTCGGGTAACCAGCCAGCGGCACAAACACGCCAAGCATAAGCAAGGCTATTGTTAGGGTCCGCGGCAATAGCACGATCAAACCACTTGATGGCCTTTCGTGGATTGTCGAGGGTCACGCCACCCAGTCGATAGTACTCGAGCCCCCGAAGTAGGTAATCGTATGCCGTCATGTCTTCAGGTCTTTTCCGGCGAGCTTCCGCCATATCCGAGGCTTCCACTCGACCGACGATGGTTCCGACTATACGGCTGACAAGTTCGTCCAATATCTTGAAGAGATCATCAAAAGGACTATCAAAGCGTTCAGCCCACAGATGCTCTCCACTTTGAACGTTTATGAGGCGCACGGAGATCCGCACTTGATTCCCAAGGCGTCGGACTTGCCCTTCGAGAATGTGTTTAACACCCAACTCGCGGCCAACCTGGCTCGGATCGATATCTTGTGTTCCATAGGCAGAGCTTGCACTGCGTGAGCTAACAAATAATTTCTTGAATCGTGCCAATTCCACAATGATATCGTCTGTGAGTCCATCAGCGAAGTATTGCTGATTTTCATCGCCGCCACTGACTTCGAACGGCAGGACCGCAATAGAGGCTTCACGAATGCCTGCCGCGTTCGCATGTCTTTTTGATGGGCTGCTGCTGATGAATCGATGGGCCGTTGTGACGCCAATCACTTTGTAAAGGCGAATTTGCTCAGAAATGTTTTTCAGGCTGTGCAGGCCTAAATCCTCAAACCTATAGGCTGACTGACTTTTTACCTGCTCGAATATCGATTGACTGACAAACACGCTATTAGATTCTACAGCCTCCTGGATACGAGCAGCAATATTGACACCGTTACCATAGATTCGATCTCCCTCCTCAAACACATCTCCAACATTGACTCCAATGCGAAAATGCATTTTTCGCTCCTCGGACAACTCGGCGTTTCGCTCAGAAAGTTCCCGTTGTATTTCCACTGCGCCCGTGACTGCATGCACCGCACTGGTAAATTCAGCCAGAAGGTTGTCGCCTGGAGCATCCACTACTCGCCCCTGATGTTGTTTAATAAGAGAGGTTATAGCTGATCGATAAGTGGTTAAAGTGCGAATTGTCGATTCCTGATCATCACCCATGAGACGTCCGTAACCTACGACGTCGGCATTGAGAATTGCAGTGAGTTTGCGTTTCAAAGCTCCTGCTGTCATGGAATTACCCTCATTGTTCAGGCTTTAATGCGAAGATGAAGGAAACGGTTCAAAGGATAGCTAAATACTATGATTAAGCATCGTTGCTTTGGAGGTCAAGAACAAGCAAAAGTGGGTTATATACAAAACAAAATTGTGCTTTTAGGGGGGCGAAACTCTGAAGTACTCAGACATCCAAATGTCACTCGAGTTCAGATTGAGATTACCTGTACCTTGGCTATATTTGTGATATGCTCTAAGATTAACCCCAAACTTGACGGAGTTCCGATTAAATATTTCCCAGAGCACAAATCCTCTTGCAATTGTGTTATATTGAGAGGATCAATTTCGGTCAAACCTTGTGATATCAGATGATTTCAGGCGTCAATTTGAACACCACAAGAATAAAGATTTCTTGCCAAAACCCCAAATTCGGAAAAACTGCATGTATGTTTAGGATATCTGAACCATGGATTATGCCAAATAGTGCGCACCCTCCGAAAACGATCCATAGGTGCACATAACAATATAGTTTCCATCTGTTTCAGCCCGATGCGGGCACCACTATATGTAGGGGCATGATAATGGGTCTGTTTCGAAGGAAGTCGTCCGCCTTTTGAGCGATATCTGTCCTAAATATTGATAGTTCCCTGCAGGTAGGTGACGGCACGACCTGAAATGTGAACCCGATCGCCCGCATCCCGGCAAAACAGCTCACCTCCACGGCGAGACACCTGGAACGCGTGGAGTTCTGATTTGCCGAGCCGCCCGGCCCAGAACGGGATCAGGGAGCAGTGCGCCGATCCGGTGACCGGATCCTCCGGGATACCGACCGCGGGTGCAAAGAAGCGGGAAACGAAATCCGACGATTGCCCCTTCGCGGTGACAATGATGCCGGTGGCATCCAGACGTGCGAGGCTTGGAAAGTCAGGATGCAACTGACGAACCTGTTCCTCTGATTCAAGCAGGGCCACATAATCCCTGGCACGGTGAACTTCTAGTGGAGTAACCCCCAGCCCTTTGACCAAATCTTCCGGCGGCGGGCAGGGTGATGGCGGGCGGGAGGGAAAGTCCATGGTCAATCGGTCCCCATCCTTGACAACACTGAGCCGGCCACTTTTTGTATCAAAACTGACGGCGGCCAGCTGCTTGTCCACGTATCGGAAAATGACGTACGCACTGGCCAGTGTCGCATGCCCGCATAGATCTACCTCTACTTCCGGGGTGAACCACCGCAGATCGTATTGACCCGGCCCGGAAGGTACCAGAAAGGCCGTCTCGGACAGATTGTTTTCCGCTCCGATGGCCTGCATGGTTTCATCCGTCGGCCACTGCGCCAGTAGACACACTCCGGCCGGATTTCCCCCAAAAAGACTACTGGTGAACGCATCAATTTGAAAAAATGGAATTTCCATTATGATCCCCTTTTTAAGTTGGTCAGGGCTTCTTCAGCAGCCTCACGGATCTCCTCAGACAAATCCTGCTTTGCTATGTCCAGGACGCGATCCCGGGCCGGGTGATAACCGGATTCTCCGATCAGGTGGAGCACATCCCCGCGGACCTGATCGTCGAATTCCCAGAAGCGATCCAGCAGTATCAATACGGCTTGACCTGCCAATTGTGGATCGGATTCCGCCAGGTACTCGAAGGCCACCATGGCACCCAGACGGATCGACCATTTCGGATGGCCGACCAGGTCCAGAAACGCCGGGAATATTTGCCCGTATTCGACCATCATCTCCCCCAGCCGCCCGGCACTGCCGTCTTGCAGCATTTTAACGAGTGTATCGGACCCCAACCGTGCCGGATCCCTGTTGAGCATCATATCCACGATTTCATTTAGTTGAACGGTGCCTGTCCAACGGAACTCGTCATCCAGAATGACTGTGGGCACCGAACGGATTTGGGCGTTGCCGGCCAATTCCGAAAACAGGGTGCCGTCGACGATGTTCACGTGGATCAACGGGTTGGCCTGGGAGAGGGAGAGGACCTGGGAAACCACGGTAGGGCAGTATGGGCACTGGGGCGCCATGAAAATATCGATCAAGGCCGGCGCCTGGAGTTTTGAAACTGCCTCGACTGTGGTCGAATCGATCGGAGCTCCCGTACCGGCCAAGGCCGATAAAAACGGTCCCAACTCCTGATCCGATGGAACGGCCTGGTAGGTAATGTTGTCGGAGATCCGGATGCCGGGTGATGGACCGGAATCCGGATCGTCCTTTTTCAATCGTATGTCAGGCGCCAACTCGATCAGAGCATTGCAGAACTCCTTAAGCGGCATTAGTTCCGCCGATTCCGATGGGATCAACCGGATACGAAGGCCGTCGTCCGGTATCGTGGGGCGCCATTGCTGGATCCGATGTTTATCTTCGGGCGTCATGTCATCACTTTGGTGGGAGGGTGTCTACAAATCCTTTTGCCAGATTTAACCATTTTTTCAAATCCGTTTCGGATTTAAAACCTTTTTCTTCCACCATGACCCAACCTTTCATGGGTTTTCCGGTAATGTTGAACGGCTGGACATGGGGGCTTTCCATCGCCTCCTCTGCAGAGGTTTCTCCTAAACGGAGAATCAGATAATCTTTATGCACACCACAGAACATGTTGCCGTTTCGCAGGTGGCAGACGCCGCCAAACATCTTTCGGGAACTGGTCTGTTGCCATCTCGCGATGGCGTTCTGTATCCGATTATCGATGGTTTCGTTGTAGGGCATGGTGCACCTGCCTTGTTTTTATTCGGTCCTATAACCAATTTTAAGCCTTTTGAAATCGGCCATTCCATCACCCCCACCGCGCCTCCCCCATCAAGGGGGAGGACATTCTTTTCTCCCTCCCTTGGCGGCTTGTGGTGAGCGAAGTCGAACCGGAGGGAGCCAGAGGGAGCGGGTATGATCGGCATATTCCTTATTTTTGATCATAGGCCCGTTTTTAATTTAACTTCGTCCGCAAAAATCTCACGCAATCTTCGGGCAATGGGAACATCCGCCGGTGCCAGATCATATGACTCCAAACGCTCGACGGGCACCCAGTCGGCTCGGTCGTGTACGGACAGCGAAATCGCCCCTTCTATAATCTCCGCCACGATAGCCAGAAGTTTGATTGGGCCGTGGCTGTAAAGATGCTCATTCTCCATAATCAGGTCGCCGGCTCGGATAGTCACGCCGAGTTCTTCACGCAATTCCCGTTCGAGACACTGCTGCGGGGTTTCTCCCCTTTCAATCTTGCCTCCGGGAAACTCCCACCGTCCGGCTTGCCTCTCGCCGTCTGCCCGCCGTGTCAGCAGGACCTTCCCGTTCGAAACAATGATACCGGCAGCGACCTGTTTCATTATCCGAGCTTGGCACCATTTGGTACCGGCCGGTCGGGCATAGCCAGTACCACGGCACCGTCTTCCCGATAGAAGCCGGTGATGAGGCATTCGGACATCATCGGTCCGATTTGTTTTGCAGGAAAATTGACCACGCCGACCACTTGCCTGCCGATCAGTTCTTCTTTCTCGTAAAGATCCGTGATCTGTGCGCTCGATTTTTTGATGCCGATGTCGGGACCAAAATCAGTCGTAATAATATAGGCCGGCTGTCTTGCTTCAGGAAATTCGTCCACCGACAAAATGGTGCCCACCCGTAATTCTACTTTTTCGAAGTCCTGCCAGGAAATTGTCTTCATGTTTTTTTCCTGATTTCCAGCATTTGTCTGGCTTCCCCGGGGGAAGCAACATCTTTACCGACTTCCCGGGCGAGTCGCTCCAACCGCTCGATGAGTTGAGCATTGGAGGTCGCCAACACTCCGGGGCGATAATAGGGGTTGTCTTCGAATCCGGCACGAACATTCCCCCCCATGTTCATGGCCAGGGCCGAAAGCCGCAGGTCAGAGCCGCTCTGTCCGCAGACACACCAGAAGGATCCCCTGGGGATTGATTCCGACAGGAAGAACAGGTTCTTCGGCGACGCCGGAATCGCTCCCTGAAGACCAAGCACAAACGTAAACAGGAACGGTGGTTGAATCATACTCTCTTCGGCGTAGTGCATGCTGTTGGCAATCATCCCCGGTTCGAATATGGCGATATCCGGCTTGATTTGTTTTCGATGCATTTCCGAAACCCAGTAATCAATGTCCTCCGGTGAATTGATGTAGACACCGTCCCCATAATTCACCGATCCTGGATTCAGTGAGGCCAGTTCGATATCGGCTGCCAATGAAACCGAACGCTCTTGTGCTGTGAGGTCATGGGCTCCGCCGGTGGATCCTTCGACAATGATATCGCAACGGTCCCGGATCAGTTCAATGGTCCGATGGAAGGAGGTGAGATCCGCTGTGGGTTGGCCGGTTTCATCCCATACGTGAAGATGGGCGATGCTGGCTCCGGCACTGCACGCACGGACGACCTCGTCAGCGATTCCTTCCGGGGAAAGATCGAGGCCGGGTATGGATTTTGCCACATAGGGAGGAATACTCGGAGCCACTGTAATCAGAAGTTTGTCTTCCATTTCCTTCTCTCCACCGATTTGATCAGGACCATGTCCTGAAAACTGCGGGGTCGCTTCGGGCACGTCCTTCCGTAGGTCAGGCGTCTTCCAGGGTGCAATTCAGCAGCAGGCAACCTTTGTCGTGGGGTATGCGCGGATGACGTTCCACAGCCACTTCCCGAACCACATCAAAACCATGTCTAGCATAGAGGCGCCTGGCCCCGAGATTGTCTCGGAACACCATCAGACTGAGGTCTTCATATCCGTTTTCTTTGGCCTTTTGCTTCACCAGTTCAATCAGTCGGCTGCCGATCCCGTGCCCCTGCAATTTTACGTCAACGGCCAATGCATCCAAAAAGTAGCTGCCATCTACCCGCGCTGAGAAAAAATCATTCAGGTGATCGAGGCGTTCTGCAGGAATAAACTGCCGCATGGCGTTGGTTATCCTGAATTCGTTAGCCGGAAAAGACAACGCCATACCCACGATTCGCCCGAGGTGTTCCGCAACGACAGCGTTGCGAAACGAGTGATGGGAATCGGAGTTCTCCAGGGCTCGCGCTTCTATGTCCACAGGGGCCAAGCCCGGCACCAGGTCGTGGAACAAAAAGTCGAGCATTCCTCCGGCAGCAATTTCCATCAATTCGGCGAGTCGCCGGCAATCCTCAATAGACGCCTGGCGGTATACGATGGGGACATTCATTCTATTCCACGACGATTTTCAATTCCACCGCATTTTTCAGGGTATTCGCATTGATGCACCCACGCTCGGCAATGGTCACCAGCTTTTCCATCAGGGGGCGGTCAGCGTATGACGCCGAAACCTTCATCTCGATGGCCGAGAATCGGGGCGGGGCGCTTTCCAGGGTTCCGGTGATGGTCGTGTGCACATCCGATATGGCTGCCTCCCGGGAACGAATAGCGGCCAGAAGATTACTCATAAAGCAACCACCCAACGCCATCAATAGAACCTCTCCACCCATGGCGCCTTTGTTCTGGCCCTCCTTTTCCTTAGGCCGGTCCATGATCACCCGGTGCCCGCGAACGCTGCCCTCAGAAGCGGTGGTATCCATTTGGCGAACCTCAACCGATACTGCCATGCCCATGTCGGCTCCTTCCTTGAATGAATTTAGAGAAACGGTTTTATGTAATGGTAGAGCAGGTCGGCCGATTTGGCCATCCTGTCTCATTAGCACAGGGGTTTTCGAAAACCAAACCTGGCGACTGGTCTTGAGCATATTTTGGGCGGGATTCCTGTTGTCGTGAGATCCATACGCATTGATTTTTACGGAATAGTCGCGTAAAAACAGGACCCTGAGCAATTGCCGAGGATTGTTTCCAAGGACTTCGGCCAATAGGTTGGGTTCACATACCCAGAGCATGAGCTATGCCATGACCGACCCATCAACACACACGGATCGAAAACGGATTACATTGGGGTATTCGCCCTGCCCGAACGACACGTTTATATTCCATGGAATTGCCAGCGGCGCCCTTCGCCTCCCCGGCTATGATATGGTGGAGCAACTTCATGACGTTGAAACGCTCAATGCCATGGCCATGGAAAAAAGACTGGACGTTACCAAATTATCTTTTCATGCCTGGCTCCGGTTGAAAGATAATTATCGATTACTGCAAAGCGGCGCTGCGTTAGGCTTCGGCTGTGGGCCCATTCTGATCGCCCGGCGCCCGCTGGCCCGTTCAGATATCGATACATGTCGCGTTGTTCTCCCGGGACAATGGACAACCGCCCACCTGTTGTTTCGGTTGTGGGCGCCCAAGGCAGAGGATAAATATTTTGCCCCTTACGATCGTATATTCACAGAAATCGAATCCGGTCGGGCCGATTGTGGCGTGATTATTCACGAAAACAGGTTTACCTTTGAGGCGGCCGGATTCCAGGCGGTCGTGGATCTCGGGGCATGGTGGGAACATGAAACCGGTATGCCGATCCCACTGGGGTGTATCGCTGCGAAGGCCGAGATGGGCGAAAACGCCATCAGCGCCGTTGAATCTCTGATTGGGGACAGCATCCGAATGGCCAAAGAGGATCCCGAATCGACGTTGCATTACATGCGTCGGTATGCCCAGGAAATGGAGATCGATGTTCTGCACAAACATGTGCGGACGTTTGTCAATGAATTCAGTCTGGATTTGGGAGTCAAAGGGCGGGCGGCTGTCGCCGAGTTGGAGCGACGCGATAGAGATGCAGGAGTGATTCAGTGACCGGGATTCTGTTTGCCTCCTCCCGGGAGGCTCATCCATTTATAGTGACATCCGGGGCCTCTAAAGTATCGGACTTTCCATTTCCATTGTACGCCGTCCAGGAACCCCGGTTGACGGTTGCCGTCAGTGGTATGGGAAAAGTGGCTGCGGCCCTGGCGGTGCAGTTTCTAATCCGCGAACAAGGGATCCGTCGAATCGTACTTGGCGGTACCTGCGGCGCTCTGACAGACGACCCATTGTTTCAGACCGGACGGATTTTTCGAATTACCCGGGCTTCCGAGGGGGCCGCTGGTCCCGGTATCCCGGACACACCGGCGACGTGTGATACCACCCTGTGGCCGCAGTTACCATCAGCGACACTGGTCACCGTGGAACGACCGATTTTCGATGGACAGAGTCGCCGGGATCTGGTTGAATTCGGTGATTTGGTGGACATGGAAGGGGCTGTGGCTGCCAGGGTGGCCGCCATGTACGATGTCCCCTGTGCCATTATAAAAGGGATTACCGATTTTGCCGGAGACGGGCATCGCCAAATGCTGCAGGGAAACCTGGATGAGGTAAGCCAGACACTGGCGAAGGAACTTTGGAAGGAATTGCGCCATGATGCTTCAGGCCGGTTCAAAGCTTGAGATACACGGTCGGCCCGATCCGGGCTTGACCCGAAATATACTTCGATTCACCAAGATCGAGCACACCGCATTCAGCCTGCCCCTGGTGTTGGCCGGTGCCTGGATCGGGACAGAGGGACGAACACCGTCCATCAGTATTCTGTTGCTGATCATTGTCGCGGCGGCAGGTGCGCGAATTTTCGGGATGTCCTTTAACCGGATCTTTGATCGTCACCTCGATGCACTCAACCCGCGCACGGCCATAAGGGAACTACCCAGTGGCAGCCTCTCCGTCAAAACGGCGCTGATGGTGGCCTTCGGCGGCCTGGCCGTCTATCTGGCGGCTTGTGCGGTGTTGGGTGGCTGGTGCCTGATTCTATCTCCACTACCGCTGATCCCACTCATGGGGTACTCTTTGCTCAAACGATTCACCGCCTTGTGCCACTTCGGAATCGGTGTTTGCCTGGCAATTGCGCCATTGGGCGCTTTCGTGGCGGCATCCGGGCATCTTGGATTTTCCCCCATGGTGATCTGGTTTTCCTTTTTTGTGTTTTTTTGGCTCAGCGGAGCAGACATTATTTACGCCATCATGGATATCGAGGCCGACCGGACCCATCATATTCACAGCATTCCGGCACGGTTTGGACGGGTCGGGGCCCTAAAAATAGCGTTGCTGTGTCATTTATCGGCCCTTGGATGTCTGGTTGCCGTATACAGCCAGACCGGCAGTGGATCGGGGGTGTCGGCCGCCATGGTGATTTCCACGGCTGCCATGGCCGCCATGTACATTCCTTCGATACCGCTTGGGCTCCGCTTTTTCCCGATTGCCACTATCGCCGGCGTCGCCGCAGCGTTTGTTCCGATCCTGGGACACTAAAGTCGCCGATGTATAACCCTGGAAAAAAGGTTAATCATCGAGCAGTTCGTTACTGCAACTACCGTGATACGAAATCCGACATTCGAAGACTTAAACACTTGAGATACTGCATAACCTGATTAGAGGGTTTAAACCTATGGATCTATAAACAAGACTAAGAATGGGGAAATTAACCATTTGGTCACCCCCACCACACCTCCCCCATCAAGGGGGAGGACTTTATTCTCCCTCCCCTGGGGGGAGGGATTCAAAGGGAGGGGGTATAATGGGCTCATTCCTCGCTTTTGGTTATAGTTCCGTAAAACGATGAATGTGTGTGATCTCAAATGAATAACACAAAGAAACTGGTTCTCGGAATCTCCGGAGCCACCGGGGCCTACGTCGCAAGACTCCTTGTGGAAAAATCGCCGTGGCCGGTGTGGCTGGTTGCTACCCGCTGGGGTCGGGCTGTATTCGAACACGAATGCGGCCCATATGAATCCTTGGCGAGTCAAGCGGATCGGGTGTTTGAAAACGACGATCTGTTTGCACCGATCGCTTCCGGATCGGTGCCAACGGTGGGTATGGTTATCCTGCCCTGCTCCGCCAATACACTTGGCCAGATCGCTGCCGGTGTGGGTGATACACTGCTTACCCGGGCGGCCCATTGTCACTTGAAGGAACGGCGACCCCTCGTGTTAGGTCTCCGGGAGTCCCCCCTGACTTTTATCGATCTAAAGAATGCTTCACGGATTTCCGCCGCCGGTGGCGTGATCATGCCCATTTCACCACCTTATTACATGAAAGCTGAAAAAGATCCTTCCCAAGTGACACTTTCCGAATTGCTCGCTTCATATGTTGACCGTGTGCTTGCCCTCCTTGGCCAGCCGGCGACTCAAACATGGGAGGATGTGCGGTGAGTTACCCGAACCTCAGGTCATTTCTTCGGGAACTCGAGGCCCGGGGCGAGTTGGCCAGAGTCGAAGTGGAAGTGGACCCGGACCAGGAAATTACGATCATCCAGCATCGCGTTCAGGCCCGGGGAGGGCCGGCCCTCCTGTTTGAAAACGTCAAAGGATCTCCCTATCGACTGGTGTCCAATCTGTTCGGTACTCCGGAGCGGGTTGCTCTCGTTTTCGGAGGTCGCCCGGAGGCCATCGGTCAACGGTTGGTCCGCCTGGCTGAGGCGGTGATGCCACCCAGCCCAAAGGGGCTGTGGCGGATGCGGCGGGAAATTCCCCGCTTTCTTCGATCCCGACTTAAACAAGTGAACGCAGGACCGGTGTTGGAAACTATTCGGGAGCCGGCAGACATCAATCAATTGCCGGTTCTCAAATGCTGGCCGGAAGATGGGGGGCATTTTTTTACGTTGCCTCTGGTGCATACCGTCGATCCTGTTTCCGGCAAAGGAAACATGGGGATCTACCGTCTCCAGCGGTATGACGCCGATTCAACGGGAATGCATTGGCAAATCGAAAAAGGTGGTGGATTCCATTTTCAGCTGGCCAGTGAGTTGAGACGGCCATTGCCGGTGAGCGTATTCTTAGGTGGTCCACCGGCGCTGACCATCGCCGCGGTGGCGCCATTGCCCGAAGGGATTGATGAGCGGCTTCTGGCTGCCATGATGATGGACGTTCCACTTGAAGTCATTCACAGAAGATGGACCGGGCATCGGATACCGGCGGAAGCGGAGTTCGTTCTGGAAGGGACGGTAACAGAAGGGGATGTCGCCCGGGAAGGCCCGTTTGGAGACCATTTCGGGCACTACTCCCATTCGGCGGATTTTCCGGTGTTCCGGATCAGGCGTGTTCTGGCCCGCCGGGATGCCATTTATCCGGCAACGGTGGTTGGCAAACCGGTGCAGGAGGATTTTCACATCGGCGCGGCGCTTCAGGACATGGCGATGCCGCTGCTCAAGCTCATGCGCCCGGCGGTCACCGCCATTTGGGCCTATCCGGAGACGGGTTTTCATCCGTTGGCCGTCATGGCGGTCAAACAACGGTATCCCCGGGAGGCCCTGAAGCACACCCTCGGCATGCTCGGAGAGGGGCAAGTGTCGCTGACCAAAATCATGATTACCGTAGATCACGATGTGGACGTCCAAGATTTCAAAGCGGTCAGTACCGCTCTGTGGCAACATCTCGATCTGCGGGATGGACTCCACCTGCTGTCTCCAACAGCCCAGGATACACTGGACTTCACCGGTCCGGCCATGAACTCCGGCTCGCGTCTGGTGCTGATTGCCTGTCGAAAACCGACCGGGCCCGTCCGTGATATCTTGCCGCCGGAAATTAACGACACTGAAGGAGTACACCGGGACCTGCTTCGCGTTACAACGTTCGGGCCGGCATTTCTTATGGCTCAGCTCCGCTCCAACGATGTGGATATCAAAGATGTCCAGGCCGCACTTCAAGCTCATCCGGCCGCCAACCAATACCTGTTTCATGTACTTTTGTCCCCGGATATTCCCATGGAGGATCCCACCATGATTTTCTGGGGCTGGTTCACCCGGTTTGATCCGCTGCTCGACATCCATCCGGCCGAGCGGCAGGTCCGAGGAAATCGGCTCGAATTCGATGCGCCGATTTTCATTGACGCCCGCTGGAAAGCGGGGTACCCCAAACCGGTCGAATTTGATCCAGCTGTGGAAAAGCGCGTCAACGAACGATGGAAGTCATACAATCTGCCGGGGTAAAAAAAATTTTTAACCGGAAACGATATGGACCACATAAATGAACGACACGCTGTTTGATCAGGCCATTGAAAAAGGCCGGCAGGGCGACCGGCTCTCCATAGACGAGGCGTACGAACTCGCGCGGGAGATCACCCCCGGCCGGGTCCACCGGATCGGGACCGCCGCCCTTGAAAATCGACATCGACGGTATGGGGATTCGGCGACCTACGTATTCAACCTGCAAATCAATCCGGCCAACATCTGCGCCATGGGATGCACCTTCTGCAATTATGCCGCCAGCCCGGCGGCCGAACACGCCTATGTCATGGATGAAGAGGAAATACTGGACAAGGTGGAGCGGCTGAAGCCTACCGAAGCGCACATTGTGGGGGGGCTCAACGGTATATGGCCCTATGAACGGAACCTGGAACTGGTGCGGGAACTGCGGCACCGCTTTCCAAAACTTCACATCAAAGCATTTACGGCAGTGGAAATCGATTTCTTTGCGCGCATGTCCAAAAAGAGCGAGGAGAAGGTACTGGACGAACTCTGCAAAGCCGGAATGGATGCCATGCCGGGTGGCGGCGCCGAAATATTTTCAGAGCGGCTCTATCGGCAACACTGGCGGAATAAAATCGGACCCTCGGACTGGATACGGATCCATCAACTGGCCCATGCCATGGGCATATCGACCAACGCCACCATGCTGTTTGGGTTTGGGGATACCTGGACCGAGCGGATTGACCATATGCGAATTCTAAGGGATTCCCAGGATGCCAGTGGCGGTTTTTCCTGTTTTATCCCGCTGCCGTTCCAGCCGGGGAAAGGCCGGTTCGTTGAAGCGGGCCCCACCCCTCTGGACACCTTGGCGGTCCTGGGGATCGCTCGGCTTCTGATTGACAACATTCCCCACCTGAAAGCCTACTGGCCGATGACGGGTTTGGAAACGGCAGCCGCCGGTTTGAGTTGGGGCGCCGATGACATGGATGGCACGATCTCTGAAGAAAAGATTGCGCATCTGGCCGGTGCTCAAACGCCGGTGGGCCTGGCCCGGGAAAAAATGGTCGAAACCATACGGGCGGCCGGATTTCGACCCGTAGAGCGGGATGGCAGGTTCCATGCCATGGAATCCGATGCCTCTCCGGAAGGGGTCTGAGGTCAGATCGCCATGCGAACCCCCATAGCGATGATCCCCTATACGAACATGGGGCCGTACCGGGCATTGGATGCTCCGGAAGGATGCTGCTTTGTATCCTGTGTGCCGGCACAGAGCGTGCAGGCCATTAAGGTCGGAGAGGTCATGGCCGCGGCCATACCGGTTGGGGCGATGGATTACGTGGCCGACGATGTCGAGCCCTTGGGACCTTTTGGTATCGGCGCTCGCGAACGATCCATGAGCGTTTTGTTTTTTTCGGCACGCCACTTTTATGAGATGGGCAGCGATGCCAGGATCCGGGTCACCGAAGAATCGGCCTCCAGCGTGCGACTTTTATTCATGCTCCTGGAATCTCGAAACGGTCCGGGCCATCTTCCGCATATTGTCGGGCCTCGAGATCCCGTCGATGGAGAACTGCTCATTGGGGACGCTGCACTGATAAGGGTTAATCAACTAGGGGAACGGCATGGTTATTTATATGTTACGGATTTGGCCAGCGAGTGGTATCACAGCAGAGGGCTTCCCTTTGTCTTCGCCAGGTGGGTCGTCCGAAAGGACGCACCTGAGGAGGTTCGATCGGCCTTGGAACGATGGCTGAGAGAGTTCAAGAAACGGGAAACAGAGCTGGTGGAACGTGCAGTTTCCCCTTCTGCGGCTCAACTCGGGGTAACGGAAGAGTATATTCGAGAGTACTTTCGAGTGATCCGAAGGGTCCTCGACGACACAGACCTGGCCGGACAAGCTGCATTCTTTAGCGAGCTTGAACGGTTCCAGCAGCGGTGTCGGCTGCGGCTCAAGGCCAATTAGAACCTAATTCTTGAATGTGCTTATCTTGAAAGCTCCAGTAGGATTTTTTGACCACGAAGTTCACGAAAGACACGAAGAATAATAGTGCAAAAACATTTTGTTAACTTCGTGCTCTTCGTGGCCTTCGTGGTGCGACAAACCCTGATCCACCTCCTTGAGATAGATTCTTATTAAGGAAAGAAACGTGACGACAAACGAGATATCGAAATCGCCGGAAGAGATCGGCCCGGCGAATCCCAACACACAGGGGGGGGCGCGCTATGGGCGGGAGGAAGGCCTCGAACTGCTTTGCGACACACCTCTCGGGCATCTCATGACGCTGGGCTTTAACAGCCGCCAACAGCGATTTCCCGGCAATCGGGTGACGTACGTCATCGATACAAATCCCAACTACACCAATATTTGTACTACCCGGTGTGGTTTCTGCGCGTTCTTTCGTAAACCGGAAGATCCGGACGCCTACCTGCTTTCTCCAGATCAGGTCGTCAAAAAGGTCCGAACCGCCGTGGAACGAGGCGCCACCACGATATTACTTCAAGGTGGGCACCACCCGGACGTCTACCTGTCGGACTGGATTGCCTATATTCGCGCCATTCGTGAGGCGTGCCCGACCGTGCATATTCACCCGTTTAGTCCGGCGGAATACGTCTACATGGCCGGGCAAGAGAACACTCCCGTTCGCGATATCCTGGATGCCGTATACAACGAAGGTGTTCGGACAATTCCTGGAGGCGGAGCGGAAATTTTATCGGAGCGCGTTCGAGGAATCGTGGCTCCGGGAAAAGCAAGTCGGGACGAGTGGCTTGAAACCTGTGAGATCGCCCACGAGATCGGGTTCAAGACGACCGCTACCATGATGTATGGTCACGTGGAATCCCCCGAAGAGATCGTCGAACATCTACTGAGCTTACGGGAGCTGCAGGATCGAACCGGGGGTTTTACGAGTTTTATTCCCTGGTCGTTCAAATCCGGAGGCTCTTCCCTTGGACGTCGATTAAACACGGAGGCCCATCCGGCCCAATATGTCCGTGTTGTTGCCGTTGCCCGTCTCTTGTTGAACAATTTTCCCCATGTCCAATCTTCCTGGTTCAGCGAAAACATTGCCGCCGGGCAGCTCGGTCTCATAGCCGGTGCAGATGATTTTGGGGGAGTGCTGATTGAAGAAAATGTCTTAAAAGACGCCGGGCACGACCGGGCGGCCACCATTTCCAATGTAAAGACCATTATTCGCCGGGCCGGGTTCGAACCCGTGCAGCGGGATTCACTATACAACCCCCTGTAATTCAGACTTTTGGCCAGCCCTGCAGGTTCGACCATATGTGGTCACCTGAGACCCTACTGCCATCCTCAATTTCAAATTAAAAATTAAAAATGGGATCATGGGCGGTATCCCTGAAGCATTTCAAGAAACAGCTGGGATTGAGCCGTCCGATGAACACCGGTGATCGGCTTTCCCAGGATGCTGGCCTCAATATTGCGACGCAACGGATTATCCACCTCGAGTAACACGTTTCCCGGCCATCGTTGCGGATCCATAGATGTTGCTGCCTCGATGGAACCAACCAATTCGACGAGCTGCACGGTAGTACCCGCGGGACGGAAGCCGAAACATCGACCATCGGCGCGGAATCCCCTGAAACGATTTTGTTTGGACAGGGTGATCCGGAATTCGATGGTTCGGCTCAAGGCGGCATGCCGGAGTATTCCGGCGGCCACTGCGGTGGTCTCTGTTTGCTCTGTGCGCAGCTGCTCCGTTTCCCAACGATCCGGGATTAGGGACCATGGGTGGGGAGCCAATTCATTGAACAGATCTGTTTGAATCTCCGTTTGCGTGCCCCAGAAAAATTGGATGCGCTCGAACTCCCTGAAAAGGGTTTCCCATTGCAGGGTTTCCTGCATGTTTTTCCGAACGGCAGCAAATGGCAGCTCAAGGCCAAACGCTCCGGACGCGGCATAAGGGGTTAGTTGATCCGCTTCAGAAAGGCTGTCTCCATTTCCGGTGGCTTCGCTGAACGGTTTTTCGCAGAGGACTCGACTGCCGGCCGTCAGGGCCTGAAGGGTGTATTCGGCGTGGATGCGGTTGCCCAGGGAGGGATCCTTGGCCGCGATGCAGGTTACGTCCGGTCGGTGTCGCTCCAACACGGCGGCCAACGCCGCTGCGCTATCCACCTGCTCTCCGATCATCTCCGCCTGACAGGTAGGCGATTCTGCTAAATTTTGAGCGATTTCAGTGGCTTTTGATCTGGAGGTGCACGTCAACACCAGCCGATGGACGGCCACCGGCGCGAGGGTTGGCGGGGTTCCCATGAGACTCAGAATTCGGGCGTAATGCCTCCCGAACTTTCCTGCTCCCACCAGTAATATGGTCAGTGGATGGCTCATGAACTGGCTGTCATTCCAAGAAAAAGCTGAAAATCTAGTACTTTCTCCCGATTTACATTAGGAAATCATCGCGATAAAGTAGTATACGCGATTAAACTAGGGAATACGGGCTGTTGGCACTGCTATGGGTCAGTTCAGCCGGCAGTCTGTGATGATGTGTGAATCCATCAGATCCGGAGGTCGTTATGGCCGTCTATCAATCCATACCCGAAATTCGGCTGAGGCGGATTCTCATGGGCTTTTTTGTCCTGGCTTCTCTTCTGCCGGTTATCTTATCACTTTATACGGTTTCCAGCTACGTTCTTCCACTCCTCTCAGAAGCTCAACTCGATAAATTGCGCACTCCCTTCAACAATACCATCCTGTTGGTACTTCTCCTGCAGTGTATCGGCTTTGTTCTGTTCTGGCGTTGGGTGGCCCACTGGGAAACGCTCATGAATCACATCAAAATGATCGCCGCCGAGATTTTGAAAAAGAAGAAGTTGGAGGACCTTGGGGAAAATGAACTCAACACCCTGCATAATCTGTTCATGGAACTGCGGGCTGAATACCAAAACATTACCAATCGTCTAAACGCCTATTTCAAGCGATCCATCACCGACGATCGGACCTGCCTGTTCAATCAGTCCTATTTTGATTTCAAACTGACCGAAGAGGCGAAAAAGGCCGATATGCTCAAAGAACCGCTTTCCCTTATCCTCTTTTGTATTGATGATTTCCATCGCCATGATACGGAAATCGGAGATAAATTGCTTAAAGACTTTGGCGATTTGATGCGTAAACTGATCCGGCGGGCGGATCTTCCGTTTCGGTATGCCAGAAACAATTTTGCTGTGATTTTACCCGGATGCAGCGGAAGGATCGCCGAAAAGGTGGCGACACGGTTGTCCGAAGGGGTGTCCCGGCATGCCTTTGTCGATCCCAAATGGTTACCCCTCGGCAAAGTCACCATGAGCTGTGGCGTGGCTGTCTATGACGGCGACATGAAAAATACAATGGCCGTTGCCGATGCGGCACTTTTCAGAGCTCAGGAAGTCGGTGGCGGAAATATCGCGGGAATTAGTAATCTGGACATTACAGCGGATCTGGCATGAACGCCGCCTTTCGGTCCCGCATGACCCAGTCGGAAACAATATCGGATTTCGCCTCACGCCTTTAGAAATTCTGAAAGCGCCGGGCCTGTGTGTTACGGTTTTCGATAAACTGCACATGCTCGCTTTCTGCAAATCGGCTTACCCAGCTATCCCGAATCCCCCCACATACAGACGCGCCAGGCTTGCCCGTTTTAAGCCATAGCCCCCTATTATAGCGGATGTCATAAGAGCCTGTCCCGTAACCCCGATTCGTGCCCGGGGTCACGAGGGTGATTTTTCTGTTTTTTTCGGCTAAAATGCCGTCCTGTTATAAATTAAGCTATTGATATAATAATGAATATGAGCCATTCTATCTCCAAAATGACCAACG
>Ga0209780_1000139_pt1 | contig 33579 bp, 17 predicted proteins | sample WorMetexBAHAMAS2_FD_187384 | JGI IMG/M metagenome (GOLD analysis project Ga0209780, IMG submission 187384) | Marine gutless worms symbiont microbial communities from Max Planck institute for Marine Microbiology, Germany - Inanidrilus exumae... | ecosystem: Host-associated > Annelida > Digestive...
ATATATAGACGCCAGCCAGCAAAACAATACTGACCCATTAGGCGGGTCAGTAATAACTGTTTGATCAACGTTTTGCACTGTAATCAGCTATTGCAGCAAAATTACCGTGGCCGTTGACCACATCCGGTGTCGATGTCAGCGTTGTGAGTGTAATATTAGACGACCGTCCGTTATAACCGTGCATGCCGTCACTGTTGTCAACAATTAGTCGGTCGCCGCTCTCAGACGTCGGCTCCACCTTCAAAGAGATTTCGTCGTCTGCGAAACTCGCGACAGTTGCCGACTCCGGCTGCGATGAGTCTTGATCTGGTGGCGCCCTGTTGTCAACTGCTCTTATCTCGCTCGCATTTTCTTCTTCAGCTGTGTCTACCGTCGATGTTGTCCGCGTTGCGGTGTGTTGAAAGAAGTCCGTCTGTTGTTTGTCGTCGTTACTGTCCGAGATGCTCACCGAGTTGTCATTTCCGTTCTGGACGTCTCTGTCGAGCGATGTTCCGGTCTCGTCGTTGTTCGTTGCATGTCGTCTCGGAGTCTTCAGCGCCTCGTTGGTTGGATCAACCTCGCTTTCGCGACGGTCGTCGTTTGTTGAAAACACTCCGTCCTCCGTTGTATCCGCAGGGCGATCAGCTGTCGATGTCCGTGTCGATTCGCGGTGTTCGTCGTTGCTAGGCACGCCGCGATGAGGCCCGCTGTCGTTTCTATGCCACGCGACATTATCGATGACGTCATCGGCATCACGTGACGTCAGTGACGTCAGCGCTTGATTCAGAAACGAGGCGAGTTGATTGGCGGCGGCGGTGCGTTCCACCTCGTTGTCTGTTTGCTTCACGACTGATAGGACGTCGCTGACGTACCTCGTCGCGCTATCTTGAGGCGAACTCGTCACGTCGGTTGGCCCTGCCAGACGGCCGTCATGCTGTTCGGACGTTATCACACTCGGCTCAGCTGACGAGGTCGTTCGTGGAACGTCAACTTCCGCCTTGCTGTCGACGGCGGTCATCAGCTGCAGTTTCGTCGTCGACGTCCTTTCGTTACTGGCAGTTTGCAGTTCGTCGTCGTCGTCGCCTGCGTGAATAGCACGATACGACAGGACTACGCTAGTCCTTGTTCGGCTGCTCATCCGCTATCAGCCTGTTGTAGTTTCCGGGCCGACTACGAGTTGCGGGTTCACAGCGAAGAATAATGTTCAGGGACAATCTTTGCACAGCAGTAAATTCTATGCCATTAACTTGCCAGACGATGTAACGATGGGCGGAGCTTACGACGGAGGCGGAGCTTCTCCAGTACGTCTACGGGCTCACGTGATTTGTTGCAGTGGGCGGCAGGCATGTGGCAGCAGCGACGGCGTAGGTTATTCGTACTGTAAGCAGAGGTCGCAGTGCCAAGTTAGCTAGCGCTGACCGAGAGCTTATATGTGTATTTAAACCGAAAATTCTAGGTGGCGGGGGAAAAGAGTGGGTTAGCGCTGTACATTCCAGCCGGCGGTCTCGTACAAATAGATGTAGATGTGGTGCATGAAGTCATGACAGTGTAGTCACTTTGAATGAAGCAGAAATGAAATGTGTTTTCCCCTCACTTATTTCAGGGTGCACTCTAACGAAAGCGGCACACGGCAGTTTTTTGTTCGGCAAGTTTCGACGAATGTCCTTTAGGAGACGTCGGAGAAGCTGCTTCCGGAGAAAAAAAAAACAAAAGAAGAAACTAAAGTGAGCAGATGATAGGGCCTAATGATCTCACGCTCTCGCTAAAGCTAGTGCGGGCAACCATATAACTAGCAAGTGAAGATGTGATCACGTAAGAAACTAGAAGGCTGTATTGTGTTGAATGAACACAATACAGTATTCGCCGAAGCAGTCCGCTATATGTAATACTAGCGGATTACCCAGCCGAAGGCCGGCCGGGAAGTCGGACCACAGGCCCACACCCCACACCCCTCTCGGCGCCTTCGGCGCCTCTGTTCTCGCGCCTTCGGCGATAGAGGTCTTTTCCTGGGCCAACCCGAGTCCTGAACGCACACGGTATCTCGATCGCTTCTGAATTTTCTGCAGGGTTCACTAAGTGGCAGACCGACAGAGCCGTTACTTGGTCGTTCACAATAGGCGACATCTACCTATGTAGTAAAGAAAAGGAAAGGAAATGAAGAGTATTTACATAGCGCCATTTATACACTATAGGGCCTACATATCTCAAAGCGCTTAGGCAGTTTTACTTCCAAATTGTATCAGCGTCCGCACATGTGAAACAAGCTGTTTTACTTACTGCATTCGATGAGGCATAGTGTCACGTAACTCAATAGTCGATGATGATTGGCTGCATGCGACTGACTGATGTCACGCGTTATGAAGCACGATATGATAGCGATAGAGTTACGGTCTTACGGACGTCGCGAAAAATTGGGGGTGGGCTGCTTGCACGGAGCGTACAGCCAAGGGGAAAGACTTTGAATTAATTCTAACGGTAAATTGAAAACTACACATCCCGTACAGGGTCAGTTTGGCCGTGAATTCCCAGCAATCTGCAATTGTTGCGTAATTATGACGGCCTGAAGTCGCAAGACGTTGAAATTTTGTGAGCAATTTTTGCGTTTTTTGGAAAACGACCCCTTATGGTAAAATTTTCAAAATTTTGTTCCGAAAGTTTACATAATGACACCGATCGACGTTGTTGTGTTCCAATGTCGTAAAATTTGTACAACTGGAAATCGGTGTAATCGTACGTTATACCTGACTAAAAAACAAAATTTCGGCTCCATCTTAAACTGTCGCTACTGCGCGGATCGCTCCCAAAATCTTCTAGGGCCAGCCCCCAACATTTGGCTCACATTATTCCAGATTTCATCCAAATCGGTTCACTTTCGGCGGAGTTATAGCCGAACGCGTTTACACCGTTCTTTTGCTCCATAGAGTATTTCCAATATTCGCCGGAAGCGATGCTTCGCTTCAGGCGAATAATTACACCACTGTGAAACACAAGAGTGTATGCTAGTGCGCTGCTCACCCGATAGACAGGTTCTGATGCACTCTTCGACCGTTTCGAAACTGTTCCTTCCGTCATCCGTGACATCACAGCTGCTGGAAGGGTTCATCCGACAACTTGCGCTGCTGACGTCGAAGAACCAGCTACGACGATTTGGGTTGTCGACCTTTAGACACGGCGGCCCGCCGGGCGCACGGTAACAGCGCCACTGTGAAACATCGCCGTTACGATGCCGTCTGCTGGCTGCGCTGTCCAGATGTCCTTAATATCAACACGCCAGTTCACTGATTACATAACCTTGGTTTGACTTAAGACTCCGACCCCTGCTGGTTTCTTTTAACCATTCTCCAAATTGGCTACAGTGTATATGGAATTTGGAGAATAGCTAAAAAACCAACATTATTTTTAAAAAGCAATACTTTATTAGACCCAGTCGGTTAGAACGTAACTGAGTACAATGAACGTACAAGAAAAATAAAAATATACAAGAGCTCATCAGAAGATGAGATAGCGAACGCGAACGTTATACGACGTCATCGTACATGTAGTGGCTAGAGCCTGCGCCCACTAAACTAAGTTTTTAATTTCTACTATAAATAAGCGTCGATGGTAATCTATGCAGTGCACCCAATCATCTATGCACATGCGCCCATCAAACCGAGTTATCAGACTTTGTTTTGCCTAAACAATAGCTGAGTAATTGCGCAGATGGTATTAATATTCATCTTTATTCACCAAAAAACGGTAGAGAAGAAATTAATATGGTCATAAACTATCAAAAGTAGATTTATAAACCGAGGTAAGCCTAACAATTGTTCTACGACGACATCGTACACGAATTCGGTGAAATAATGCAAAATCAGGGCCATTTCCCCGTTCAAGGTCATTCAAGGTCACCGATATTTGATTAATACTAACTTACCTCCTATCTTGCACTGTTTCGGAGATACAGCATTCCAAAGGTGAAAAATCGCTATATTTCGCTACCCCTCTTTCGTTTAAATCCCCCGACGAAGGGGTTCCCCTGGGACGATCTCCGTAAAATTTTCAGTGAATGTCAATGGATGGCCAAGGACCAGATGGCGAAGAAAAATTGTCGAAAATTTCAACCGGCTGAGTAGGGTGCACCAACGTTACAGACAGACGACAGACAAACGGACGGGCGATAGCATATAGCGAACGTGAACACGTTCGCTAAAAACGATACAGTCGACTATCAAACAAGATAAAAATTGCTACAATTTGCTATATGAGTAAATTGACTATAGCCTAAATGACATGACTATCATTGCTCTTTGATTGACTATCAGTTACTGCAGACTGTTTGTTATGTAACATACCTAGGCTTTGAAGATTACAGACGCTGTTATGTTTACCACGGTGTGATCATCTTACTGTATTGTCGATGTAATAGTGATTTTCAAAGTTACTTGTATTTGCGTGTTGGCCCGAGATATAATGTATTATGCTCTATTATTGTTGCTGGTAACTAGAATTTGCCTTGGGTTGATAAAATACGATATCTGGGAATATTTTTCATTACCTCAAGAAACCTTGTTCCCTAGACCATGCAAAACGCTCCTTTTATCGGTCAACAAACGCCGTTTTTGGAAGTTGGTCGACTGGCTTCGGAAGATGTCGTATGCTTTATTTGATGGATAGTAAATGCATGCCTATTCTACTATACCCACTGAAGTTTGCCCCTTATCACAATCTGATATACGGTCTTTGGACTTTGCCATGTTCCGTTTTCTCATGAAGTTATTCAAAACAAACAATAAAGATAGTATAAATGACTGTTGCTCTTTTTCAGCTTTAAATTGCCAAGTGAACGAATATAAAACCGCAAAAACTAGCTTCGATTCGAGATATTGTAATCTTCGAAGTATATAGCGAAATGCTTGCGACACAGGCCTAAGTGATTGTGGCTATAGTGAGCTATATGTATATGCCTATTGCACGTCATTGTTTCGTTTTTGCTTCTACTTCGTTCGTGTTTGTTTATCTGTTCATTTATGTACATTGCTAGTTGCTACCTTATTTTGTGACTAAAGATGTATTTATGTAGCCTAGTTCCAGCCCCAGCGCCTCCGATTCGCTTGCGATATACGGCGCTATATAAGTTTGCGTTTGATTTGATTTGCTGTCATAGGCATCGGAACCTATCTCCGTGGGACGGCCCGAGCCGTCCCACTTATAAAAGTGCGACGGCTCAAATAGGCTTGAGCCGTCCCGCTTTTTGGCAATAAATCATAATATTTTACGCCTGAGTATGCGTTTTTAATCTAGCACATCCAGAATATGGCAAAACAGTATAAGTGTAGAGTCAACTTTATTCTGAGCTCAGCTTCCAGTCCAAAATATCCAGAATTTGCCCCTCCGTTGGGTGTCTGTGAGCGCAAACGTTTTCAGCTTCAGGTGGTCTTTTTGACGCTTTGCCAGGAATTCTGACCCTGGACCCCGCTGGGGCTCCGCCCCACAGATCCCCATTATAGGCTCGCGCTACGCGCTCGTCATGTCATCAGCCGCCCCACTTTTCATTTCTTTCTGACGCCTATGTTTGCTGTCACTATATCTGTAGACCGATATAGGATGGTTATTTTTGCACACCAGTTAGCTAGGTATGCACGCCTATGTACTATAGCTGGTACGCGCAATTAATCATGGATTTAGGACTAAAACATTTTAGTGGACGACATCACGCCAAATTTTGTCTGTTGGCTTCTAAAGTAAGTCACTGCTACACCGCTGGTGGCTTGATTGGCTACTTTTATCTAGTTTGTTAAGTACTCTTTGTCTTTACTGACCGTGGATTCTGCTGATCGATAACGTAAGCGCCATGAAGAGGGTGATCGCGCCCGATGTTTCGCGCATCTTTTAACCTGCATAACAACGGCACGCATAACTGGACAAACTGTGTAATAATTTCATATAGATAGTCCTACTATTGTCATTTTAAGTATTCATAGGAAGTCACGTAGGCCTATGAGTTTTGAATGTTTATTTCTATGAGTAGTAACTAGATGGCTGTATTGTGTGGAATGAACACAATACAGTATTCGGCTCGAAGGCTATCTGTGCACAAGCTGTTTACTTCCTGCATTCGACGATGCCTAGTGTCACGTGTTTGCGACTGAGTGATGTCAGCGTTATCTGCTCTGTTACTTATTTAGTTTCCAATCCAGGCCTGCTTTTCTTTTATGTCGATCAGCCAGGCGGCACAGCGTTGTAGTTGTTTTACCATATCAGACATCGGACGTTATCGAAAATTTCGGTAGGTAGATTTTTTGTACGGAGCGTACAGTTTCAGGGGAATGATTTTGAATTGATTCTAACGGTAAAAATGGAAACTAGACATCTTGTATAGGGATCATTTGATAGTGAATTTCCGGCGATCTGTAATCACTGCGTAGTTACGGCGGCCTGAAATTTTGTGAAAAATTTTTGCGTTTTTTTGGAAAAGCGACCACTTACGGTAGAATTTTCAAAATACTGTTCCGAAAGTTGTCACCGCCTCACCGATCGACGTTGTTGTGTTCAAACTTCGTAAAATTTGTCCGACGGGAAATCGGTGAAATCGTGAGTTATTTACCGGAAAGAAAGAAATCATCGTGCCTCTCAAACTGGATCGCGCCGAAAATCTACTACAGCCAGCCCCCGACAGTGTACTCAGAGTGCTCCAGATTTCATCCAAATCTGTTCTCTTTCGGCGGAGTTATAGTTGAACGCCGTCCGAACGCGTAAACACCGCCAAATTGCCCCGTAGAGTGAATCCAATATTCGGCCGAAGCTTAGCTTTGAGCCGTGTAATTACATATGTGACTCAGAAAAAAACATTTTATTTATTCAGATAACAGTCTATATAATATCTATAAATGAATTAACAAACCAAGCATATAAGAGGGCTAACTTGGATTTACTAGGGCTATAGCTTTAACGCAATATTAGCCTAGATTATGTTGTTATCTGTAATTGGTAAATTTGTTTTAAATAAATACGGCGTAGGCCTATTCAAAACCTGTTTAGTAGATTTGGTATTGAGCGTCACCCGTATACAAAGAGCCGCATTGACCAAATTCCGTGTGTATGTATGTATGTGTGTAACTACTCCTCCCAAACCACTGAACCGATTTGCATAAAAATTATACCAGCAAATACAGCGTCTTACGCTGATTGCTATAGGCTACTTAGATTTGAAATATTTACCCCCACCATATTTAAAACCCCTAAAAAACCGCACATAGGGGCGTGAATAGGCATTTTGAAGCCAAACTAGCATAATATTGAAACTCACATATCTCGGCAACGGTTCGACCGATTTCGACGAAATTTGGCACGATGACGCAGTTCGACACTCTTGACGCGCCCGACCGTTAAAAATTCGAAATTTCGAAAATCCAAATTGGCAGCGGCCGCCATTTTGAAAAATTCAAGAACATCATATCTCTCATATGTTGCCGCGTTTTTAGCGATTTCGATGAAATTTGGCACACTGATGCACTTATCACAACCTGCCCTGGCATTGGTAGGGGCCTATTGCTTTAGAGGGAGGGTTCGATCAGGCGGGAAAGGCAGGTTTTGGTGTGCTGCATGCAACTCAGTTAATCGGACATGCAGCACGTCTACTTTATTAACATATTTTTATTCGGTCGTTATTGAACAGCGTGCAACCGTGAGTTGTTGCAATGTAATAAGCTTATTTTATTTCGTTTAAGGGCCTACTTCGAAATAGTCGGCGGTTTTGAGACGCGCTGAATGATCATCAAGTGAACCTGTCGTGACACTCCGAGGACAACGACAAAACCAGAACTGATGACGAAAACCGGAATCTGTGCTCCACATTCGGACATTATTTTGTTAACAAAATAGTTAAGCTGCGAGACTCTGTTAGTGACATGCTGCGTACGTTGTCTGTATCTGTTGACAATGATTTGTCATTCCCCCTCACCATGGCCCCATGCTTGATATGTTGTACCCCGTAACAGCTGCTGAAGTCACCCGGGTCCTTACCTTCTCACCTGCTAAGTTGTCCACTATGGACATTAAACCAACCTCTCTCCTTATACACTGTAAAGAAGTGTTTTTGGAAATAATCGCACACCTGGCAAATCTTTCCTTCACTGAAGGCAGATTCTCTACCCTGTTCAAACAAGCTTCAGTCACACCACTTATTAAAGGCCAATCGCTTGATAAGTCGGTACCTTCCAACTATAGACCAATTTCTAACTGAAACTTCATCTCGAAAATACTGGAACGCTTGTTCCTATCCCGGTTCCAGCCTCACATTCTTACCTCTTAAACCTTCAATAAATATCAGTCTGCCTACGGACCCGGCTGCTCCACTGAGACCGCCTTACAGCTGCTTCTCGATAACATCTACAGCACAGCTGATGCGGGCAAGCTCACACTTCTTGTATCACTCGACCTTAGTGAGGCGTTTGATACCATTGACCACGCTGTCCTGCTCAAACGCCTAAACTGTAGTTTTGGCATCACATGCACTGTATATTCCTGGCTACAGTCCTACCTGACTGGCAGGACTCAATCTGTGAGAATTGGCACCCACTCATCTCCTGTTACCCCATCTCCTTGGGCCACTACTTTTTTATATCTACATCTCACATATTTCCACTGTTGCTTAGTCTCAACAAGTCAGCCAACAGCAATATGCAGATGACACGCAACTTTTCTTTGCCCTTTCACCAGCTAATCACACCCAAAGTATCCGCGTACTTCAGTCTTGCCTAAACTCTCGCCATATTTGGTTTTGTGAAATCTGTCAATGTAGCTGGGGCAGTCATCCCACTGTCAGATAAAGTTAAGATCCTTGGTGCCACGCTCGATGCCACTATGGCCCCTCATGTTAAGGCTTTATCAAGCTCCTGCTTTTATCACATTCGTTCCTTCAGGCAAATTCGTGCATCGTTAGATGATAGTATGGCTGCCTCCGTGGCATCAGCACTTATTTCTTCTCGCCTTGATCAGTTGAACTCTATTCTGTATGGAACTCCGCATAAGCACACAACTCGTCTTCAGCGTATCCAGGATGCAGTGGCTCGGGTTGTCTTGTACCAGCATTCTCGTACATTTCCACTGTCTTCAAATGAACTTCTCAAAGAGTTCCACTGGCTTCCTATTGAATGGCATATACGTTTTAAACTTGCTACCATGACCTTCAAAGCTTTGGACACTGATCGCCCGCCATATCTTTATTTATTTATTTATTTCTGACCATGCAACATCATGAACCTACGAGGTCTCTGCGCTCATCCAGTTCTTATCAGCTTTTAGCCCCCGCCACAAATTAACATTTGGATCTCGTGCTTTTCGGTTTTCTGCTCCAAGAGTTTGGAATTCATTACTTGTCAGTATTCGTCAAACTAAGTCACTTCCCACTTTCAGACGTCATCTAAAGACATTTTATTTTCAGTCGGCCCATCCCCTCTCGGCTGCCCATCTTGCCTAGAATATCTTCATATAAACGCTCTAATTCTTCTAAAGACCTTGGCGCTATACAAGCATTTACTTACTTACTTACTTACTCTGTAATTTTATCCCTATTTTTGGAACAGCTGAACAGAAATACCGAAATGATGACGCCTTGAAGTGATGTCCCGTTAAAGTTTATCTTATTCGTCTATCACTAAACATAATCGCACGCCTAAGTTTCGACAAACATGAGTATACCGCTTAGTCGCGGTTCTCTGAAGCTGTAACGGCATCAACTGTGCCAGTTTTACAGCGCAACGGGTGACATTAACGGCACGCAATTGCCGCTACGTGACAGCACGTAAACTTAACGGCCGCATCGTCGTGCCACTTCGTTTATTGTCGTATATGGCCGTCTGTTGCGTCGAACGCACTGGCCGCAGGCAACCGGCCCGCCATACCGCACTCGGATGTCAGCTCGTCATCGACGAACAATGTGGCTCGTAAAATTCACACGCCATGCCAACAGCGCCTGCAGCAAGAACCGGATTTATTGTGAACTCAAATAAGCACGATAAAATTACATAAGTCCGTGAAAGAAAGGTTTTCACCCGCTCGACGCTTAGCTAGTGCGGTATATGTTGCTGTTCTGTATACCGTGTCTGTACGTCCGTCCGTCAAAAGCCGGTGTTGTACCAAAGGCTGATTTAATTATGTGTTTTAAAATTTAAAGGGTTTCACTAACATTATTCCTAGTTTGTTTTTACGCGGTCAACATGCAATACTAGAGGTCATAGTATGAAATTGTATTATCCCGATTCTAGAGTTCTTGCTCGTCAAAATTTTTTCTCTGTTCGCTTCTTAACTCTGTGCACCATATGTGTACGATTATATAATAATAAATAGGATCACTAAAACAACTCCGCACAATAGTACAGGGACTCTAGTTTTATGATGCAACAGATCTCGGCGAAATTGCGGGATCACCCCAACAGGCGCCAAATGCAGGCGGGGTAGCTAAAATTGTGGTTTTTCACCGGCCGATAAGTCTTCGGCTCATACGTTTTAGTGCCGAAAATTTGTATCCATCAGTCCAAGATAGCGCGCTGGCAGTGGCATATGCGGTGCCGTCAACAACGTTGGTCGTCGACGAAGTTTGTTTATAGCACGTAGGGCTCACTAGCGTTACACGTATGTGGCACGGAGCATCACATGCTCGTTGCGCGATATTTGAACTTAGTGTAACGATGCTGGTACAAAACTATCCAGGTAGTCAAAATGTTGCTAAAAGTGTTCCTTATTCGGACACGTACGCGATTGTTTGCGTTATTCGTACAACAGTTGACAACATTTGACAACACAGCGATTCTTGGTATTAACTCATGTTTTTATTTTTCTGTTTCTAATTTAGTTTTTACTTAGTTTTAATGAGTTTTAGAGTTTTAATTCCTGGGGCAAAAATTGCATTTAGTGTATAGTGTGCAGTTGTGTTGTCTTGATATAAATTTTTATAGTCGCATTTTAATAAAACATTAAACTCGTTGTGCTCTTTTGTGCACTTTTAATACAGCTCAGCAAGCTAGCAGACATTAGACAACATGGATGGCACGCTATCACTGTGTCATCGAATAATTACCATACTGACCTTCAGAACAATTAGATAAAGCAGCGTCGATTAACGATTACGCAACATACGTCAAGTAACGGCGACGATCGGGTGGGGGGGCTTAGCCCACCCTAGCCCCTGATAAACTACGCCCGTGTTTTGCATGAGTATTGAGTATTTAGTTTCTAAATACTTTAAACACAGAAAATTGCATGGATGTAATTATGTGATTTTAAGGTGACAATAAAATGGGTCACTTTAGCGACCGAGATGCCGTTTGCGTTGAGGACTCGGGTGGGCCCAAGGAAAAACCTATTGCATATAGCGGACCAGTTCGTAGCGAATATTGTATTGTGTTCATTCAACACAATACAGCCATCTAGTTATAGGCTCCAAGAGCCTATATTGTAAATAGGCCTAGTCTCCGAGGCAAAAACGGTCTTCACGCGTTCGGCAATAACTCCGACGAAAGTGGACCGATTTGGATGAAATCTGGAACAATGTGAGCCAAATGTGGGTGGCTGACCTTGGCAGATTTTGGGCGCGATTCGCGCAGTAGCGACAGTTTGATAGGGATCACAAAATTTTCAAGTTTTGCGACTTCAGGCTGTTATAACTCCGCAATGATTACAGATCGCCGGAAATTCACGGCCAAATGATCCCTCTACGGGATGTCTAGTTTTGATTTTACCGTTAGAATCAATTCAAATCTTTCCCGTGGGATGTACGCTGCGCACCAGAAAGGTACCTATCCATATTTTCAGTAATCGTTGACGGTCACTGTGGATGTCTTGCTGAGTCATGACGCAAAAGTAAACAAACCGATGTGGGCGTGTCAGCTGTGCGACGTTGCGTCAGTATATAAGTAAACAGTTGTGTCATCTGTCGAGTACGCCGGTGGGAAACGCCCTTCTCGAGCCTATATTGCCGTGTGTCTCCAGATACACTGCAACCCGTTTAGTTTCGAATTATTTTTGCTTAGCTGCAGTGACACTGAACGTTTAGTACATATATGATGTAGCTTTGCAGTGCATAATATGACAAAATTGACAAAGCTCTGATTTGATTAAACTCTGAAAATGTTGCTTAATTAGCTAATAATTAATCGTTAATACTGAAAACGTTTACTGTTAAACAACATTTAATCGTTACCATAGATATCTGAGCAATTCGATTTAGCCCCCCAGCAAGTATTTTGGTAACTGTATTTTAAATACTTTTTGGGAGCAGTATTTTGTATTTGTATTTTAGATACTTTTGAAATAATGTATTTGCACTTGTATTTTAAATACTTTTTTGGTTGGGTACTTGTACTTGTACTCAAAATACTTTTGAAAAGTATTTTACCCATCACTGTTAAGATGGTGCGCTTATCCTTGAGCCCGATGTTGCCTAAAAGCTGGCCCGGCCCGGCCCAACAAAACCGGCCCAACGTGCAATAAACCCGGCCCACCCGGGCTGGCCAGGCCCGGCCCGGCCTGCTCATAGAAGGCCCATGAGTCTCTGCAAAGGTGGCTCACTTGTAGGTTTTTGCACAATATTACTAATGTAAGTATCATTGCCTGAGAATGAAACTGTCTGTTCCAGTGCAACGCAATAACTAATGCAAACGTGAGGGGGCCAGGCCCCCCGCTTTGAAGAAAATGGGGGCGAGCTCCCCCACCCCCTCAGCCCACTGGTTCCGCCGATTATGACAGTTTACAAGCAACTTTTAAACAGTGATTGATGTATACACTGCAGTGCACTATCTTCTTATCTGTCTCAACAGAGTTGCTTTTACCCACGCCGGCTCTACAGCGGACAGCGTGGGGTAGTGCGTTCAGTCGCGTCTGTCTGTTTGTCCGCGCTCTAAAAGGAAAACGGCTCGAGCTATCAGCACAATAGTCGGAAGGAAACGGCATGCACTGACCCTAAGGTCAGTAGATCAAAGGTCATTTTCTAACCCTAACCGCCCGGCGTGGGTCTGCATGTCGATACGACTGCACAAAGTGCACATTTCTCTAGTTTGTAAGCTGCGATGTTGGTCTTGTATTCAGCTAAATCGTCACACGCAGGCTATTATTTCCACTTTCCGGTAATTACTCAGGGCTAGATTCAGGTAACTAAATACTGATAATAATCTGTACGTCGTACTGCCTCAGAGTATATGAAGAGGCTCATCACAGTCTCAAGAACAACTCTGCACTATTATATTTCTGTCAAAAATTTAAAACAAATAAGCCCTTCCCGTAGCTCGACGGATTTTCCGTGCAACTTGGCGTCATTTTGGTGCAGTTCGGTTGCTTCAGTACATACTGGTAGCGGTTTGTTGTTTGTTAAATAGCAGTATTATTAAACAGAGCAGATTCCCGTAGTGTAATATCAGGGTTTGACCGTGTCCATCCAGTAGTCTTACCATGATGACGAAAGTAGCAGCTACTCATGCACTGACACTATAACTAAAAGAAGCCAGCACTTACAAGCAAGGTTGTCAATAGTACTATTGCGGTAATACTATTGCCAATAATTTTTCAGTGTCGCCTGTGATATTGCAATACATTTAATTTCTTTTATTGATTTTAGTACTGCAATACCTTTTGGCTTTATTTTCAGCAGTACTTAAGAGCAATACATTTTCTTATCCACTTCACTAACTCCAGTCTGTGACATGCTTTTGTACTACACACAACGTACATGATGATGTTCTTACGACTTGCTAAGTGGCAGTATAGGTGAATTGTATTCTGTAACAATGAGCGATAGGACTATGCTATGCTAGTGTTATTCACAATTTTCAGCAGAACGAACGCTACTGATTTGACAATTTGCAATACCTGGCAGTTAGATATAAAGTAATTGTGTGTCAGTATAATATTTAACATTTATGCACATATCGACGAAAAAGTATTGCTATGAAGTATTGGTGGGCCTATTGGTATTGCAGTACTTATTGAAATGCAGTATTGCTATTGCTATTACAATACTTTTACCGCGCGACGCAATACTAGCGCGGAATGTGCTGTCGTCGTGTGTCTGTCCGTCCGTCCGTCACAAGCCGCCACTGTACCGAAACGGCTAAACTTAGGATCACACAAACAACGTCGCACGATAGCCCAGGGGCTGTAGTTTTCTGAGCCAAAGTTCTCGTCAAAATTCCAACGGGGTCACCCCAAACCGGGGCGCCAAATAGAGGTAGGGTAGGTTAAAATCGGCGACTTTAGACCAATATCTCGCTATATCTCAAAAACGGTGCAAGACAGAGACATAGTTAGGCCTACTATGGAACGCTAATAGGAACTCGTATTCGCTGTATCAAATGATGATATTTCCAGTGACCTTGAGTGACTCCTTTACTACCCCAAACCACCCCATTTTCGACATTTTATATTGCCCTTCGTATCTCTATAGTGGATGTAGTTGAAGAATTCAAATTTGGTAGATCGGTTGACGCTAGAAAGTGCTAGACCGTGGATGACAAACCATCCCTGAAAGGGGCGTGGTCAGGTCACGTGAATCATTTAAATTTTGGTGGACACCAATTATATCTCTGGAATGGCTGAAGCTAGAGTGGTCAAATTTTGTACACAGATAGACTATATCATATGCTAGCTTATGGATGACAAACCACCCCTAAAATGGGCGAGGTCAATGTCACATGACCGATTTTCAATTTATACACCCACAATCGTATCTCCGAAACAAAAGCGAAAGTTGTCAAATTTTGCACGCAGGTAAAATATATTAAGTGCTAGCCGTGCGATGACAGACTACCCCCAATGGGCGTGGTCAGGGTCACATGGCATGTTTTTTTTAAATTTTGCCCCAATCATATCTTTGGAATTGGTGAAGCTAGGCACTTCAGATTTCGTATGCTGATTGATATACAGGAGTACTAGTTAATGCATGTTATAATACCCCGAAAGGTGTGTGTTGCCTGTATCGAATGGCACCATTGCCAATGCCATTGAATGACCTTGAAGGTCACCTTTGCTGTTTAAAGTCTGTCTATCTCCCATACCTCGTGAAACATAGCACGAATTTACTAAAAAATATCGCGTCGCGCGGTCTGTCTGCGGTAGCTGAGCTTCTTGTCTCACAAAGTATCGGTACTGCAATACATGTACGTTTTAGTAGTCTTGCTAACAACCCTGCTTACAAGAATGCAAAGACCCACGCCGGCAAAGTTTTTGTGACTCGAGACCTTGACCCAAACATTTTGACCTTAAAATAAATGGGTTTCCAGGACTCGTCATGGAACTGTTCTGTGTTAGGTTTGGTAATCCTAGCTGCATCGGTTTCTAACGCGCGACGCTGTGCTAGCGCGGTATGTGCTGTCGTCGTGTGCCGTCCGTCTGTCTGTCTGTCTGTCCGTCCGTCTGACACACGCCGGTATTGTACCGAAACGGCTAAACGTAAGATCATGGAAACAAAGCTTTACGATAGCCCATGGACTCTTAGTTTTCTTATGCCAAAATCTCGGCGAAATTCCGACTGGGTCACCCCCAACGGTTGCGCCAAATAGAGGTGGGTAGGTTCATACAGGGTGGCCCAAACAATTGGCATATTTTTTGTATGCCTTAACTTTACCAAATATTAACCGATTTCTAAAATTATTTCACTTTCAGAATCAGGAGAAAATTTGTAGTAATACTATCACTAAAGATCTCACCACACCTCAATTATGTTGCTACACTACCTTGTGAAATGTCATGTGCCTTAAAAGCATACAATAGAAAACAAGACCACTTCTGTAACAACACATTTTAAGAGTGCGTCGTCCAGCAATAAGGCAAACACATTGAACATGTGATGTAAGACTGTAGGATGTGACAGTTACTTTGGACACTAACTGAGACAATCAACACGTTGTTTCCTGTTGTTAATTTCTTAAAATGTGTTGTTACAGAAGTCGTCTTGTTTTCTATTGTTGCATTTAAGACACTTGACATTTCACAAGGTAGTGTAGCAACACAAAATGAGGTGTGGTAAGATCTATTGCACATTTTATCCTGATTCTGGCAGTGAAATAATTTCGATAATCGGTTAATATGTGGTAAAGTTAAGGCGTACAAATATTGTGCCATTTTTGGGCCACCCTGTATCTCCAAAACGGTGCAAGACCCGTTTTCGATTCGACGCCCGCAACCATACCTTCGGAATGGCTGAAGCGAGTCGCTAAATTTTGTATGAAGAATATCAAGTGCTAGCCTTGGGATGATAGACTACCCCCTAATTGGTGTTGTCAGAGTCATGTGACCCGTTTTTTAATTTTGCCCCAATCATATCTTTGGAATTGGTAAAGCTAGACACTTCATATTTCATTTGCTGATTGATGCACTTGAGTATTAATGCACGCATATTATAATCCCCAAAAGGGAAATGTTCAGAGTCACGTGACCTCTTTAAATTTTGTGAAATAAGTGATAATATCTCGTTAACGGTGCGAGATAGAGACATAGTTGCAACGGAAGACTAATAGAAACTAGTATGTGGCCTATCGAATGGTACCAGTGCCAAATTGCCAATGCCCTTGAATGACCTTGAAGGTAACTTTTCATGATTGAAAACTTTCTAACTGCCATACCTTGTGAAACAGCATAAAGTTACTAAGATACAGCGTCGCGCGGTCTCTCTGCGATTGTAAAGATTGCGATTGAGATATAGTGCTGAAAAACGGACAGACAAACGGGAGTAAAACCCTATATACCCCCTCGGCGTAGGTAAGTAGCTGAGAGCACTAGCTATAGGCCAACACAGCCGACACTACAGTCAAATGTGGTCGAGCAGTGTCCTATCTAGATGCCGGAGATGAGTTCCGTGAAGGTGGATTCCAGTTCTGCACTGACCAGTCTCACGTTGTCTCTCGCTGCTACCATCTCGTCTACAAACATGACAGATGACACTCCAGCGGTCTAACTCCATGACCACTGACCAGTAACGGATACACTGACAGCGAATTAGCGCCAGTAAGTCGACACTCGAGACCACAATGAATTATCTGCCAGTCTGCGTACCGGTATTCACAATGTAAATTCAATTCAAGACAGGTAACGCAGCTGAACTGATATGATTCTTTATAGGCCTATCAACATGAGCGCAGTAGAGGTCGCGCCGACCACTTAAGCAACAGTCTTACTTAGCCAACTGTGATGACGAAGGTAGGGTGTTGAACTTGGAAAATTCTTGTCTGACTGTTAGTTATTTACATTTTTCAGTTAAGGTCTGCTGTTCAGCCACGGTCAGCCAACCCAGCAGTTTCTGAGCTATTTTTTCGTCCTGTGACCATGAACCTTGACCCTCGAACTTGACTACAGAGTGTCAATTGAACCAGCACGCCAAATATCTAGGCGAAAAGTCATTTCGTTCAAAAGTTATAGTTCGTCCGGACACACACACTCGTCCGATTGATTGCTCTGTCTGGACCACTGATGCAGTCGGTAAAGACAGGATAACGAATTCCGGGCTATACAACGACTGATAACAGCAGCCCGTGTCTTCCTGTCTGCGACAGTGACGGTCAACTGTTGTCAACGACGTCGGGCGTTTGTGCAACATGCGACAGTCGCACTCGGCTGACAACATACACGGTGCGACGGAAAAGCCTACAGCTGAGACGTGCGCATCGTAACGTAGGCCTACGCGACATATTGCATTTTAGACATCTTGTACAGTGTAGTATGTGAAGTAAGTAACTTAATCTTGAAGGTCACTCAAGGGCAAGGTTATTAGCAATCAGTGGCGTAGCGATGATATGTCCATTGTCATCAATGGTCGGGACCTGTAGATAGGAAATCATGGACGTTAACAGTTAATTTCTTTATTATCCACACATGCCGATAGGCAAAGTGTGGATATATCGTTTACTGTTTGTTTGTGTGTTTTTTGTTTGTACGGTTACGGATTTCTCCGGCGAGGATAAAGCTAGCGTCGTTAAATTTTGCACGGCGGTTCAGGGGCATCATGGGCAGGGAATCTCCCATTTTGGGGAACGTTGCTCTCCAGATGCCCAAAATCGGACGAATCGGCGCGCGGCGAGTGAATGTAGGATCGGCGTGTGTGGATAACCGTCAGTCCCCTTCACTGGCGGTACTTGGTTTATTTACTTAACGAACTATGGTCTCAATACGCGTCACCGTCCAAATTTCATGCCGATTGCTCAAACCGTTTCCGAGTCATGGCCGTTTCGATTTTTCAAGATGACCGTCCGCCATCTTGAATTTTTATAATAACGAATAGTTACCTTCGATTCGATCGACATCCTTCTGAAGACGGGTCACTGTCTTGTTTGCTTCAACAGCACGATCCTCGGCCTGGAACACAGACAAGAACTCAACAGAAGATGAGATAGCGAACGTGAACGTTTTACGACGACATCGTACATGTAGATGCCAGAGCCTACGCCAATTAAACTGCGCCGTTCAAGGTCATTCAAGGTCACCGATTTCGGTACTAATCGAAAGCTCATATACGGCTTCCTATATCAAGACGAAAGCTAGGCAAGTACTGTGCATTAAGTCTTGAATTTATGATGCTGCTAAGAATTTATACCGTGAGCGTTGCGCGGTCTCTCTGCAGACGTTTACTATTAGACATAGTAATCGTAAATTGTGAATAGTTATGGCTTTGTTAACCACTTTTGGGCAATACGCCCCGGAGACTACCAAATTCGGTCAAATAACGCAAAATATGGGTCCTTTCGCCGTTCAAGGTCATTCAAAATCACCGATTGTGGTACCAATCGAAAGCTCATATATGACTTCCTATTAGTGATTAATACTAACTTACTTCCTATCTTGCACCGTTTCGGAAATACAGCATTCCAAAGGTGAAAAATCGCTATATTTGGCTAACGGCCCCTCTTGCGTTTAAAGCCCCCGACGGAGGGATTCCCCTGGACGTTCTCCGTAATATTTTCCGTGGATGTTAATGGATGGCCAAGGTACAAAACGGCAGAAAAATTGCCGAAAATTTCAACCGGCTGAGTAGGGTGCACGAACGTTACAGACAGACAGACAGACAGATAGACGACAGACGGAACGGCGATATAGCGAACGTGAACGTGAATTCACGTTCGCTAAAAACGTTCCACAGTAGGCCTTGTGGTTCTTTAGCTGGTATGCTATATCGAGTATACGTGTTAAAAACACGAAGATGCAAAATCAAATATAAGCAGAAAGTACTTAGAAAGTTAAAAACTTGCGCAGATTGTGCCATAGCGAATGTCAATCGAGTGCGGTTGCGCGAACTGCGTGGTGCATGTTAAATTATAAAAACTCGGATCCGTTTCAAGTCACCACAAAACCTTAGGTCTATGCCAGTGCAGACATATTCTCAAAATTTCATAAAAGGTCATCCATTCTTACACTCAATTAAAAGTGTAGACAACGAAAGTGACCGGTATAATAAACAAACTAACAACAACAGCAGCAGCAGCAGAGGCAAGTAGTTACATTTGTGTAGTCGCCAGTTGCGATAGTCCAGACAAGAAAAGAAGTAAGCCTTTCAGTGTCTGGCAAACATCGTCATATTCAGCAACTCGGAGGGCTGCAGGCGGAGTTTCAGATGACAGAATTACTGCAAGGAAGACGGAGCCGTATGCCAAGAGATAATAGACTGTGCTCATGTAGTGCTGTCCAGACAGAGAAACATGTGATTTGTTTTTGTCTGTTAAGTCAGTCTATTCGTTAAAGCACCGTTCTTGTTCTGCGGAAGACCAGCTTCTGTATCAGCAGACCTCGTTTCGTCTGCTGGCCACGGACATACACGCAGTTGTGGCCAGGTATATGCTGGATTGCTGGCGTCAACCCGTTCAATAATCAATATACCTGTAGGCCTGTATAACTGAATAAGCCAAATCGCAGCCGTTCAAACGCTGAAAAATACACGTAGGCCTATAGGACAAAATGTGATATAGCTTACAGCATCCAGTTGCTCCGTCAACGAGATGATTGTCTGTTCGTACAAGTCTTCGCGCGTAGCAGCCTGCATCCAGCAAATTAAAAGTAAGAGACGTTTACAAATTACAAACCAACGTCTGCTGTGCAAATTTGTCGGACAATCTTAGTAAGCGGATGTTTGATGTATGGGCAAGATTATATGACCTTAATTAATTAAATGAAATGTGAAGAATTAGAAAATTACCACATTTTCACAACGAAATCTCTAACGATTATTATATTCGTTAAAGGTTAGACAATGCTTCAATTTCGGTCTGTAACGTATGGAAGTAGGTACTAAACTCGACTGAAATTTACGGTAGTTCTCAGGATTTGGCAATTCTGTGAAAGCATTCTGTCACTTGGGCGCTCTGAGAATAAAATGGTGTCACTGATTAAAAATTAGCCTACCGTAGAAGTAACTGACTGCGTTGATCGTTATGCCATTTCTGTTTGGCAGTTTTGCATATAGGCCTAAGCTTAAAAGGCCCGGTGTAGGGCCATCAGAGAGTAACCATAACGGTGGGTGGCACTCCGACAGTCCGACCAGGCCCTTCTGGATAAATAAAACGCTTTATGACAAAATGTGACACAATAAAACACATATTTGTCCCTGAAATATCCTATACTACATTGTCGCCATTCATTAAAGCGTGCCAACTAGTAGTAGTAGTAGTAGTAGTAGTAATTTTATTGACATGAATAGAATGGACAGAGAGACAAAGCACATAAATGTCAATAGGCTAGATTAACAAACATCAAACAAAAAGCAAGAGACTTCATAAAGAAATGCCGTACTTAAAAAGACACCGAATCAATCATAACTCGACAAAATCAAGCTACATATACGACAAACAAGATCCGTATTGGCACAGTTAAAGAACTTAACTATGTTTGTAAATTCCACAGTATCAAACTGAGAACGAATAGACTGACTTAACGGACAAAAACAAATCACATGTTCCTCTGTCTGGATAGCTCCACATGAGCACAGTCTATTATCTCTTGGTATACGGCTCCATCTTCCTGTTTCAATAGCCAGTCTATGCGATGACAGCCTCAACCGGGTGGCCCACAACCGGTCTCTGTCTGGGACGCTGACTGCATTCCTAATATACATTGGGTGAATAGTTCCATTTGGATTAATAGATATAATATATGTTCTGAATTTTGTTCCTTTGTTTCCGTCACTATAGTCATTAGCACGTCTTAACACAGCATCGTGCCTCTGTACCAGATCGTATTGGACAACATCACCAGAACACATAAGTCGTTCCAAATACTTCGCCCCTTTAGTTTGGGCAGCTACGCTGATTTTCCAAATTTCCAAGAATGGGTCATCTCCGGTATTTTCTCACTGTGACAGCAATCGTGATACAAACTTCTGTTGGGCCGCCTTAACTCGTGTACCAAGGGAAGGCATGTTTAACTCCAAAAGTAGTAGTAGTAGAACGTACTGATTAACGTGGCGTAAGCTAGGTAAAGTAGCTTCTAGGACATGGTACAAATGTGAGAAAGCAATTTAAAGTGATGGGAAAGATTTGGTAAATAAAAAAGGTTTAAGTTGTCTCTTGAAAGACGGTAGAGAAGCTGATGCAGTGACGTTGGTAGGAAGACTGTTCCATGCTTGTGCGACAGTCACACGAAATGATCGATCGCCAATGGTGCAAGGGCACAAGTCTATTGCTGTATTTGGTCTGACACCAAGGAGCACCCTAACTAAGGTGCGATAAGCAGGTTCAATAGATTTTAAGCTTAGTCCCATCCAGGACTCACAGGCGTACAATATAGACGAGAGCAAAGCGGCATCCAAACAAGTTTTTTTTAACCCAAAATGGGAAATCGACGTTTTTTGAGACAAAAGATATAAATTTCATAACATGGGCTTGTTTGTTCTCCGCGTGAAGCTTTAGCGGAGTCTCAACGGGTCGACTGAAAATGCAGGACCTGAAAATGGGGGAACCAAAAAAGATCAAACACTTAAAACTGCAGGACCTGAAAATGCAGGACCAAATGACGAGGCATGAAAATGCAGGACCTGAAAATGCAGGACCAGTGGGGTAAAGCAATAAAGCGATGTAATTAGTCTGCGCATGTCTGCTCACAGCTAACTACATGGGCTCGCCGCAATCGTAGAAGGTCCTTCAATTTCAGGTCCTGCATTTTCTGGTCCTCCATTTTCAGCGACCCCGTCTCAACTTTACCATCAAGAGTGAATATCGTACCCAAATACGTATACGACTCGCAAACATCGACAGTCATACCGTTACATATAAGAGGCAATTTATCATCTCTAGTTCCGTTAAAAACCATAAACTTGTTTTACTTTGGTTGATTCTCATATCAGATTCAGCACAAAACTCTTGTAACAGCCCTAACTTCTTTACACACATCTCTCTGGTCGTAGCCAAAATCACAACACAGTATCATCCATTAATAACAAACTGTGAATATAGCCTAGAAAAGCACCACTACTACTGAAGGTAGCTAAGTTTGACTCACAACGGTAGCATTGTTATTTTTACCACCATTGGCACAGATCATATACGATACGATATACGATAGGCCTATACGTGTTTAGCATGCGCTGACAAACTGATCCATAGCCGGCTTACTTTATCGCACGGAACGACAAACAAAGCAGTAACGACAAAGAACTAAAAAACAAACAAAAACCAATTAGCGGAGAAGATCTGATCCGAGTTCCAGTCCTAGTCCTTGATGGCAGTCCTGAGGGCAGTGGCGGATCTAAGGGGGCAAAGGGCCATGCCTCTTTCCCCAAAATGTCATAAAAATTGTGCAACCTATAGGTCTATGGCGTTGTTGAAAAAAAATTAAGTAAAATATGTGCCACAAGATGGCTTCCTTGTCATTCAGATTGTACAAAATTCAATTTCGGCCGGGGCTGCGTCCTGGACCCCGCTGGAGGAGCTTACGACGCTCCCCCAGACCCTCTAGCCGTGTCCGCTGGAGAGAGGGATACCCTCTCCCCATTTTCACCCGCTTGATGCCTTCGGCGTCGAGGCTCGGTGACTTCGGCACCGAAAAAGGACACCTGAGGTGGTCCTCTAAACGCAATTTCTTGACCCGACCCTGCCTGAATGAGGAAAGGAGTTAGATATGATCACAATATTTGCGTTACGTTATTTCTTCTCATAAATCGGCATCTCGCAATGGCCATGCATACCTCTTGCTCTGCGATCTCCAGACTCTTCATATTGTTAGTGACAACCTTCAACTCTTCTTCTAGTTCGGTTATCTTTCTGATGACGCACAAACAAAGCGCAGGAATATAATGTTTGGCGTAGTGTATAGTCTGAGGTGTATAGTCTGTCGCTAGCACAACACTAAATAAAGCAATGACTAAAGACGACCCCATAATAACTTAAACGCATTGCTACATTATCTTGTGGAACCTCAGTGTCTGATACGGACATGCTATACGTCCGTGTTTAACGATAAAACGTAACAAACCTTAACAAAATATACAAGTAATCAAAGAATTTAGACGAAAGTCCGCATCACATGTTAGCCGTCGACGATGGAATGATCCCTCAGCAATGCTTTACAATGCGTCGGATAACCCCGAGAATTGCCCCTTTTCGTGGAGAGTCTCGACACATCTCATAATGGTTCTTTGAGCCCACGCGAGTTAGTCCCCCAAACGGTATCTCGATCCGTGTCCGTCAGCCGTTTTTGAAGGCTTAACAAACGTGACCAACAGACAGACACACAGCAGACCACGCTACTACGTCTATAGCAGTCGGCCGCATCTAGCTATTGCTGCAACGCGGCCTAAAATTTGATTCTAGAGTTACAGTGAGTATTCAAACTGTCTTAATCTGACTCGAATGCAGGCGTGGAGACGTCAGCGCTGTTTGTCAAAAATTGTTAATTTCGCTTCGTTCTTTTCCGGCCCACATATCAAAATGCAGTCTCAAAGCTTTCCTCTGCGCTTTTCTGGTTAGGCTCGCCGCTGCAGATTTTGTTAGTGGTTAACTGCGTGACTGCGTCATGTCGGGGCTATTCGGCGGCCACAATAGTAATTGCAACATATCATATTTATTAACAAATACCCGAACAATGTCATAAACAAAAAAATATTACGCTTCGGCGACTTCAGTCTTTGAGTCACAGCGTTCAAGGTCGACTTCAACGACGGCCAAACGTCGCGCAGTCTGCAACAAGGCAATCGTAGATATCAGACTTCGCCCCAGGTGTGCAATCCCACCCCCTTTGCGGCCGATAATAGGCTCGACAACGCCTGCAATCAAGCGTATGCCCCTATCATGTGCTTGCCGCTGCATGGGCCAGTCCAATTTGCAATTCATCAGGGTGTTAGGCTAGTCGGGCACGTTTTTCTTGTACGTTCTGTACAAGAAAGGCACCTACCCAAATTTTCGGCAACGTCCGATGTCCGATATTGCGTAAACCGACACGCCGCTGTGCTGCCTGGCGACCGATATGGAAGAAAAGCAGACTGAATTGGAAACTGAAAATAAGTAACATGGCAGATAACAATGACATCACTCAGTCGCAGGCACGTGACACTAGGCATCGTCGAATGCAGGAAGTAAACATCTTGTTCACAGACAGCGGACCGCTTCGAGCTGAATACTGTATTGTGGCATTCCACAAAATGCAGCCATCTAGTTAAGTATTTAACTAAATAGATATTGTGTGAAATAATACAATATAGTATTCGACTCGAAACGGTCGGCAGGCAGTACAGCGGCGTATTGGTTTACGCAATATCCGACAACGGACGTTGACGAAAATTTGGGCAGGTACATTTCTTTACGGAACGTTCAACCCAGGGGAATGACTTTGAATTGATTCTAACGGTAAAAATGGAAACTAGATATACCGTAGAGGGATTATTTGGTAGTGAATTTCCGGCGATCTGTAATCATTGTGTAGTTATGGCGGCCTGAAGTCGCAAGACGTCAAAATTTTGTGAGCAATTTTTGCGATTTTTAAAAAACGACCGCCTATGCTAAAATTTTCAAAATTCTGTTCCGAACGTTTTCATCACAACAACGATCGACGTTGTCGTGTTAATGTCGTACAATTTGTCGGTGAAATCGTGCGTTGTTTAGTGGACAAAAAAAAATGTTGCTTGCCTCTCAAACTGTCGCTACTGCGCAGATCGCGCCAAAAATCTGTCAGGGTCAGCCCCAACAATGTACTCAGATTGCTACAGATTTCATCCAAATCAGTTCACTTTCGGCGGAGTTATAGCCGAACGCGTGAACACCTGATTGCCCCATAACTACAGAGTAAATCTAATATTCGGCCGAAGCCTAGCTTCGAGCCGAATAATTACACATATGGATATATAATGCGTGCACATTTAAATTATTATAAGTAGCATTTCATTAACAGTTTTTTTCTTAAGATATTCATATAGGATATTTTCCAATCATTTTGTTAAAGTCAGGCACATACGGATCACGTAGCAGTCAAATTACTATAGGTAGAGCAGGGTGTGGATAAAAACACATTTTCTGCAGTGTAGGATCTGCATCCTTATGTTCCTTCCATACACTGCGATCATCTTTTTTTCGTTGACTTGCAAGTTCCTCGCATTAATCTAGTCTTTGGTTCCTGCACATCACTTCGCCTCCGATACCGGTGCGATCAGCAAGCATGTCTCGCTGTCCACTCGCATATCGCAACAACAAGTCAGCTATCGCTGAGAGACCTGCGCGACGCTCTGTATCAGTTGAAATATTGGCCTACTACTGTACGAATAACGCAAACAGATTAGCCGATTTAGGGGGTAATATGTCGTCCTTTTGGTAACATTAGATTATGCAGCCTACCTTTGTAAGAAATTTGACGATTCTAGCTTCAGTTATTCCTGAGGTATGTTTAGGGCCTTGAAATTTAAAGTGGATCACGTGACGTGACCACGTGCATTTCAGGGAAAGTTTGTCGTCCAGGCTGGGACTTGCTACGATCAATCGGTGTACCAAATTTGAAGTGTCTATGATTACCTGCAACGAAGATATAAAAGGCAACGCCAGCTGTAAAGATTCTCGTTTTGAGCCACCCTTCGGTGGACTTAGGGGTAACGCACAGAGCTCATCTATGGCTCGATGGAAAGCGCATTGTCGACTTCCTAATTGGTGATAATTGAACTTTTGTTCACTAGCTCTCACAGATAAGGCACTATTAAGCGAATCTGTCAAAATTGGCGTTTTCTGAAGGGTTGGTCACTTTGAGCGCTAATTTTAGGCAGATGGGGACGTCACCTGCAATCCCTCTATGGACCATTAGATAGTGAAATGATGTAGCTACAACCTTGCCTCTGGAAGTTTTCACACACAAAAAAACTTTTTAGCAGACTTCTTTCGACAGAAGTTGAATTTCACTGGCAAAAACAGCAAAATCGCATTTTGTGCCACCCTTTTGGGGACTTATGGGTAACGTATAGCGACCGTTCATCTATGGCTCGTTGGAAAGCGCGTGGTCGACTTCTTATTAGTGCTTATTGAACATTTTTCGCTAGATCTCACGGTTGAGGCACTATGAGTGGATTGGTCAAAATCGTTGTGTTCGAAAAGGGGTGGGTCATTTTAAGCGCAAATGTCAAGGGAAATGGGGCGTGTTCGCCCACTAACGACTGTTGGCGTCAGAAAACTACAGTCCCTGTGCTATCGTACGGCGTTGTTTGCGTGATCGTAAGTTTAGCCATCTTAGTAGAACTAACACCGACTTGTGACAGACAAACGGACAGACGGACAGACGGACGGACGGACAGACAGACACACGACGACGGCAAGGACCGCGCTAGCATAGCGTCGCGCGGGTAAAAACGGGTCTTGTTACCCTGACCACGCCCATTAGGGGGTAGTTTGTCATCCCAAGGTTAAGACGTGATATATTCCACCTGCACACAAAATTTGGCGACTCTCGCTTAAGCCGTTACGGAGATACGATTGCAGGCATCGAAATTGAAAATGGGTCATGTGACCCTGACCACGCCCCTTTTAGAGGTGGTTTGTCATCCAAAAGCTAGGACTTAATATACACCGTGTTTCAGAAAAAAAACATCCACTCATATTATTGGATATAAGTTGAGGAATTGTTGTCTGATTTTAATAATTTTTGACACCAAAATTCCTCACATAATTTGACATCGCATGACAGCTTAGTTGTCCAACTCGCCTAACTAATGTGTCTACACTACCTTGTAAAACCTATCGCACGAGTTTTGTCGCCGTACATTACAAACACGCCTTGTTTTGTGACAAAAAGTTACATTACAATGATTCCACAATACATTAAATGTGAAAATGTTCACTAACACGTACAGAAAATGTTGATTTGCTGATGCTATTTTGTTCGGTGTCAGTGTTTGCAGTACGTTTTACACAAAATGCGTTATAACGCTTCACAACTGCTGCATGTGACTGAAAAAGTCAAAAAAAACACTGAAAGCAGTCACGGCAAATGTTATAAGCATCACTGGCAAAGAATATATAATGTATATATCAGTAAACACGACGGAAACAGTTGTTGACTGTTGAAAACTGTTGTTTCAACAGTTAGTGAAAATTTGATGCGAAAAGTCCACAACCTGTAGGCCTATGGAAAAGTATATAATGTACGGCGACAAAACTCGTGCGACAAGATTACAAGGTAGTGTAGAAACATTAGTTAGGTGAGGTGGACAACTAAGCTGTCGCACGATGTCAAATTATGTGAGGAATTTTGGTGTCAAAGATTATTAAAATCGGACAACTATTCCTCAACTTATAGCCAATAATATGAGTGGATGTTTTTTTTCTGAAACACGGTGTAGTCTACCTGTGTGCAAAATTTGACGATTCTAGCGTCAGCCGTTCCAGAGATATCATGGGAGGTCGCAAAAGTGAATGATACTTGCAGCATGCTTACGATAGACTAAACAATAATTTGACTTTGTGCATACTAACTTCTTCATATTTTCTGTCTGCTTCTTCTCCGAACACAATCGCCATCTCCAGCTCTTTTTCCAGCAGCTTAATGCGCTCTTCGTCGGCGGTGATCCTGTTCTCCAGTACCTTGGCGCTTCTATACACAACATCGAGTCGCGTAGTCGTCATCAAACTAAAATAAGCTAGTGACTTTCGACTGTTAGTTAACTACACGATGTGTCTAATTCGATTGTGTGTTTAATTAACTATTTTCGCGCGTCGCTGTGGCTGATGCATGTAAATTCACTTTCACATACCAGTATAAGTTGATAGAGTAAAAAGGTGAACATCTTCGCTAATCACTTAAGCAATCACGCAGCCAGTCTAAGTTATTCTTAGTGTTAGGCCTGCATACGGTCCGCCAAAAATCAAACAAGACTGTAGCGTTTTAGGTAAAACCTGTATCTTGTTCATAACACACAAATTTTGAAAGCTTACAGCTCATCATCATCATCATCATCATCATCATCATCGTCATCATCGTGCGGCTTGTCCAATGGCGGACGTTACCGCCAATGACGCGGTCGGCCAGATGGGACTAGGTTCCAGTCCCTTGGCAGAGAGGCCAAGCTAGCCCTGAGGGAGCTCGGCTCGACTGTGGTCTATGGACGGATCAGCACGTGCAATGTGGTCAAAGAGCTTGAGATGGCTGGTGCGGCTAATGTCAGTGAGTGCAGTGGCTGGTTAGTGGTTAGTACGTCGGCAAACATCATCGTTGAAATGCGGGCCCACCAGGGAATTCACACACCAGTCACACCATAGTCGAGTGCATCCATGTTCCTCATAAGTTGTCGAGTAGGGGACCAAGTTTCTGCACCATAGAGGATGACAAAGAGGATGAAGACCAGATGGAGTCTTAGTTTTGTAGGAAGAGTAAGGGAGGAATGCCAGATATTGTGATATAGGGAGGCCACAGAGCGCGTGCTACAGCGATACGTTTCCTGATGTCATGCTCACTGGACCCAGTGTTATGGATATCGACTTCAAGACTCGACGACTTCAACATTGTCTCCAGCCACGGGCACAACGGTGCCCGAGGGAGGGAAGGAAGCATCGGTACTTTGAATCTTGGTCTTCGACCAGTTAAGTTGGAGGCCAACAGATCTGGCTTTGTGACCCATGATCGCCAGTGCCAAAGGTATAAATAAAAGTCTAAAAGATAAGGCCAAAAACCAAATTGAAATACAAACATTCCTTTAAAACATCAAAATTTAGGCCTAATGCACATTTTACAAAACGGCAAAAGCTTCTTGGGACTTTGTCCCACTGGAGTCAGACAAATCCTATGTCAAATTCATCGACCTACAATTTCTCTTTACAAGATGGCTTTAATTATCCGCGCATGTGGTACATAGGCTAACAATCATAACTTCTTGTTGGACGTTAAGCGACAAGGAATAATTTTATGTTATTGATTACTTAAACCGACATGCAAGCTATAGCCTACGCATCAGCAAAAAAGCTACTCATCTGTGCTGTAACAGTTCAGCATAATATCTTCTGACCGTAACATATGAACAGCATATTTTATAAATTGTAGCGAAGATACTTAAGCGTATGACACACCAGTCAGAAATTCGATCGGGGCCGAAAAACCGGCGCCAGACGACACCGACGTTAATATTTTCAAGTAGGCCTACCGGTGCATGCTAGTATGTGACGAAGACGTAGCCTATATACATCTACATACACTTTCCGGCGCCAAAATAACAGTGTGTCCGTCCGTCTGTCCGTCCATCCGTCACCAGTCGGTGTTCTGCTAAGACGGCCAACTTAGGATTACGCAAATAGCGCCGTACGATAGCCAGGGACTCTAGTTTTCTGACGCCAAAAATCTAGGCGAAATTCCAATGGGGGTAACCACAACGGGGGCGCCAAACAGAGGTGGGGTATAGACTCAAACGGCGATTTTCGAGTAATATCTCGCTATATCTCAGAGAAAGTTCGTGCAAGATAGGGACCCTAACTACCCCAAACCACCCCGTTTCGACATTTTGTATCGCCTTTCATATCTTTGTAGTGAGTGGAGATAGAGGCTTCAAATTTGGTAGGTAGGTTGACGGTAGCAAGTGCTATCCCACGGATGGCAAACCCTCCCTGAAAGGGGCGTGGTTAGGTCACGTTAACCATTAAAATTTTGGTGGACACCAACCATAATTATCTCTGGAACGGCTGATCGTCACAGGCGCTTTCAACTTAGTTCGCCGGTGAGTGTCATAAACTTCTGATGGTCGTTGGACAACTGTTGATCACATCCACCGTCGGGATCTGTATTCAGCAACTAGGCTGAGGAGAAGCGACGGTTTGATTACCATATGATGTGATACGGAATATTTAGCACGTGTTGAGCCTCTGCGTCGCGCTGGTCTAGCTGTCAGCGGCAGCTGAGACTATTGTCTTAACTTTCTTATACACACTGGATACACACTTATAACTCCTCCCCAGTGAACTGGAATCAAGCAGACTTGATGAGTCTAGCAAATGACTCCCAGTCCCCCTATGCATTCTTTGCAGTTTGCTTTTAAAGCTGCTGAGTGACGTCGCAGAGATTATTTCTTCATCCAATTTATTCCGGGTCTTAATAATTCTTTCAACGAAAACGTCTGTGGATCTTTTACGAGTGACTAGAACGTCCTCTTGTCGTAATATTGCAGCCAAGTTTAAAAATTATTAGAACTGACGAAAGTCATACTGTGGATTATTAATGGCACGCCTACACCGGGGGCCAGACAAGTAACGGTCGCTGCCGTCTGTCGTCGTCTGTCGTCGTTTGTCGTCTGTAACAGTCGCATATGCAACGTAACTCACCAGGGTGCAGCACGCGACGGCGGGCCAGTAGTGTTACGTCCCGTTAGGGCAACACTTTGTTGATAGACTTCAACGGGATCTGATCTGACTCGACTCGTCTATCTTCCAAAGTTCACAAACCGACTTTTGCCAACCTTTCTTATGAGTTTCCGAATGGTTGAATCATTTAGTGAAATCTCCTCTGACTTCTCTCAGTCGTCTCCTTGTGCTAAATTTATTGTTGTGGGGGTTACGGAAGTGAATGACGTCGTACCGTTCATTTTCATCAGAAGCCTTCGACGCCTCGTCGAGCTTGGTCGAAGTGTGAACCAGTCGACTTTCCGTGGTTTCGAAGTCCTCCTCGATATTCCGGACTCTTTTCGTCAGCCCGATTAACTCATTCTCCGCCTAGAGGCGCATAACCAACACAGACGTGCGGACTGTACTGCAGGGGCCACAACGCAACATAGGAATGGAAAACCCTCACTAGAGGTCGCACCGACCATTTCAGCACGAGGAACTCGACAAGCAACCAACTACAGCAAGAGCGTTCGATACAGCGCATACTTACGCCACACCACGCTGAAATTGGCACAGTGTCGTTACCGCCTGCATTTTCCCGTATTGCGCTAAGACTGATTTTTCCTGATGTCACTTTCTCACTCAATCGACTGCAATGCATCCGCAGCCGAAAAAGGAACACATTTCATCCGATGACCGCGAACTTTGACCAGTCAACTTGACTTTCAAACTTGACTGAGATAAGTCTAGATGAACTATCATGCCAAATATGTAGGTCAAGGTCACTTCGTTAAGACGTTACTGTTCAGAGACCAAGGCGCCAACACCGGAGTGACCGGACCGATTGCACTGAAAAAGTAGGTCACGTTTTAGATGCACACTTTGGAAGTTGTGACTGTGGATGACCCTGGCCTAACCCACCATGTTTAATTTTGACAATTTTGGGCATCGTGGCGCTCAGGCCTGAGCGCCACGATGCCCAAATGTCAAAATTAAACATGGCGGGTTTTTTAGTCCAGGGTCCAACAGTCACAACTTCCGTTTCCAAAGTGTGTGTCTAAAACGCGACTCGATTTTTCAGCTTTACGCCACCTCGCATCGTTTATCTGTCAAAGTACGCCGTATTCGTCAAACTGACAAATGACGGTTGGCCTGCTAGTCAGATTTTTCTGCGTACGAACGTTTGTGCGCATCTCATCAATGAACGCCGAACAACTGGCAGTGGTATGCGGATGTTTTATGACTCTCTGATACGTGCTGACAATTTTATCAAATTTACGAGCTTCGCTGCTACTGGCAGCGCCGTATTTCACCACAGGAGTTGTGTTTGGCCGTTTTTCTAGTCTATAATTAATAAAAATCTAAACGTATAATCATGACCGCAAATTCGTTGAGCGACAGCGCTTCATACAAAGGATTGATTTTTATTTGCACCTCAACCACTGACAACATTTTGACATTTCAATTGGCGTTACTTACCTCAGTTATTTATAAATTGACCGGTTCTTAGCTTAAACGCACACAGGTGATGTGAAGTAAGTAAAGTAAAGTATGAGGTACTTATATAGCGTGTTCTTACGGCCTAAACAGTCACGAAGCGCTACGAAGCGCTACAGAATGGCACGTGTTAACGGGATCACACAGTTTTTACCTGCCACCCACACGACCATCCTGACTTTACTCCGTAAGCATTCACCAGATGGCACCACCCGAACGAGGCGGCACACATCTGATATAGCTTACTACTCAATTTATCGACCTCGAAAGGATGAAAGGCTGAGTTGGCCTAGTTGGCAGACCTATAGCGGACGGCTTACCCACATGAGTGGTCAGTGGACACCCGTCAGCTGCAGGTCGAGCGTGGGACAGGGAAAGTTCGCCGGTCAAAGACCAAAGTTCTAACCACTGTGCCACGCACCCTGACATACTTTGATTCAGACGTTGTTCTATATACTATGGCGTGCAGGCGACACAGCATCGAGCGGTGGTCGCTATCAGAACGCACCACCAGCACGTCAAGAAGGCGAATACATGAGAATGGACGGTCGCCATAGGCGTGAGTATTTCAGCAGAGTTTTACTTTCATACCCTCCCCTCCAGTAGACAGCATCTGAGCTCTGTCTGGAGGATAGGAGGGAAGATAATCAGAACCGCTCTGCAGTGCTGTGTTGTGTACGACAGTTGTGCACAATGATGTGCACACAGATGTGAGCAGTTCTTACATTTTTGCACGTTAGGTTTAGATTGCTTTTGTGTGTTTATTTAGGTTTTATCTTTTGTGCGTTCTTTCGTGTTAACTTAAATCACTTTGTTGTTCTTGTATTGTTTGCTATTGTTGTCTCGGGTTTAGTTTGTTCGGTACTTAGCGAAGAGATTGGCTGTGAAGAACGTTTCCGAATCCGAAATGACCTATTTTGTGTCGAGTGGGACGGCTCAATCTGTCATTTTACGTCGAATGCGTTAACAATCGACATGCAGAATATTGGAACAATGATACGTGTAAATAAACAACGTGATAGTGATATAGAACGGCCGTAATTACAGTTCAATGTTAGCTAATAACTGAGTGTTTTGTGGTGGTGCAAAGGGTTGGACGTCGGACCAGGGCTGTAGAATTAGGTTTTAAAAACCAAGTTTTTTCGGTTTTTTAAAAACCTAAAAAAACTCATAAGTTCAATTCAGGTTTTTAGGTTTTTATTTTTATTGTTAATTTATTAAATAAACTTCCGATTCATATTTTCATTGTGATTTTTGAGATTCGTCAATTACATCGTAATTTTTCACGTGATAATCAGTGTTCTTCTTCGCTCGATGCCAGTCACTCACTGGAATGGATACATCAATCGCATAGCATGAAATCTAAACAAACTGCCTTGTCAATGAC